>Ga0160422_10002668_pt1 | contig 11164 bp, 11 predicted proteins | sample Fk160mmetaG_FD_108192 | JGI IMG/M metagenome (GOLD analysis project Ga0160422, IMG submission 108192) | Marine microbial communities from the Central Pacific Ocean - Fk160115 60m metaG | ecosystem: Environmental > Aquatic > Marine > Oceanic > Photic zone | place: The Central Pacific Ocean... | reverse complement strand
GCCATGAGCTATAACCTCCTATAGATTAGTAGCTACCGCCATCTATGGTTATACCATCAAATGTTGTTAAGTTCGTAATAGAACCTCCTGTTATTGCAACAGAGTTAGCAGCTTGGGTAGCAATACTGCCAAGTCCTAATGTGGTACGGGCAGCAGCAGCATCTGCATCATCTATTAATGTTTTTGCATAGTTGGACAAACCAAGATTTGTTAAAGCTGCTGTCGCAGTAGTAGCACCTGTGCCTCCATCTCCTATTGCAAGCGTTCCAGTAATAGAACTTGCATCAAGTTTTACAGCTATTTCTGTAGATTCAATAACAAGACCACCATTGGCTTTTAAATCAACAGATAAAGTATTACCAGACTTATCTAAACCATCTCCAGCTATCACTTGGCCTGCCCCTGAGAACTGTGCGAATGTTAGGTTATTAGTTCCAACAACAGCAGATCCAGTATCAGAAGTACAGGTAAAACCATTCTCTGCATTTATTGTTCCCTGTTCTACAAAAACAAAAGCACCAGCAGCATTAGAGCCAGTTGCCATATCTGTGGTACGAGATGGTGCGCCAGAAGCATTTACGTTATAGATACCATTTTGTGAAGCGGTAGTCTGGTTTTTAATTAATATTCGATCACCAGTTTGTAAGGTTACACCATCAATTGATTGGCCGTTAGCAAACGCACTTGATAACGTACCATTTGCAGTGGTTGTTGCGACAACAGAATCCTTAATGTCTAAGCCTTGTGCAACTCCATCGACATAACCTTTATTTGCTGCATCAGCATCCGCAGTAGGGTCTGCTAGTCCTGTTATTTTTTGTGAATTTAAAGAAACTGCACTAGTTGGTGCTGTTAATTGATCTAATCTATTAGTTCTAACACCCGAATCAAAATCACTAATTTTTGTATGAGCAAGAGAAGGAATATCATCACTTACTAACGCTCTAAATGTAGGTGCAGCATCACTTCCTGTAGTAGGGCCAGATAATACTTTATTAGCATTTTGGACTGTATCCTTATCAAAGAAACCACCTTTGCCCCCGATTTTTATAACACTAGTTGCCGATCCCCCAGCACCTCCAGTACCTTTCCCAATAAACAGGGTTTCAGTTCCTTCAGTAAAAGCTAATTCTGCATTAGCTAATGAGGTTGGTGCTGACGATCCAGTAGATCTTTTAATTCTTAAGGTGTTTGCCATGTTAGAAATTTCCTCCGTCTACTAAATTTTCGACAGTGCGTGTTTGATCTGCTTTAAATGTACCACTTGTTGAATCAAAATACACTACTGAATTATTGACTCGATTTGTGTCATTTAAATTAGTATTAGAAACACTAAATTGTGGGCCTTGAGGGCCAAGAGTTGAAACAGTTACGACATTTGTATCTCCGTTTACTGTTACAGTATTCCTTTTGGTTGTTATGTTAACTGAGGTCATGTAGTCGTGTAACCCTCACTCATTGTTATTGTACCCTCTAAATAATATTCTTTGTTACCTGCTGCATCAATTATCAACACATCATATTTTAAAGATTCAACTGTAAATGTTGCAGTTTGAACATCTGTAAGACTTATGCTTACTGAACCTGCTGATCTGTCTGTGTATGATACTGAAAAATCTGCAAATTTATGATTACGAGTTTCTTCCCAAACTTGTGCTGCAACAGTAAAACCTGTAAGATTTATTGCATTATTATTTGAATCCTTAAAAATTAAGGGTATTGAGTGGTCTGATCTTCTTTGAAGTGTAAAGTTGTAAATACCTGGTTCGATTGCCATAATTAGACTTTTATTACATACATCATAGCGATGTTCCTTGGTCTAGCTTCACCACCTTGACTACCTGTACTTCCAGATAATGTATGAGTATGTGAGGCATCCATACTAAAACTACCTGATGGGCTACTATCCACTCTTGAAGGAGTTGCACCTGCCACAATACTACTTGTTTTTGTAAACACGCCAGTTGCCTCGCCACTACCAGCAAAAGTCTCTGCAATCTTTTTCACTTCACCTGTTAAAGATTTATTAGATGTAGTCGCTGAAAAACTATGAGTATGAGAATCATTTTGGTCACTTTGAGAACTGGCAATACTTCTATTGTTATCTACACCTCTACCATTATCAAAACCCCTAATAAATTCACCTCTTAAATCAGGAACATTAAATGTTGAACTTCCATTACCTGCACCATATTCTTCCCCAATAACAGCAAACAAAGCAGCAAACGTTGTTCTGCTGACTGCTGCACCATTACACTCTAAATAACCAGATGGAACAGAAGCTACAGCAATACAAAATACTGCACCACTAGGTACACCTGCTACTATTTGAAAACTTAAGTTACCAGAACCATCAGTTTGCAAAAAACCACCATTAGTTATAGAGGACGGTAAGGTAAGAGATATATTTGAAGTAAGTGCTGGAGGTTTTAAAGCAATAGTATGACTAGCACCTACATCTTCAAGTCTTATGTCTGAACCATTTTCAGTAACTATTCCAGTATTAACAATAGATACACGATGAGTACCAGCAGTTGCAAATCCTATTGTATTAGCACCTGATCGAAACATTCCTGTATCTGTGTCGTTATCAAACGCATATGCTGGGGAACCAGCAGCAGATCCATCATCACCTAAAAGCTGACCTGTCATCGTGCCACCTGCTCTAGGTAGTAAACCTAGATTTGCTTCGTCAACAGAACCAATAGTTGTAAATGCGTTATTTGCTGCGTTTCTTATTTTTAAATTATTATTATCTGCTGTATCTGCATAGAACATAAACTGTTCTGGATTTGACGGATCAGAACCACCGCTATTACAAGTCTTTATTGCTTCGAGTATTGCATTTATGTCACTACGGACAGAAGCTCCAGAGGCGTTCGCTACATTAAAATCGGAAACTTGTGCCATGGGTTACTAATTACACTCCTTTACCATATCCTACAGCCGAAAATGTGAAAGATCTATCAACAAAAGTTTCATTACCTGATGTATCTCTGTTTTTTACTTTTAAATTAAATCCTGTACCACTAACACTTGTTACTGTAAAGAAATCTCCACCTTGAGCATCTTGAATTGTAATTCCAATAGAAGGAAGAAAAGCGTTTGCTCCTCCTAAAGAAGAAGTACCAACAAAGAATGGTGTACCAAAAGTCACTGTCTTGCCAGAAGATGATGTACCTGATTGCTGTGGTGCAGTAGATGTACTACCTCCTGTTTGATAATTTTGTTCTGTTCTCGACTGAAATTCTGCGGTGTAACCTGCCTGTTGTACGTTCATATTCTGAGAAACATTTGTTGTTTCAAGAAGTAATTTAAATTTAAATCTACGACCTTTAAATGTTCCATTTGCAAAGTTATTAAATACACCAAAAGATCCTGATGCTGTTTGTGATGTTGCTACTTGTATCTGACAGTTTGCTTCATCGGCTGCTGCACCATCAAAATTACCATCAATTGCATAATCATCCCAAAACGATCCATTTGGAATAATAGTTTCTATATCTGTTCCTATTACAAAACCAACTGAACGTATAATCCTTTTTAAATCAAGAGAAAATACAGCACCTAAATCTAAAATATCTTTAAAAGCATATTCTCCTGTTGCATTTGTAGCTGGATTTGTAAGCTGTAATGCACTTGCAGTATTGCTAAATGTTGTATTAGTATCTGTACCTTGAAATGGAGGACTATCTAAGTCTTCTCTATCTTGTAGTATCACCTGTGTATCTACAAGGTCAGGCAAGTCTTGAATTATACTAGTTTCTCCAACACTAAAATTTCCTTGGTCATCTTGAAACTTAAGAATATATTCTCCGTCTAAAGAAGGTACAACAACATCTGTAGTATTTCCAGCAAGAGCAGTAACAAGATCAACAGAGTTTTGAAATGTACCACTACCATCAGTTAAATTACTATGTCGAACATAAACTCGTCCTCCATGTAAAACATCAGGATCTACAGCTTTTGTCCATCTTAGTCTTACTAGCTTATTAGTAATTGGTTCTATAGATAGATTTTGAACATTACCAGGTGGATCTGTTTTGCCTACAGCATTGAAAGTCAAGTTAGTTGATGTCGCCGATAACTTAAGAGCAGCATTATAGGAAAAAACTTGAAACTCATACGTTCCAGCCTCAGTATTAAGTAATTCAAAGTCGGGTCTAAAAACAATTTCTGTAACCCAGTTTGTATTGTTAAATCTATATTGAACAAGATACTGGCTGACACCTGTAACAGAAACCCAAGATAAAATTAATTTAGTAACAGCAAGAGCATTTACAACAACAATTCTTTCTGATGCCTGTAAGTTTGCTGGTGGATCTTTTGGCTCATTAAGTAAGGAAATATTTCTTGCAGGTAAATTTATCCCTTGTTCAATATTGTTATATTTACCATCAATGTAAGTTAATGCTGTTATAGAAAAATTAACCTCATCTTTTTCTTCAACAGAAATGACTCTAAATGTTTGAGCTTCTAAAGTAGAACTTTGAATAAGCCAAATGCTATTTACATTTGGTGTTACAGACAAGTCAGAATCTAGACTTATTACTCCATTTGTAACACTAAGTATATTTTTTGTTTCTATCGATCCATCGGGTAATATTACACTGCATTTTTTATTTGTACCAGTAAAAGTATCAAGATCAGCTGTGTTGTCAACTGTTATGGCAGTTGTTGTAGCAGATTTTATACGACCACTTCTTCGCTCTCCACCTCTAACTGGATCGTTAATAGAAATAACAGAACCAGGTCTAACAATCGCCCCAGCCTCTATTGAGGTTGTAAAACTAACTACCTCAGTCTCCTGTTGCTCGCTAAACAGTATTGCTTTCCCAAGTCTTTGTGCCATTCCACGAGATGTACACGCAAATCCTTTTACGTCTTTCTTAATTATTCCTAGTTTATTTTGAGCAGATGTATCCTCTACAATTTCATAATCTATCTCCCTGCTATCCATGTTGAAATAGCTGACAGATATAACAGTATGTCTTTGTTTTAGACTGCTTCCTGAGTAACTAAACCCTGCTTCACCTACATTTGCCAAACTAAATAAGAAGCTTGGATCTGTAGGCCGATCTTGAGATAAAGTTACAGATCCTTCTGACCATATTGGAAAAGATCTCATAACACCAGCCAACTCATTAATTAAGTCAAAAGCTTCAGTAGATCCTTGTATATTTACATTACAACTAAATCTAGCTTCTTGACCTCCAAAACCATCATCTACTAATTCGTTTGCATACTTACTAGCAGCAATAAAACTAAATAAATCTAAATTACTATCAATAATATGAGCGCCAAAACCATATCTTTCAGTAGTTAAAAGATCAAGTAATATTAAACTCGGACATGTACACCATTGAGCAGCACCCATTGTTCCGTTAAAAATATAACCAGTTGGATAAATAACTCTTCCGCTCTGAAGATCTATACTTGGTGTACCAGAACCCGATGCACCAGCGCCAGGTATTCTTACTTTTACACCACGAATACGAAAAGCTCTTTTTGGTATTGAGTTAAATTGTTCAGAATCTATTCTTAAGCTTGTATACGCACTATTTGGATAAGTCTGTTTATCATCAACAATTTCAGTTAAACTAGTCCAAGTAAAAGCATCAACTAGTTGACTACTAGTACTATCTGCTGTAACTCTAACAACTCTAATATCAACTGGAAAAGAACCTGTAAGATTGACACGATATTCCTTTTGATATGCATCAGCAGTTCTACCTGTAATTGTGTCATTAATTATATCGGTAAAACCACCACTATTGTATTGAACTTGTATTTTAAAATTGACAGAAGAACCTAATAAATCACCTTTATCTGTAGCTTTTTGAAGTTGCGGAAATGTAATTGTAACTTTTGCAGCATCAACAGCAGTATTAGTTATCTGACGAGTGACAGGAGAAGAATTTGTCACTGTTACTCCTACGGCAGATGTTGACTGACTACCCTCAATACCAGCAATATGAGTTTGATTAGAAGTTCCAAAACGAGGTGTAAATCCTACATTTTGAAAATTAAAATCTGCTGTTTGTGGGTTTGTATTACTAGCACTGCTATTTAAAATAGGAGTATCATTTAAAAATATGTCTTTTAAAGCAGCGTTGTTATAGGCAACAGTTCCTTTTGTAAGTCCAGCTTTTGAAGGAGTAGCAAAACCTTCTATTTCACCTTCTGAAATTAAATCTAATATTGTTGCAAATTGCCTACTATTTAAAGTATCTGGAGCTTTATATGGAGGAGGTGGCGTGGGAGGAGGGCCACCTGCTCCTCTAATAATTTTATCCGTCATACTGATACCTGATTAGTGTCAATGCCTGCTGATATTACTACTGAACCAGTAAATATTTCTCCATAAACAATCGGATGCGTAGTTCCCGCCCGGCTAGTATTTTGCACCCCAGAAAAATTAAATGAAATTCTAGGGTCTTGATCATCACTAAAATCTTTTGGCTGTTCTTGTTGAAATAACATTTGACTTACACCACCAATCGCTAATGCAAATCCTATATTTTTAACAAAACCTATTGCTCCTAAATTCTTAGCTAAAGCACCACCTAACAAACCACCTCCTACAGCAAAAGAAGCACCAATTAGTACTGCTCCAAGTAAAAACCTACCTGCACCACCGCCAGCACCAGTGATAACAGGAACAATACTTATATCTGATTGACCTATTGGATTGTGAATATCTTCTTCTCCTATATCGTAATCATCAACTAAAACTTGATAATAACGATCTGCCATATGTGCCTCAAGATTTGAAAAATTACTAGTTAAAAATCTTATAGCATCAGAAGTACAAGTTATAACAGCCTCAAGTTCTTTATGACCGATAAAATCTGCTAATTCTCCATACAGCTTTACTTTACGAAGCATAACGATACCTACCTCCTGTGCATTTTAGCAACCACTCGGAATATGGTTCTCTACAAGATAGTCTATCTGCCAAATGATGTAATACTTCATTATTTATAAATAAAGCAACGTGATTTAAGCCATTGCCCATGATTGACATAAAAATTAAATCTCCGTTTTCGAGACATTCTTCTTTTCTTAATTGTCTAAAACCAGTTCTCCACGCACATCTCTCAAACATAGGATCTTGTAGAAATTCTTCTGGTGTTAATGGTCTTTCCCAATCTCTCAGTTCAATACCTTTTTCTTGTTTATACCAATCTCTTACTAAAGACCAACAATCAGTAACACCCCATACCCAAGGCCGACCTAGTAAATCCGGAGTATATCCTTCTGGTATACATTCTCCCCACTCTTCTGTTTTCGGATTAACTATATGCCAAGGCAGTTTACTATGTTCACAACTTATACGATCAGCTTGACTTGGTATTGGTGGTGTTACTGGATGACTATGAACAATAGCAATAATTTCTCCTAATTTATCAGCATTGACATAGTCTTCTGGATTTAAAATAAAGTGCTGATGATCTGTAATAGCCAGATTTTCACAAGGATAATACCTTTGTTTACCTCTAATGTTTAAAAGCAATCCAACAGATTCTTTTGGATCTTGGTCTTTCGCATGAACCAACGCATCATCTCTCCAAGTCATTGATTAAACGTACCAATAGAAGGAAATAAAGCACGAGTACATTGACGTTTTGGCGCTCTTACTCCAGCCATATCAGTAGCCGCTGCAAGCTCAAATTCTACAATTTCTCTATTTTCTGTTGACTTTCGATCTACTATATAAATTTTTCGTCTAAATTCTGCTGTTGGATCTGGCGTTCCAAATGGATTAGTGTTTCCTGTAAAATTTACTGCATCTAAAAATCGTGCCATTGTTCTTATTCTTGTAAAAGTAGCACCAGTAAGATCATTACCTGCTGTAATTTTATTAACACTTACTAAAATAGATGACATCAATCCTGTTGCATTACTGATTATTAATTTTGGTCTTGCAAGTTGACCACGTTCATCTTTAAAGCCAGAAGCCTGAACAGGAAACCTAAGATATGCTTTACTTGCAAAAACTATTTGACCATTTGCATTTAAATTTGATCCAGCATGAAACCTGTAAACATTAGTCTCATTTACATTAGGCTGTCCTTGATTAGTGCCATGTAATGAAGTAACTAATTGCAATTTAAAAAGTTCAATAATTGCTGAAGGATTAATCTTTTGAATTTCACTAAATACAGGATCAGTACTCATGGTTCAAAGACCTCTGTAAATGTTGCTTCTATTGTTGCCCTGCTAGGTCGCTCCATTAATTTACTCCAATTCTGACATTTGAATTGCATAGCACTTGGCTCATTTGGTGGTGTATATGTAAAACTTGCTCCATCTACGGCACGAGCATCAAGAAAGCTTTCTATGACATCTGCATCTGACTCAAGAATATGTTTCCAAGTCAAATTAAAAACTTTTGGATTTTGATTTAATCCAAATAATAATCTGTGTTCATAGCCATCTCCAAACTTCACTGTTCTTGTATTTGGCTTTGATATTTTTCTAACTGGAAAACTTGGCTCAATGCTTGGAAAAGTTGCCATTATGCTAGTAAACCCCCTGGTCGTTTTTCTTCAATCAGTTGTGATTGTATGGCTGATGCTATCACTTCTCCAAGCTGACGACCTCCCTCCTCATCACCTTCAACAGAACTACCAGTAGCATCAACATTAACAGTTATATTACCAGTACCACCTCCTTGTGCAATAACTCCAAGCTTGCCGCCTTTACCTCTTTGCAACGGAAGTATAGCTTCTGGCCCAGCCTCTCCCATAATGCCTAAGTTAGATCCTCCAAACTTAAACATAGTGGGTGAATTTACAACTCCTCCCTTTCGATATGGAACTATGCCATTTTGTGCAAATGCATTTCCGTTAGCATTTTGCAGAAATGGAAACAAACCCATAAGTGGTTTCATTATTGCTTGCCTTATAGCAATCCTTGCTAAATCAGCCAATATAGATCTGGTCAAATCAGAAAAATTAAGTTTACCGGTCATAACAAACTTAACAAGTGCATCCTCCATACCTTGGAATGCTTTACTTACTGCTGCACCTGTTTCCTCTGCAAAACTTTTTATTGTATCGAAGTATTGCTGCGCTCCTCTTTGTATTCCATTTAATTTTTTATCTTCAGATGTTCCACTTCCATTTGTGCTGTCCGGTTTAACAGGGCCAGAGCCAAAAAATTCATCATCAAAATCTCTGCCTTGTGCATCAGTACCAGAACCAGTAAACATATCAGTTATTGCTTTTCTCCTGATTTCACGAGTTATATCAAATAAATTTTTGCCAAAAGCTTTTTCAAATAAAAACAGAGCATCTTTACTATCACCAAATGTTTTACCTAATAATTCCTGTACGTCTTTATTAAATCTTTCTTGTCTACCAGCTAAATTTATTTTAAATTTTGTATTTTCTAAAATTTTATTAATATCATCCTGAGTAATAACAGTATTTTGTATTTGCTTTAGAGCTTTATCTTTAGATCGACTATTTTCTTGCTCTAATTCTGTTGCTGTGAGTTCTAATTCTTTAATCATTTCTCTTTCTTTTACTATACCCTCTACAGCCTTTCTAAAACCTTTTACAATTGCTCCAAAGCTTTTAATAATGTCTTCAGACAATGTCTGAAATTGCGCTCCAATAGGTCTTAACAATGCACCTAAATCATCATTAAGTTCTTCTAACGATGTTCTTAATCTATCACCAGCAGCTTCTGGCCCTGCTGCTAATATCTCTGCGTTTTTTCCGTATCTTGAGAATAAAGTTTCAGCAAACTTCATGAAATCATCAAGAGTTACTTTTCCTTGTTCTAATGCTTTATCTAATTCTGCTGGGGTCTTATCCATTGACTCAGCAAATAATGTAAAAGCACCGGGCAGTCTTTCGCCTAATTGTTGTCTTAATTCTTCGGCAGATACTTTACCTTTTGAGAACACCTGGCTAGTTGCTCTCATTGCAGCTTTCATGTCCTCAAGATTTCCACCTGTACCTCTAATACCAGCAGCTATAGCTTGGAATACCTTTTCTGCATCCGAGACAGATTGTCCAGCACCAACAACTGATGCCGTTAAAGAAGTAAATTGTCTAGTTATTACACTTTGTGGAATTGCTAATTTTCTAGAAGTTTGTAATAAAAACTTTTGAGACTTATCAAATTTTTGCGTATCTCCTATAACCAATTTTAATGCTTTACGTTGCAAAGCTAATTCTGCTGAAAATTCTGCAATCCCAGACAATTGCTGTCTAACCATACCAACTTGTGCGCCAATAGCAGCACCAACAGCAGCACCAGCAGGGCCGCCTACTTTAAGACCAATTGCACCACCTATCGCACCTTCTGGGCCTCCAAAAATTCCACCAGCAGCAATCGCTCCAGCACCTTTTGCTAAACCCTTTAATCTTCCCTTTAATCCACCAGCACCACCTCCAGCAGCAGCTTGTTTCATCTTTGAATCTAATAAAGCTATGTCTTTTGTTAACTGTTTAAACTCAAGGCCAGTAACATCGGCCATATTACGCAAACCCTGTAAAGCAGTTTTTTGAGCTTGCATACTATTAATGCTATTTGCCGTAGCACCATTAACAGCCATTAATTGTTTTTTTACACTTGCTAATTCTTTACCCGAAAGACCAGAAAAATTTCTTTTTAAAACGCCAATTTCCCTACTTAATCTTTTAAAAGCTTTGGTTACCTGTTCATTACCACCAGTTTGAAATTTTATACCAACTCTAGTAACAGTCTGAGTATTAGCCATATTATTTAGTTTCCTTATTTAATTCCTTCAAAGCTTTAGCTTCCATGATTTGGATCTCTTCTAAGATTTTAGACCTTTCTTTTATATTGTAAAGGTCAAACATACCTCCTTGCATTAGAAGTACCTCATATTTTAATCCTACGAAACCTCCGAAAGAAGTAGACCATTGTGTTTGCATATTACAAAACATCATCAAGGCATCCCAATTATCTTCGTTAACCTCAAAATCTTCTTCTTCTTTTTTATTTGTTTTCGGCAGTTCTAAACCAAATGCTTTTGCATCTTCTTGGGTTTGATCTATTACTTCTTTTCCAGATCCTAACCAATAAAGAACTGCCTCTTCTAGTTTTTTACTTTATCTTCTATAAGTGATGCTGTATAAGATGTTGATACTGCCTTAAGCCAATACGAATCCTCCATCATATC
>Ga0160422_10002667_pt1 | contig 11167 bp, 9 predicted proteins | sample Fk160mmetaG_FD_108192 | JGI IMG/M metagenome (GOLD analysis project Ga0160422, IMG submission 108192) | Marine microbial communities from the Central Pacific Ocean - Fk160115 60m metaG | ecosystem: Environmental > Aquatic > Marine > Oceanic > Photic zone | place: The Central Pacific Ocean... | reverse complement strand
AACAATATATTAATGATGAAATAGAAATAGGAGTTTTAGCGGAATTTATCGTATATATAAATATGTTGACATGGCCAGTAGCAGCTGTTGGATGGGTGACCTCTGTTGTTCAGGAAGCTGAGGCATCTCAAAAAAGGATTAATAAGTTTTTAAATCAAAAAGTTGAAATAAAAAATGGAATAGGGGTTAAAAAATCTTTCAATGGAGAAATTGTTTTTGAAAATGTTACCCTAATTTATCCTGAAACTAATACCAAAGCTCTCGATAATCTTAGTTTTAAAATCAAAGCAGGAGAAAAAGTAGGAATTGTTGGTAAGGTTGGATCTGGAAAGTCATCTTTACTAAATTTAATCAATCGGCTTTATGATGTAGATGAAGGTAAAGTGTTAATTGGAGGAAGCAATATAAAGGATTTCAAACTTGATAAACTAAGGAGTTTAATTGGAAATGTAATGCAAAATCCTTTTTTATTTTCTGAGTCAATTAAAGATAACCTACTTTTTGGGAAAATTGATGCAACGAAAGAAGAGATAGAAAAAGCTTGCAAAAATGCAGCTATTCATAAAACCATAAATAGCTTCAAAAATGGATATGATACTATTCTAGGAGAAAGAGGACTTACTCTATCGGGCGGGCAAATTCAACGTGTTTCTATTGCAAGGGCTTTAATCAAAAACCCACAATTTTTTTTATTTGATGATTGTCTTTCAGCAGTTGATTTAGATACTGAGAATAAAATATTAAAGAACATCAAAGTAATTTGTGAAAATAAAACTACCATTATGGTTAGTAATCGAATTTCCTCAATAAAAGATTCTGATAAAATTTTTGTATTAGAAAATGGAAAAATAATTGAAACAGGAAATCATAAAACTCTGATGGAAAATAAAAATTATTATTCACATCTATTCAACAGACAGCAGAATGAAAAAAAGTATTAATTTGTTTTGTTGTAGATTTTTTTACATTTTTGTCTAATTAACTAAATTTTTTTTAAACAAAAGTTCAATGTATAATAATGAAAGAGATAAAGAAGAAATTTTCTCTAAAGTCTTAAGGGCTGGAAGAAGAACTTATTTTTTCGATGTTAGGGAAACTAAAGCAAGTGATTACTATTTAACAATAACAGAAAGTAAAAAATTTACTAATGAGGATGGTACTTTTTACTACAAAAAACACAAAATTTATTTGTATAAAGAGGATTTTTCAGAATTTAAAGATATTTTAGGTGAGATGTTAGAATTTATTATTAATGAGAGAGGAGAAGAGGTTATCAGCGAAAGGCATCAAAAGGATTATGATTCAAAAAAAAATTTAAGTTCGGCCGAGATTTCAAGTGATGATTTTTCTAATTTGAATTTCGAGGATTTATAATTTTAAATTTTTAATCAGTTTAGCTTGAAGCTTCTCTATATAATTTATTATTTCTTAAAATAGTTTTAATGTCCAGAACCTATTCATACATGCTTCCACTGGGTACCAAAGCACCAGATTTTAAACTTACAAATACTGTTGACGGAAAAATGGTTTCCCTTGATAAAATTCAGGGCCCAAAGGGGACTTTAATTGTTTTTATGTGTAACCATTGTCCATATGTGCTTCATCTTCTGGATAAAATGGTTGAAATTTCCTTTGAAATTAAAAATCTAGGAGTTAATACTGTTGCAATATCTAGTAATGATATTAATAATTATCCTGAAGATCGTCCTGAGCTAATGAAAAAGTTGGCATTAGACCGAGGCTTTGGTTTTCCATATTTATATGATGAAAATCAATCGGTCGCTCTCTCATTTGAAGCAGCATGCACTCCTGATTTTTATCTTTTCAATTCAGAATTAAATCTAGTATACAGGGGTAAGTTTGATGATGCAAGACCTAAAAACGATGAACCTGTAAATGGTAAGGACATACTTACAGCGACTAAAAATCTGGTTATGGGATTTCCACAAATTGAGGACCAAATACCAAGTATTGGCTGCAATATTAAATGGAAAAAAGGTAACGAACCTTCGGGATTTTTCATTTAAAATCAACCAACTCAACTTCAAAAATTAATGTAGCGTTTGGTGGTATCAACCCACCTGCACCTCTTGATCCATATGCTAGATCACTTGGTATAACTAGTTTAGCAGATGCCCCCTTATTTAACAGCGAAATTCCCTCATCCCAACCACTAATTACCTGTCCTTTCCCCAAAACAAAATGGATAGGCTCGTTTCGCTGATATGAGGAATCGAAAACAGTGCCATCAATTAACATTCCCCTATAGTGAACAGAAACATTACTTCCAGCTGTTGGATTTTTTCCTTCACCTACTCTATTAATTTTATAATGAAGTCCCGTTGATGTCTTTTCCATATCAGCTAATATAATATCAAGCGCTTTAGATTCTTTTTCTTTGGCAGCCCTAATTAGGTCTTTCTTTTGATTCACAAATGCATTAAAACTAATTACAGCATCCCATTGTTGAGCTTTAACCCCTATTCGCTCTATAATTATTTTTTGGATAATATCATTTTGAACAACAGAATTAATAACCTCTTGCCCTTCAGTAGTATATCCAAAAACAGTATGTTTTCCATCCAGCCAAGGTGTTTCTTTGTGAGTAATAAAAAACTGGCTTCCGTTAGTTCCTGGCCCAGCGTTAGCCATAGATAGAACTCCAGGACGATCATGTTTTAATTCAGGATGAAACTCATCATCAAAACTGTAACCAGGTCCACTGACTCCAGTACCTTTTGGACAACCTCCTTGTATCATGAAATCTGGAATTACTCGATGAAACTTTAGCCCATCATAAAAGGGGGTTCCTAAATCATTAATATCATTTTTTATAGCCCCCTCAACGAGACCAACAAAATTCCCTACTGTACCAGGCGTTTTATCATAAGTTAAATTGATCTTGATGGTACCTTTTTCAGTACTTAAAATTGCATATATTCCCTCTTGCATTTTTTAATATTTTTAATTAATATAATAATTAAAAAGGATTGAAACCATTAATACATCAATTACCAACTTCACTGATAAATTTTAAACGAAACAATCTTAAATCATCTTCATCGTAATCATCATTAAACTCCTCTAAAGCAACGGAAACATCGTCAGAATCAGCCTCCATAAAGTAATCCATTAATTCTTCAATTTGGTCTTCATCAAAAACTTCTTTAATCCAATAATCAATATTTAACTTCGTACCTGAGAATACAATTGTTTCCATTTCAGTTATTAAATTTGACATCTCTATTCCTTTTGCAGAAGCAATATCCTCAAGAGAAAATTTTCGGTCAATATTTTGAATTAAATATAGTTTTAAAGCTGAATTTGCGCCAGTACTTTTTATGATTAGATCCTCTGGTCGGGTTATATTATTCTCTTTAACATAATTATTGATTAAACTGATAAATTTTTCCCCATACCTTTTAGCCTTTCCCTCACCCACACCATTAATACTAACCATTTCTTGAAGATTTACAGGATACTTTAATGACATGTCCTCTAAGGAATATTCTTGAAAAACTGCATAAGGTGGAACATCTGATTCCTCAGCTACCTTCTTTCTTAAATCAATTAATAATTTCATTAATACTTTATCAAAAATCACTGGGGTATTACTTATGAAAGAATCTGAACTTTCATTATCATATTTATGGTCCTCAGTCATCATGAAAGATTGGTTGGTTTCCAAAAATTGAAGTGCTTTAGGGGTCAATTTTATGACCCCATATGTTTCTATTTCTTTCTCAAAAAATCCATTCACCAGAGCCTGTCTTAAAAGAGCCCTCCAAAATTCTGGACTCATATCCTTACCTGAACCAAAAAATGATTTCTCGTGTGTTTTGTGAGATAAAATTAAGGCGTTTTTTTCTCCAACCAGAGCATTTATTATTTCTTTTGATTTATATTTTTCTTTTGTTTTTGAAACTACTTTTATTAAGCTTTTGAGTTGATTGGATGCCTCTTTTTTTGATTTTGGGAATCTCAAATTATCATCCATTTTAACATCATCATTTCTAGGATCATATTTTTCCCCAAAATAGTGTAAAATGAATTTTCTTCTAGAAATAGAAGTTTCACAATATGCTACCATTTCATTTAATAGCGCCAAACCAACCTCTTGCTCTGCTAAAGGTTTACCAGACAAAAACTTCTCTAATTTCTCTATATCTTTATGAGAATAAAAAGCCAAACAATGGCCTTCCCCTCCATCTCTTCCAGCTCGACCAGTTTCTTGGTAATAACTTTCAATACTTTTGGGTATGTCGTGATGAATAACAAACCTCACGTCGGGCTTATCAATACCCATTCCAAAGGCTATGGTAGCTACAATAACATTACAGTTCTCTTTAAGAAACATATCTTGATTTCTCACCCGTGTTTTAGAATCTAAACCAGCATGATACGGTAAGGCAATTATTCCATTAACTTGTAACGTCCTAGCAAGTTCCTCAACCTTTTTTCTAGAGAGACAATAAACAATACCAGATTTTCCAAATCTACTTTTGATGAATTTTATGATATCGGAATCTACCTTTGATGTCTTTGTTCTAACTTCATAGTAAAGATTTGGGCGATTAAAAGAACTTTTAAATATCCTAGCATCAATTATCTTAAGGTTTTTAATTATGTCTTCTTGAACTTTTGGAGTTGCTGTTGCAGTTAAAGCTATAGTAGGTATTTTCAGATTGATTTTGTCTATAATTTGTCGTAGATTTCGATATTCAGGCCTGAAATCATGACCCCATTCCGAAATACAGTGTGCTTCATCAATTGCTAAAAAAGAAATCTCAATTTTTTTAAAAAAATCAATTAAATCCTTTTTTACTAAAGATTCTGGCGCCACATATAATAGCTTTGTTACTCCAGTTAACAAATCTTCTTTAACTATTTGGGTCTCTTTTTTACTTAAAGAGGAATTTAAAACATGAGCTATTCCATCATTTGAGGAAATTCCCCTTATTGCATCTACCTGATTTTTCATCAGAGCAATAAGAGGTGAAACAACAATTGCAGTACCTTCTGAAATAATTGCAGGCAATTGATAACATAATGATTTACCTCCACCAGTTGGCATCACTACAAATGTGTTTTTCTTTGAGAGTATATTTTGAATTACAGGTTCTTGAAGGCCTTTAAAAGAAGAAAATCCAAAAAAATTTTTAAGGGATGATTTTAAATCAGTGGTTTTCTCCAACAGGAAATATTTAAATTTAAAAAAAAGCTAAATTTGTATCATACAATATATGTTTTTTCAAAAAAAAAAACTAATCAAAAAAATATAAATTGATTGAAAACTCTCGCATTATAAATATTGCTCGAAAAACCATAAAATTAGAATCACATTCTTGATTTTATTAACGAAGAATACAATTAATGAAAAACCCCAACGAAATGTCTTTTTTAGACCACCTAGAAGATTTGAGATGGCACTTAATTCGGTCTTGCCTTTCTATACTAGTTATAGCCTCCATTGCTTTTATAGCAAAAGACTTCATATTTGATACTATAATATTTGGTCCCAAAAAAATTGATTTTCCTACCTATCAATGGTTTTGTAGTCTATCTCGATTCTTTGGTCAAGGAGATTTTTTTTGCATAACAGAGATGCCATTCAGAATTCAAAGTCGAACGGTTGCCGGACAATTTTCAGCTCATTTATGGACATCTATCTTGGCAGGTTTTATAATCGCTTTTCCATATGTTATTTTTGAATTTTGGAGGTTTGTAAGTCCAGGGCTACATGACAATGAGAGAAAAAATGCAAGAGGATTTATATCAATTGCATCTTTGTTGTTTTTTGTTGGTGTGTTTTTTGGTTACTATTTAGTAACTCCATTATCAATCAATTTTTTAGGGAACTACACCGTTAGTGGTGAAGTTTTCAATGACTTTGATCTTAGTAGCTATATAGGTCTACTAAGAGCTTCAGTTTTAGCAAGTGGACTTATTTTTGAATTACCCATAATAATTTATTTCCTTACAAAAATAGGAATTGTGACCCCAAAATTTTTGAGCAAAAATCGAAAATTTGCTCTAATTATTGTTTTGAGTTTATCTGCAATTATTACTCCACCTGATATCGTAAGTCAGATTATTGTAAGTATTCCATTACTTATATTGTATGAAGTGAGTATCTTTATATCAAAATTTACTTACAGACGTTTGGAAAAACAAATGCAAAACGACACCTAATTTAAATGATTTTAAGCGCTCAAAATATTGAAAAGTCATATAGAGGAAGAAAGGTAGTAAAAGGTATTTCAATTGAGGTAAAACAGGGTGAAATAGTTGGTTTACTTGGTCCCAACGGAGCTGGTAAAACTACTTCTTTTTATATGATTGTAGGTTTAATTAAACCCCAAGGAGGAACAATACTCCTTGATAGTCATGATATTACCAAATTTCCAATGTATATGCGTGCACAAAATGGAATTGGTTACCTAGCACAAGAAGCTTCTGTATTTAGAAAACTCAGTGTAGAGCAAAATATTTTATGTGTTCTTCAACTCACCAGTTTGTCCAAAAAAGAACAAAAAGAAAAAGCTGAATCACTAATTGAGGAATTTGGACTTTCCCATATTCGAAAAAGTCGGGGAGATCTACTTTCCGGTGGAGAAAGAAGAAGAACTGAAATTGCTCGTGCATTAGCAACTGATCCAAAATTCCTATTATTGGATGAGCCTTTTGCAGGTGTTGACCCAGTTGCAGTTGAAGATATTCAAAGAATTGTTGCGCACTTAAAGAAAAAAAATATCGGAATACTTATTACTGACCATAATGTGCAGGAAACATTAGCCATTACTGACAAAACTTACTTGATGTTTGAAGGCAGTATACTTAAAGCTGGAACCCCACATGATCTTGCTAAAGATGAGATGGTAAGAAAAGTTTATTTAGGTAAAAATTTTGAACTAAGAAAAAAGAAAGTAGCCTTTTAATGACCTTACATATCTATTTCTAATTAAATGATAATAAGAAAAGCTAAAATGACTGATTCATCAGTAATTTCACTTTTAATGAATGAGGCATTTGGCTGGGAAAAGACTAAACCATCCTCATCATTATTTTTTTCAAATAAAAATATTATTTGCTTAGTTGCTGAAAATAACCATGGCGAATTAATGGGCTCAGCTTCCCTTCATTTATTGCAAAAGATAAACAGAAGGATAGGGATCATTGAGGACGTTGCCGTCTTTGAAAAATTTAGAGGCAAGAAAATTGGAGTTAATCTCATAAATGAATTAATCAAATTATCAAAAAATGAAGATTGCTATAAAGTTATTCTTAATACAAAATTGGATAATTTATCCTATTATGAAAAATTAGGTTTTGTAAGTAAAGAATTGCAAATGGAATTAAGACTGTAATTATATGTGTGGAATAGTTGCTTACATTGGAAATAAAGATCCCAAGTCAATTATCTTAGACGGGTTAGAAAGGATGGAGTATAGGGGTTATGATAGTGCGGGGATTTTACTATGTAATAATTTTGAATCTCAACTGACAAAGATTTCAGGGAAGGTGGATTCTCTATCAAAAAAACTGGATACTAAACAGCAGATTAGCACTCATTTAGGTATTGGTCACACCAGATGGGCAACCCATGGGATACCTGATGAAAAAAATGCTCACCCACATATCTCAAATTCTGGTAAACTTCACATAGTTCATAACGGAATTATTGAAAATTTCGATACCATTAAAAAAGAACTTTCCCAGAGGGGATACTCATTTTATTCAGATACTGATTCTGAGGTATTAGTCAATCTAATTGATGAAATTAAAGTCAAAGAAAATGTTAAATTATCAAAGGCCGTTCAGCTTGCTTTAAACCAAGTAGTAGGTGCTTATGGTGTTGTTATATGTGATATTTCTGACCCTAGTGAGCTAGTGGTAGCGAGACTTGGAAGTCCACTTGCGATTGGTCTTGGAAATGAAAGTTTTTATGTTGGATCTGATGCATCCCCTTTTTTAAATCATACACGAAAAGTAATTTATCTTGATGATAATGAAATGGCTGTATTGTCAAAAAGCGGTAAAATAAATATAAAAAATATTGTTAGCGATGAGCCAATTAACCCCTACGTAGAAGAACTTCAATGGAGTTTAAATAGTATTCAAAAGGGTGGATTTGAGCATTTCATGCTTAAAGAAATTCACGAGCAGCCAAAAGCGGTCAGTGACACACTTAGAGGAAGATTATTAGTACATCAAGGAAAAATTAAGATTAATAGTATAAATGAGTACAAAGAAAAATTTCTAAATGCTAAAAGGATAATTATTGTTGCATGTGGAACCTCTTGGCATGCTGGTTTAGTAGGCGAATATCTCCTCGAATATTTTATCCGTATTCCCGTAGAAGTTGAATATGCCTCAGAGTTTCGATATCGAAATCCTATAATAGAAAAGGATGACATTGTCATATGTATTTCTCAATCGGGTGAAACAGCTGATACGCTTGCAGCGATAAAAATTGCAAAAGAAAAAGGAGCCTTTATTTATGGAATATGTAATGTTGTAGGTTCGTCTATTTCTAGAGAAACTCATACTGGGATTTACACTCACGCAGGTCCAGAAATTGGAGTAGCATCTACTAAAGCTTTCTCAACTCAAATAACTATTCTTACGCTTATTGCCCTAAAACTTGCTGAACTAAAAAAAACGATTAAGCACGAAAAGCTTCTTGCTTATCAAAAAGAATTATCAAAAATCCCTGAAAAAATAAAACAAATTATTAAATCTGCACCTGAAATTGAGGCAATTGCAAAAGACTATTCAAATTCCCAAAATTGTATCTATCTAGGAAGAGGATATAATTTTCCCGTTGCACTTGAGGGAGCGTTAAAACTTAAAGAAATTTCCTACATACATGCAGAAGGTTATCCCGCTGCAGAAATGAAACATGGACCTATTGCATTAATTGACAAAAATATGCCTGTCATAGTGATTGCCCCAAGAAAAACAAATTATGAAAAAGTTTTAAGTAATATACAAGAAATAAAATCTAGAGATGGAAAAATAGTAGCGATAGTATCTGAAGGAGACGAAACTGTTGCAAGCATAGCAAATCATGTAATTGAAATCCCTAATATTTCTGAATGCTTGACACCAATTTTGGCAACAATTCCTCTACAACTTTTTTCATATTACATTGCAATTATAAGGGGATGTGATGTTGACCAGCCAAGAAATCTTGCAAAGTCTGTAACAGTCGAATAATTTACTAATTTTAAGTTTCGTTCCCAATTTTGAGGATGCTGATTTTTAAAAGATTTAAAATCAAATAGAATAGAATAGCAAAACCAACACCTCCCAAACCAAAAAAACCAATAAAAAAGGGAGTTACTAGAATGATTAATATTCGAAGAACTAAATCTACAGTTCCTGTTGAAAATGACTTAAATGAAAAAAGTATAAGATTTGAATTCATTAAAAAAACAAAAAGAACAGCCATTAAAATCAATCCAGTGTTAGATATGACTATTGGCTTTAAAAAAATAAAATCCGGATGTTCAAAAATTAATGGAATTGCTCCAAAAAACATTGCCATAGCAGGTGTAGGCAATCCTATAAAATGAGATTTTCCTGATCCTGTTACATTAAACCTTGCTAACCTAAAGGCTGAACCAAGTGGCAATATAAATCCAATGAATACCCAAGGTATAAATTCAACCATGGAATTAATTGGCCAACCAATAAAAATTTCCAGTGGATGGTTTCCAGCCAATACAAACAATTGGGCCAAAATAATTCCTGGTGCTAAGCCAGAAGTAACCATATCGGCCATAGAGTCTAACTGAACTCCTAAATCACTTTCAACTCTAAATAATCTGGCAAAAAGACCGTCCCAAATGTCAAAAAATACCCCCGCTAAAAGAAAAATAAAAGCAGTCTCAAACTGAAATATATAAGCAAAATATATAGAAAAACAACCCGACAATAAATTTAACGAAGTAAAAAAATGTGGTACTGATTGTTTAATCATTAGTTTTGTTAAAACTGTTTGTTAATATATTAGCAAATTAAGATTTGAAATTTTAAGAAAAAAATCTAGTAGTATAAATTAAATGTTTTTTTCAAAAAAACTAATAATTCTATCTCTAATTTCAGGGATTTTGTTGACTATTTCATGGCCAGTAAGCGGCCAGTCCTTTTTTGTTTTTTTTGGACTAATACCGCTTTTATTTTTGGAAGATTTTATCTCTAAAGATAAAAGCAAAAGAAAAAAAATAAGACTTTTTGGATACGCTTTTCTTTCCTTTCTTATCTGGAATATAGGAACCAGCTGGTGGATTATAAATTCATCTGTTTTCGGTATGTTTTTTGCTGTTTTTTGCAATTCTTTATTCTACACTATTTTAATTTTACTTTTCAATTGGTCAAAAAAAAGACTACCCCTGAGAACATCTTATATTTTTCTTATAACCCTTTGGATCTCATTTGAAAAACTTCACTTACAATGGGATTTTTCGTGGCCTTGGCTGAACTTAGGAAATGTTTTTTCTGAGGATATTCATTGGATTCAATGGTATGAATATACTGGAGTTTTTGGTGGGTCACTTTGGATTTTGATAATTAATATTGGTTTTTTTGAAGTCTTTAAAAATCATTACCAAAATTTAAAAAGCTCTAAATTGATTTTAAAACTCTGCCCTTGGTTGATTAGTATTGCTATTCCAATTGCAATTTCATTAATAATATATAAAAAAGAATTAAAGAATGAGGCAATGACTGAGGTATTGTTACTTCAACCTAATATTGATCCTTACAATGAAAAATACGAAATGAATAATCGTTATTTTTTTGATCTTATGGTTCAAATGCTATCCAAACAAATAACAAAAAAAACCCGATATATCATCACGCCTGAAACATACTTTGCCTCTGGACTCGGTGAACCTCTGAATGATTTTGAAAGTAGTCAGCTTTATCACGATTTAGATTCCCTTCTTCAACTCAATCCAAAAACACAATTAATCAGTGGAATTCAATCATTTAATCTTTACAGATCTGAAAAAGAGGCAACCCCAACTGCCAATGAACTGAAAAAAGGTGTTTGGGTAGATTTTTATAATTCGGCATTAAAAATGCAAAAAAACTCTAAGCATGAGTTTTATCACAAATCTAAATTAGTCGTTGGGGTTGAAAATATGCCCTATAAAAATTT
>Ga0160422_10002665_pt1 | contig 11169 bp, 15 predicted proteins | sample Fk160mmetaG_FD_108192 | JGI IMG/M metagenome (GOLD analysis project Ga0160422, IMG submission 108192) | Marine microbial communities from the Central Pacific Ocean - Fk160115 60m metaG | ecosystem: Environmental > Aquatic > Marine > Oceanic > Photic zone | place: The Central Pacific Ocean... | reverse complement strand
GTTGCAATTTACTCTCTTACATCAAGCTCAGGAAATGATGCTCCAAGAGGTTTAGATTTTCTTTTAGAACCAAACAGACTAAATGTTGCTATTAGTAGAGCAAAATGTTTATCAATAATAGTAGGATCAGGAAGTCTACTTTCCAGCTCAGTCAACTCATTGAAAGACGCTGAACTTATAAATAATATTTGCAGAATTAACTATATTAATAATAAAAATAAAATTTAAAATTTTACAACTATTATTTGACTTTTCTGAATAAATTTTTTAAGAAATTCTCCAAAGGGGATAATAAGAAATTAAGAAGCCAAAGAATTAAAGCTAATAATATGAATAAGATTTAAAATAAAAAATTAAATAATAATTACTTATCTCTCTATCTTATTTTTTTATATTTTTCCTCCTAATTGAAAAAATTTCTTTTATCACATAAACATACTTTGTATCCTTAATAGTATTTTTCCATAAGGATTGGAATCGCCAAAGTTGTTGGATATCCAGATCATATATGAATCCAGACTTCTTTAGTTTCTTCAAAAACTAAATGAGGAAATTTGAAATTTGTAGATTAATTTTTCTCCAAAAACTTTAAATAATCATCCTACAATTTAATTAATTATATGAATAAATTTTATAATTAAAAATTAGACTTATAAATATTAAATTTGTATTTATAAGTAGCTGTAAGCTTTAATCGAATTTTTCTGTAGTATTCAATTTATTTAAATAAACACTAACTTAGAAATTTTCTCTAAGTTTGATTTATTTCTAATTTCAATAATTATCTAGTTTTCAGTTAATTAAAGTAAATCAGAATATACTAATTTTTTAAATCAATACTTTTATGTTTTGTATTTTTTTACGGTCAGATTTAAAAATACATATGTAACTTATTAAATTTTTAACTTTTCAGAATATTTATTTATTTGCTGAGAAATTCTTCTGAAAATAATTTGAATTATAAAATACTTATAAAATTTTCAATTAAATAAAAATTATGGATATATATTTATAATCTACTTAATATCTACTATGAGAAAATTTAAAGTATCAGCAATAGTTGAAGGTTATCGAATAGAAGAATTATTATTAGCGGCGTCAGAGCATCATGCAATTCGACTATTAGAAGCTAAGTATAAAAATGCAAGAAATACATATGCAATCATTCAAGATTAATTATTTCAAATTTAAATACATAAATAGAGAATTTAAGTGAACTTGAGAAAGTCAATTTTTTGAAATAAATAAAAGAACTTATATATAGAAAATATTAAATTTAGCTAGAAAACTTTGAAATCTTAAGTTATTGATTTTTTAAATAGATGATATTTCCAAAAATTTTAAAAATATGTGAAAGAATGAATAATTATCAAAAACATTAATCAATTATTAAGTGAAATCTCGTAACATTAGTTTAAGTTTTTCATCACTAAGCTGCTGTAAATAATTTCTCATTACTAGCCAAGACTTATGTGTTTCTAATTTCTTGCTCTCCCTAATTAGATTTGCAGAAACTTGATCTACTAGTTCTTGATGATTCATATTAATATCATTCCTCATATTCAAAACAAAAATCTTAAGAAATTCTGATGATCTTGATGTTTTTTGGTAATAAAATATTTTTTCATTAGTAAATATCTTTTTAATTTGTATTATTTGTTAATTATATTTCTTAAAAAAATTATTCTTTACTTCCACCCAACCATTATTAACTAATTCATCCCAAGTCTCTTTAGCACAATTAAGATCAAGCAATCTCGTATTCTTCAGAACATTTGGTTCTCCAAGATGATTTACGTAGTAAAGATGAGTAAAAACTTTTACATTACTCTTTTTCGATTTTTTATATTTATCAAATAAAATCAGATGACTGCCTTCTGGGTTGAGCAAGCAACCACATGGGGTATCAGTACTACTGTAATAAGAAAAATTAGTCCAAACATTAGGCCCTCCTAAAATCATTTTAATAATACATGTGTACTATCAGTATAGTCATTGAGCGGATGGGGCGTCAAGCAGTTCTTGAATTTATTTTATAAGAAATTTCAATTCACCAATCAGGATAAAAAGGTCCATAAATATCTTCACCAATAGGCTCTTCATAAAAATCTCCCTTCTCTATTCCTCTTTGATATAAATCTATCATCTTTTGATATGTATATATTGAGGGGATCAAATCGCCCACATATGATGGACTATTTTTACTATCCATTTGCTTTTAATTGGGGTGTAGAAGAATCATAACAAGAAAAATCGATGAAAGAATTTAAAAATTTTTATATTCCTAATGAGTCATATCTATACCTTAATATTTCCAACCATAATAATTATTTATCTCAGAGGAGAGCTTCCTTTACCAAAAATAAATTGTAAGAATTGGAATATTATATTTTTTCTATTTGTTTTATAATTATGATTTTTTGATAAATGAGATAAATCTCTATAGAACTTTCTCGTAATTTTATCTTCTTTTTCGGATGGCCATAATAATTCAGATCCCTCTTCAATTTCCTCTCTATATCGATCCTTTATAAAATCACTCATTTTATTTAAAGATAAAACCGTAACGCTCAATTATATTTATCCTAAGACATTATTTGTAATTTCTGGATTTAAAATTTAATTATTTATCAATTAAAAAATCTTTGAGTTATTTTTTATTAAAGAATTTATTTTTTTTCCTAAGATATCACCAAAATAAATTCCGAAAATTGCAATTATTAAAGAGAAACAAGTATCAATTACAAATTTCAAATAGAGGGCTTCTTTAATTAATAAAAATAAATTAAAAATCCAAGAACTAAACGTTGTTAATGATCCACAAAAGCTGAAACCTATTAAAAGTTTTAAATCTCTATGAAGGTTCACTCTATTTACAAATCCTAAAACAAAGCACCCAAATATATTCAAAAGAAATATATCTTCTATTTTCCATCTTATTACTGAACCGACTATAGACCCTATAGACAAAATTATAAATTTATTAGTGAGAAATCCTTTTATCATTTACGTCAGATTAATATTGTATCCAATATAAAAAAAACTTAATCCCATAAAGAGACTTAAGAAAATAAAGAAAATAAGACTTTTATAATTTTTCTTATAAATCAGTTTAAAAATATCATCTATAAAAGATGAATAAGTACTTAAGCTACCAATAAATCCAATTAAAAAAAATGATAAAAAACTTTTCTTATCCTGAGATGAATCAACATTAAAATAAGGATAAAATATACCCAAACAAAATGAAGCTAATATATTTATTAATAGAATTCTAAATCTTTTTATAAGATTAATTGATTTAAAATATGAAAAAATAAAATATCTTAAATTTGTTCCAATAATTGCCCCTAAAGATATCAGTGGTAAACTTAAAAAATGTTTGAAATTCATTGTTCTGTATATCTAATATAAATTACTTTTAATAAAAAGATTAATTTAAATATTTTATAAATATGTATCATAAAAATTATAAAAGTCTTATTTTCTTTATTCTCTTAAGTTTCAAAGTATATATATTTATTTTTTATCAAAAAGTTTTAGAAATTCAATAGAACTCATATTTGAGTAACTTTTTGATTTTATTGAATTGATTGCATTATTATAATATCTATATTTCTTTTGATAATCACTAAGAAGTATAATTATTCTCCAATTTCTAATATAAAATCTTTTATAAATATCATTAAACTTTTTTATATCCGTTTTTTTTAATTGAGATTTATTGCTTAAATATTTTTTTTCAATCCATTCGAACATATCTTTAACATTTCCAGAAATTTTTCCTTTATGAATCCATTTGTTGATATAAACCTCATCACCATCTTCGATAATAAAACATTTTTCTACAGAGGGTAAGGCATCACAATGAAAACGCTCTACGTAATCATCAATAAGTTTCATAAATATTTAAATTAATCTATAAAAATAATTTAGCAAAAATATGACTAAAAATATAACTAAAAAAATAATATCTATTGTGTATAAATAATTAAAATGTCATCAACAGGTAGTTTTTGCTTGAATTTCTTTCCAAATTCTGACCACTTTTGTAGTTCATCTTTAGTTAATTTATAAAACCTTTTTGAAAAACATGTGTTTAATTCTGAAGGTTTAACTCCAAAGAGCTCAAAAATATCTTTAACGCTATAAATTTCTTTTAAATCACAATAAGTCCAGTTATCTTTATCATTGTTAGGCAAGATTTTATAAATTGTTTCTGGGATAATAACTTCTTCTGTCCAATCATATTGATAATTTTTTTTGTCAATCCTTAGTTTTTCTTTTTGGCTATGATTTAATAATTGCAACCAACTCTGAAATTTATAGACATCTATGTTTGCCATAAAAAAAGATATTAATCATTTTTAAGACCTACTCCAAGCCTCAAAGCAAGGGTTCCGGCAAAAATAACAATCAATAATGCAGTTGCCATAAGAATCAATTGTTGTGCATTTTCCATAGCTTTTTATTTATATTTGATAATCAATATAACTTAATATCCTTATTATTAATGCTTTTTTATATTAAAAAGTAATATTTATAACATTGTTAATGTTATAAATATAGAAAGAAAATTTAGGTTTATTTTATATTAATTTTACTTATTTAAATTTAATTAGATATGGAAATTGTCCTTTTAATTGCAATTATATGTTTTGTATTGGTTTTATTCTCCGTATTACTTGAAATATACATTTTTAAAAATGCTCCATTTCTAGAAAGCACTAAACATGAAAAAGCTATTAATACAAGCCTAACAATAATAATCCCGACATATAACGAAGAAAATAATATAGTTAATTGCCTAAGTGCAATTAGCAAAATAAAAAGACCAAGTACAAAATTCAAAATAATAGTGGTAGATGACTGCAGCAATGATAAAACTATTGAAAAGGCAACTAATTGTAAAATTAAGTTATTCAAAAACTCGGAAACATTAGAAATTATATCGGCAGGGAATAGGCCCAAAGATAGAAATTGGGTAGGCAAGAATTGGGCTTGTTGGGTAGCTTCACTACGCACAAAAAGTGATTGGCTACTATTTATTGATGCAGATGTAGTAATTGGAGAAAAATGTGTTTTAAATGCAATTTCAAAAGCATTAAAAGATAATATTGATCTTCTTTCTTTAGCCCCTAAAGTAAATTGCAATTGTTTGGCAGAATGGATGGTACAGCCTATAATGACGAGTTTATTAATGATAGGTTTTCCAATAACAAATGTAAATTCGAAAGGTAATAATACCTCATTTGCAGCTGGGCCTTTTATGCTTTTCAAAAGAAATTCATACCTTAAGATAGGAGGCCATGAAGGAACTTATGATCAAATTGTAGAGGATCTTGCTCTTGCAAAAAGAATAAAAGCGAGTGAGCTTAAATTAAATTTCCTAATAGCAATTAATGATATTTCATTAAACATGTATAGGGATATTAATTCATTAATTGAAGGATGGAGTAAAAATTGGTTTATTGGTTTGGAAAAAAGTATTTTCAAATCATTAAGTGGATCAATATTTGTCCTCTTCACTAATACAATGCCATGGTTTTTGCTTATATCAACAGTAATTATTGCCATTAAATATCAAACATTAAGGTATACTTATCTCACTATATTTTCATTATTAACCTTAAGTATTTATGCTTTTAAAAGATATTGGCTTCAAAACAAATATTCTTTCCCAATGAAATATTGGTATCTAAATGGTTTAGGCGGAATAGTTGTTTTTTATATAGGTTTAATTTCAATTTACAAAACGATTACAGGCATCGGTTGGACTTGGAAGGGTAGACAGCTATATTAATAATTCATAACCAATCTAAATAAAATATTATTTTTTAAATAATTGAGAAAAAAGTTTGCTATTCCTTAAATAGAGTTGATGTCTTTCTATGGGATCTAAAAAATTGTATTTTGATTATGAATCTTTTCAAAAGAAAAGAATACTATTATTTTCAATTATTTCATCAGGGTTTTTATTTGTAATTGGAAATATTTTTTATAACCTATATCTACATAATCCCGGTTTCCATATGTTTATACAAAGTAAGGGGATTTTTCTCTAAATTTATAATAAGAAATCTTCTATAGATTCTTTTATTTAAAAATGAGCAGATTTCACCATTTTGGATTAGTGGGTTGCCAACCTTCTGTTATAAGTTTTTGCCAATATATCCTCGCATCTTCTACTCTCATTGTTTTTTTAGTTTGCATTAAGGGAGGTTTCTCTCCATAATTGCCCATTACAATACCTTGCTCTATAAAAATATATTCATGCAAATCATCTTTTTTTCTAATGGACTTACTAAATCTTTGAACTTCCACCCAATTTGGGCAGATTAACCAAAAAGATTCATTTAATTTATCCATTATATCTATCTTGATATACTAAATTATTCTAGATATATTCTAATCTATATCTTGCCAATATTTTCTAAATAAATAACCTATAAAAAGTCTTTTATTTATAAAAAATTTAATTAAATAATAAAGCATAAGGTTATAATTATATCTATTCTGTTCAATATTAATTATCAATTTAAGTTAATTGATTTTTAAAAATTAAAACTCGATTTTTGGAAATTCACATTTGAAAAGATTTTATAAAAAAATTTTAATTTCTTAATATTTTCCAAAATAAAAAGTATTATTAAATAAACTCCTAACTTTTATTGTGAAGAAAAAAGGTTTTAACATTACACAAGGCATTACTTTATTACTTTTAAAACCTTTAAACTTACCATCAAATTTTGTCTTATATTTAATTATTTACATAACAAATCCTGATAATGGGATTGGCTATGAAAATAATAATTATTAGGGCAAGATCAATACTATTAAATAACTTAAAGGACTTCTAAAAATGTCACTTGATATTTAAACTCATAAAAGAAGGGATTAGAGAAATCCATTCAATCGAAATTATTGTATAGCTTATTTAATTATTTACTAAAAATCTATTAAGTTCCCAACAATTTATATCAAAACTACAATTTGATCCAATTGCTTTTTCTGCTAAACATTTGCCAATTAAAGGTGCAAATTTAAAAGCTTGTCCAGAACCTCCTGAAAATACAGTTATATTTGACTTTGGTTTATCAAGGATAAAATTTACGTCTCTAGTCATAGTGTAAGGACTAACAAAAGTCTCATCGCAAGCAACTATACCCTTAAAATTTTTAAAGATAAATTCATCCAACATATTCTTTAATGGATCTAAATCCAAATTATTCATTACGTATTGATCTATACCTATTAAATCATCTGGAGACCAATCAATTCCAACCTTAATTCTTGGCATACCATTTTTATTTCTACTTAGGACGGGAAATCCATAATATAAACCACCGTCATTATCTCTTGCTTTTTGAAAGCAAAACCACTGAGGATATTGATTAATTAGAGATTCTTCTACTAAATAATGCCCCCAAACCATTGGCCATATTTTCACATCAAATTTTAATCCTATTGGCTTGAGCACTTCATTAGACCACATTCCAGATGCAATAATTACTTCGTCATATGAAATTTCGTGAGAATTATTTATTAATAATGATTTAGACTTTTCGTTTATTAAATTCACAGAAGAATATTCATAGATTTTATTACCACTATTTTCAATGAGTCTTATCCAATTTTTAATAGCATTATTGCTTAAAATTGCACCAGCACTTGGTTCAAAAAGACCCACAAAATGATCCTTAGGATAAATGGGAAATTTAGTCGCGATATCTTTAGATTCTAGAAATTCATATGGAATTTTTTGTTCATTCATAACTTTTTGAGCTCCAGGTATTGATCCTTCTATTGTTTCTTCATCCCATGATTCACCATAGAATAAAAGACCATGTTCTTTTCTTAATGGAAAGTTAGAATTTAATTCTTGTTTTTTCCAAAGTTTATTAGACTCTTTAGCAAGATTACAAAGGATAGGATCAGAATACATTTCTCTGTACATTCTTGATTCACCAAAACTGCTGCCTTTGGGATTTGCTAATTTAGTCGATTCAAAAACTGCAACATTTTTTATCCCCATTTCACTTAATGATGCAGCACAACTTAAACCTGCCATACCACCTCCAATAATTGCAATATCAACAGATTTTGGAAGATCAACCTTATTCATTGCTTTAAAAAATTTCTCCTATAATTGCACCTTGCTCATCTTTTATTAATTGAAGAACCTCTTCAGATGACAAACCACTTTGAGTTAAGGATAAAAAAGTAAAACATTTTTTTCTAACTGTATCTGTTACAAATTCATATACCTTCCCTGAAGATACTTGATTCCATGCATTAGGAGCATACCTTTCAATAGAGTCTGCAATAACTGCACCTGCATTAACAAGCGGATCTGGAATGATAACAACTTTTGAGTCAATTAATTTTTTAAAGATGACATTATTTGAGAAAGGAGCATTTGCAGCAGGAATAATAGCTTTCTTATTCAAAAGAAATTGAGCTATTTGAGTATCTATCAGTCCAGAAATTGAACAAGGGAAAAGTACATCAAAATTAGCTTTGTACCATTTTTTATCATTACCTAAAGAGATAGTACCAGGAATATTTGTTTTATTAGTATCCTTATCAACTACAAAAGTCTTTATACCTTTTTTCACTAAATCAATTGCAACCATTTTACCTACAGATCCGCAACCATGAACCAACACTCCATTATTTAAATCAAAAGGATAGGATTTTTGAAAGGCCTCGAATGCTCCTATCACTCCTTTAGCAGTTGAAGTACTAGCATCAACGTCGCTATTAATTGCTGCTAATACATGAGGTGTAAGTTTACATAATTCTTCCATATCATTTATACCAGTATTAAGATCACAACCTGTTATCATTCTCCCTCCCAGATTCTCAAGCAATTCTGAAGTAATAGTAATTAACTTTTGTTTTATGTCAGGAATACTTGCAGACCTTGCTACGATTTTTCCACCAGAAAAGCCCGTAGAGTATAAATCATGTTTAATTTTCATTAAATTTGCTAATCTAAATCCATCCTGAATACATTCGATATCAGTTTCATATTCAAGTAGTCTTAAACCACCGTTAGCGGGTTTATCAATGGTATTATTTTCAGCAATTATAAAAACTGATAAATCTTCTGAAATATATTCAGCTATAACTCCAACTTGATTTTTTTTAGGAATTTTTAAATCTAGCATTATACCCTCTCCATCATTAAATGATGTTCAACATAATCAAGACTCCATTTATCAGGGTTTAATTTAATTTTCTCAACAAGACGATTAAAAAGTATATCTACTGGATTCTCTTTTCTTTGTTCATTTTTATTTAGAGCAGAAATAAAGCTATGTCTGCTCCAACTCCTTATTGTTTCCATCAAGCCAAGAGCAAAATTATCAGTATCATTTGTTTTTTCCCAAGTCGCTTTGTATGGACAATCAATATAAACAGTTCTTTCTTTAATTAACCTTAAACCATTTTTATATGCGTTGGAATTATTATCTTCTAAAGGACTTATGAATTCTTGTGGTGATTTATAAAAATTCTGTATAGTTCCTTTTTTATATTCTTCCTCAGAAATTATTTTTTCATTCATTAACTCGCACCATATTGAGTGCATTTCATCGTGAACATTAACCGTTTTTCCTCCATTATTACCCAAGTACCTATTCTCAGAATCTCTAGATAAATTTACTGTTAATAATTTTCCTCCAATTTTTATCTCTTTACTTCTCATTTCTAATATTTGATACCAATCAGAAAGAGCTTGTTCGAGAAATTGATCTTTTGCTAATTGATTTTTTGATGCTAAAACATGAGTATGATCATCAAGTGTTGAGACTTTTTTATTTAGCCAATGCATCGCTGTTGCTGAAAATCCAAAATCAAGAAATTCAGATGGTACTAATTGATCATAAAAACTTCCAGCGCATAAAAATGTAGAAACTCTAGGATTATTTAGCGAGTGGACTGATAAATTATTCAAAAGCCCTTTATTATCATTTGAAAATAAATCATTCCCAATCAGTGTGATTTCTGAGTCACAGTTTTTTCCAAGAGATAAATCAATAATATTTTGCCAAAACTCTATAGCTGTTCCACCATCTGCAGCACCATAATCCATAAAAAATATCTTTCCACCTAATTCGATATCATTTATACATTCCGATGCCCAATCAGTAGCTTTATCAATACAATCTTTGGCTCCAGCAGTTTGGTCGCTGTAACCGCGCGTCATCGAGATAGCCATCAATTATTAAGAAAATATTAAATATGCTACAAAGGTATTTCTGTTTTCGGGGAATCAAGGCGTACCTTTTTAAAAAAAGCACATTTTATTGCATCAAAAAGTATCTTTAAAAAGACTTATTATTTAAAATTCAATTAATTTTAATATTGACATTTTCTTTATTTAAAGAAAAATAAAAATTAATAGTGATTAATTTTTATGCCAAGGATTTTTAAAGAAAACAAATTTGCCTTGTTAGGAGCAAATATTTTCGCGATTTTCCTTTGGATCACGATAACGCAATTCATATCTAATTCAATAATTCAGGATAATCAGCCTTTTTATATTTACAAATTAGCAGATTTCATAAAATTCATCCCTCCAATTTGGTTGACTTATTATTTATGGATAGTTAGGCGCGGATTTAAGTAATCCTAAATTACTTTTTGAACCCCAAAAATATGTACAAAATTATTTAGGATTTCAAACTTAAATACCTTGATAGACAGGACTAAGTATTCCTCCATCGAAATCATCGTCATCATCATTACTATCATCAGAAAATAAAATTTGTCCAACCTCTAAACCTAAATAGAGACAAAATATCCAAACGAATACTTCTCCTCCTGATAAGCCATAAAATCTACTAACAAATAAGCCAATTAGTAAACCTATGCCAATTATAAATATTTGCAATTTTTAAAAGTAATTTTGTATAACCTACTAAATATATAAATTTATAGAGGTGATTTTATTAGCAAACTATTGTGTAATTTGATTTATAAATAAATTTTATTTTTTAGAAATAGCAAAATTTATAAATAGACCAAAAGCAATAAGGCCTAAACAACCCAATATAAATATTAGCAAGTCAAAAATTGTTTTATCTTTGTTAATAACAAAGAAAGTAACTAAGAAGATAATTATTGGAAATAATAGGATGAATTTTGAGATTAACTCTTCAT
>Ga0160422_10002664_pt1 | contig 11169 bp, 10 predicted proteins | sample Fk160mmetaG_FD_108192 | JGI IMG/M metagenome (GOLD analysis project Ga0160422, IMG submission 108192) | Marine microbial communities from the Central Pacific Ocean - Fk160115 60m metaG | ecosystem: Environmental > Aquatic > Marine > Oceanic > Photic zone | place: The Central Pacific Ocean... | reverse complement strand
CAATTAATACACCTGGCATTAATGGTCTCTCAGGAAAATGTCCTTGAAAATGAGGTTCATTAATCGTAATATTTTTAATAGCAACTGCTTTCTCTCCAGGGATATGTTCGATTACCTTATCGACAAGCGCGAAAGGATATCTATGCGGCAATAATCCAAGAATTTCTTCTATTGAGAGTTGCGTTTTGATACAAGGATTTTGATTTTCCAAAATTTCAAAAAAAATTAATTCTTAAGAGATGAAGCCAATAAAGCATTTAAAGAATGTGATCCTTTATATACCATGATTTGGCCCTTTGGTAAGCCTACCAAAGCAAGGTCCCCAATTAGATCTAAAATCTTATGTCGAATAGGTTCATTAGAAAATCTTAATGGAGGATTCACCCAATTATCTCCATCACAGACAAGAGCGTTTTCTAAACTTCCACCCTTTATCAAACCAAGTTCGCTCAATTCTTGGAATTGATCTTTAAAGCCAAAGGTTCTCGCAGGAGCAATCATTTCCACAAAACATTTTGGATTTAAATCTATCACAAAAGTTTGTTCACCAATTGCCTTATAGTCAAAATCTATCGTAGAAATAATTGTTAATTTAGGGGAAGGTGTTAGTGCAATTACAGAATCTTTTTGATGGAATATATAAGAATCATTTATTTTTCTCATATAGTTAGAAGGTTTCGGTACCTTTTTAATACCAACTTCTTCAAATGCTCTTACCCATTGAATAGCTGAACCATCAAGTATAGGTACTTCCTTCCCGTCAATTTGTATATGAATATAACTTATTCCACATCCAGCTAAAGATGATAGTAAATGCTCAATTGTATAAAGATTTCTTTTCCCTAGCCTAACTGCCGTACAAAGCAAAGTACTTCCAATCAAATTTTGGTCTAACTTAAATATTTCATTTGGTTTATCTGCAAAAGAGACATAATAACCCTCTTCCCCATAAGGAGAAATTGTTAATCTAGTTTTTTCTCCACTGTGCAACCCAACTCCATCTCTAGTAATGGAACCAGATAAGGTAAAACAAGAATCATAATTAGAAGGCCAAGAAAACACTTAAAATTTCCATCCAACTCCCAATGTATACCGAATATTGTCACTTAAATCTTGAGTTGCCACATCTACTCTTAGTGGTCCAATAGGTGTTTTCACTCCTAGACCTCCACCAAGAGAAAATCCCGATCCAGCCTTGTCTAAAAGTTTTCCAGGCTTTCCCGGAACACTACTCTGGGAGCCTAAGTCACTGCCCGCATCAGCAAATAATGCGCCTGAAAGCATTCTCCATATTGGAAATCTATATTCAGCAGAAGCTTCGGCAAAACTTTTACTTACTGCTAAATCACAATTCCCCCAGCCCCTTACTGAGGATGCACCTCCCATACAAAATGCCTCATAGGGCGGTAGTTCTCCAATTATTGTTCCTAACTTGAATTGGAATCCAATTGTTTGAGGGCAAACACCCTTAGGACTATCCCCTTTACATTCTTTCGTTAAATTAATGAATTTTGTAGGGATAAACCATGAGTAAGAAGCTCTCATTCTATTAAAAGTAGGGGCATTGTCGCCTAATGGAATAAATTGTTCACTCCCAAATCTCAACATATTTCCAGAAGTTGGATTAACCTTATTATTTAGTGTATTTCTTGTTCCAGTGGCAATAACACTTATCAACGTATTATCATCAGGGCAAGAACCATCACTAGGGGAGTATCCAATGCAAATGATTTCACTAATATTTGCAGTTGTTGGTTTTTTGGTAGCATAAGGTTTTTTATTACCATCAGCATCAATCAGCTTTACTTCTTTAAAATTCATACCCGCAGAAATTTTCCAAGGAGAATCTTTAAAAGGATCTCCACCATTAAGGGGCCTAATAAAGACAAAACCACCCCCAAAATTTTCTAGTACAACTGAAGAAAATGTATCCGAGGATGAACTAGTAAGATCATCTACAGCAGAGAGATTTCCATTGTCTTCGCTTCTAAATTCTCTAGGATAATCTCTACTTAGGAAAATATTAGTTCTAAATGCTGTTTTATGTTTATCACCTTTGATCCAAGGATCGAATAATGAGAAATTATAAGTTGTTAAATATTCACCAAAATCAACATTGAGGCTTGTAGACCAAGCCCTACCAAAAGTATTAGATTCTTTAAATCCTGCTTGGGCAAAAAGTCCAGCGGCATTACTGAAACCAATCCCTCCATTGAGAGAACCAGTTCTTTGTTCACTGATATCTAAAGTAATAATTACTTTGCTTGAATCCGAATCTTCTGGACTCAAAGAGACTTTGACGTCATTAAATAGAGAAGTTGAATATAGTCTTTTAATATCTTTTTCTAAAATTTTTCTATTGAAAACTACACCTGATTTAGTTCTAAGCTCTCTTCTGATAACCCATTCTTTTGTTTTACCTTTTCTTAGTTCCTCGTCCGCTCCAATAAATCGAATTTTTACTTTTGAAACAAATCCTTCTTCAACTTTTAATGTAATTATTCCATCATCTTGTATTCTGTCAGGAGCATTTACTCTAGCTAATGAATAACCCTCTTCTTTATACCAGTTTTTGATAATATTTATACGTTCCTGAAATTGCATTAAATTTAAAGTTGAACCATAAAACTTACTGAAAGTATTGTTTACGAAATCATCAGGAATGATTTTACTTTCAGAAGAAATTATTACTTTTTTTAAAACTGGATTTGGAATTATACTGACAATTAGTTTGACGCCAAGTTGACCATCTTCTGCCTTAATATTTACTCCAGAGAACCAACCTGTTGCATAAATTGAATCTAAATCCCTTTGCAAACTTGAATTATTTATTATGCTTCCTGGCTTAATACTCATAGCATCATAAGCAGCTAATTCTAATTTTCGGCCTTCTGGATGATCTTCCCAACCCTCAATAATAATTTCTGATATGAGGACATTAGAATTTATTTCCTCTTCATTTTTGGAAAGAAGAATATTTAATGGATTATTGTTAATACCTTCAGTTCTAGATTCTAAAAAATTGATATTACTTATCCAGTAAGTATCATTAAAAATATCCTGATTTTGAGTAGAGTATGATTCTGTTAACTTTCCATTACTATTTGAATATTTTGCTTTCAAATCAGTACTATTAGAAACTAAAATTAAAGAGAAAAACCCAAAGCTCGTAAGGATTTTTCTTAATTTTAATTTGTGATTTTTCATTGGCAAAAAAATATAGTAGTTTTAGAGAATTTTAAATGAAACTAATAAAATTTTTTATTCTGTTATTAATTTCATTATAGGCTTCTATCAAGTCACCTAAGTCATTTCTAAAACGATCTTTATCTAGACTTTTAATCTTAACATTTTCTGACTTAAGATCCCATAATCTACAATTATCCGGACTAAATTCATCTGCCAAAACAATATCTCCACAATTATTTTTGCCAAACTCTAATTTAAAATCAATTAGGTTGAGTTTTATTTCAAGAAAAAATTCCTTTAAAATTGAATTAATTAAAATTGTCATTTTCTTCATTTCTTTTAATTCATCAACACTCACAAGATTTAGTAGCTTTATTCTATCTTCAGTTAATAAAGGATCATTCAGACTATCATCTTTCAGATAAAGGTCAATTAATGGATCTTTGAAAACAGTTCCAGGTTTTATGTTAGTTTGTTTACAAATGGAACCACAAGCAACATTTCTTAAAACTATCTCTAAAGGAAATATATCAACTTTCTCGGCGATAATAACTGTTTCATTTAAACGACTAATAAAGTGAGTAGGAATTTTTTTTGTATGTAAGTATTGAAATATTTCTGAGGTAATCGAACAATTCAATTCACCTTTGCCTGCGAATTTGGCTTTTTTTAATGCATTGAAAGCAGTTGCATCGTCTTTAAATTCAATTATCACTTTATCTAAATCTTCATGGGTAAATATTTTCTTGGCTTTACCTTCATAAATTAATTCTCGTTTTTTATTCATGGTGATTTATTTAAATAGGGAAAAATACAATATAATTTATGTATACGTAAATAAACTTTCACAATAGTAACCTAAAAACACATTAACTGATTATCACAGTAAGAAATACGTTCTTTAAAAAATTCATGAGCTATCAAAAAGTTACAAATGAGACCCCCAGTGAACTAAAAAATATTGCAATTATAGGAAATGGAGGGAGAGAGAATGCCCTTGCTTGGGCTATACAGAAAAACAATGTTATTGAAAATATTTTTCTCATTCCAGGTAATGGAGGATCAAATCTAATTAATAAATGTCATAAACTAGATATTGATTATGAAGATGTAAATAAACTAATAAAAAAGTTAATTGAGTTAAAAATCAATTTAATAATTATTGGACCAGAAATTCCTCTAGCAAATGGGTTAAGCGATACTTTAAGATCTCACAATTTTAATGTATTTGGTCCTGGAGCAGATGGAGCGAGACTAGAGGCTAGCAAGTCATGGGCAAAAAATTTCATGAAAGAAGCAAAAATTCCAACCGCTAACTTTTGGAGGGTTTCTTCCATAGAGGATGCTAAAAATATTATTATAAATTCAACAAAACCATTAGTTGTCAAAGCTGATGGATTAGCTTCAGGTAAGGGTGTTTTTATACCTGAAACTAAAGATGAGACTTTGTTCATAACAGAAGAAATTCTTAATGGTAAATTTGGTAAATCTGGAGAAACAGTTGTTTTAGAAGAAAAAATTGAAGGACCAGAAGTATCTGTTTTTGCAATTTGTGATGGTCAAAATTATATAATTCTCCCAACAGCTCAAGATCATAAAAGAATCGGAGAACAAGATACAGGTTTAAATACTGGAGGCATGGGTGCATATGCTCCTACTCCATTAATCTCAGATAAAGAACTTTTAAAAATTAATAATGAAATTATTAAACCAACAATCAATGAATTAATAAAAAGAAATATTGATTACAGAGGAATTCTTTATTTTGGATTAATGATCACAGATTTCGGACCAAAAGTTATAGAATACAATTGTCGTTTTGGTGATCCTGAATGCCAGACCATAATGCCTTTAATGGATAATCAATTTGTCAATCTTTTACACAAATGTTCATTAGGTACTTTAGAGGAAAATAAAATCATTTCTTGTACTAATAGAGTTAGTGGTTGTATTATTGCTTCTTCGAAAGGTTATCCATTAGATTATGAAATAGGTTTCCCAATAAAAATTGATACTCAACAGCAAAAAGATTTTCAAATCTTTCATTCCGGTACAATTGTGAATTCAGAGGGTGAACTAGTAACCAATGGCGGGAGAGTACTTAGTATCGTCTGTCAAGGTGAAAACTATGATGAAGTATTCAATAAAGCATACGCTCAGATTGAATCAATAAGTTTTGATGGTATTTATTTCAGAAAAGATATTGGTCATCAAGTAAGAAATAAGTCAAATGAGGTGAGTAATTAATGGAAAATGAAAATAATTTTAATAAGACTAAATTTTTTGTAAAAGAAAATGATGAATATGGCATTGATAATAAATATTGGTGGGAAAGTCTAATTAAATGGTGGAGCGGATTTAGTCTTCGAACAAAGTTATTAGCTATAGCAACATTAGTTGTTAGTCTTTTGATGACAGGCATTACTTTCTTTGCTCTCAATAGCATTCAAAGAGATGCGGGAATGAACGACACAAGGTATGCAAGAGATTTAGGATTATTATTATCTGGGAATGTAACAGAATTAGTCGCAAATAATCAACGGAATGAAATCTCCAATGTTGCTGAGAAATTTTGGCGTTCAAGTCGTAATTTAAGGTATATATTTTTTACTGACTCAGATGATATTGTGCAACTTGGAATACCAATTAGTGCTACTCCATCCAGTTCAAATAGCCAATTCCAACTCACTAGAAAACTTAAATTACCATCTGAACTTAAAAAGAGACCACAATTTCCATTAGTTCAACAGCACTCTACCCCTCAAGGGCAAGTTACAGATGTTTTTGTACCCATGCTTTGGAAAGGTCAATATGTGGGAACATTAGCTTTAGGAGTTACACCTAATAAAAAAGCATTATCAAGTGCGGCTCTTACAAGGGAAGTAACAGTAGCAGTTTTTATTTCAATTTGGGTATTAGTTATTTTAGGGGCTGTGTTTAATGCTCTTACTATTACAAGACCAGTAAGGGAACTTGTTAGAGGGGTTAGAGAAATTTCACAAGGTAATTTCAAATCAAGAATTTCCTTCCCAATGACTGGGGAACTAGGAGAATTGTTAACTTGTTTTAATAAAATGGCTTCTCAATTAGAGAATTATGACGAAGCAAATATTGAAGAATTAAAAGCTGCTCAAATAAAACAACAATCACTCATCGCTACAATGGCTGATGGAGCAATTCTGTTAAATGCTCAAGGCAAAATTGTATTAGCAAATCCAACGGCTAAAAGACTATTTAGATGGGAAGGCAGATTTCTAGAGGGAAAAGATCTTTTAAACGAAATTCCTGAAATATTATCAAATGACTTACATGCATCTATAGAGTCGATTCTAGAAAAGGAAAAAGAAAGTGATGATATAAGGTGTAGTGTTGGAGAACCACCTAGAACTTTAAGAATTGTTTTGCAATCAGTTTTAGATACAAATAAAATAGAACTCAAAGGAATAGCGGTTACAGTTCAGGATTTAACGAGGGAAGTTGAACTTAATGCTGCTCAAAATCGATTTATAAGTAATGTTTCTCACGAATTAAGAACTCCTTTATTTAATATTAAAAGCTATGTTGAAACGCTCTATGATTTAAAAGATCAACTCACGAATGAAGAGCAACTAGATTTCTTAAGTATTGCGAATTCAGAAACAGATAGATTAACCAGACTAGTAAATGATGTTCTAGATCTTTCAAGACTGGAGTCAGGTAAACTCATTCAACTTGAGCCGATGGATATTAAACCAGCAATAGAGCAGACACTAAGGAACTATAAACTAAATGCAACAGAAAAAAATGTATCTTTAGCTAGCGATATCGAAGAAAATATTCCTTCAATCCTCGGTAATTGGGATTTACTATTACAAGTATTTGATAACTTATTAGGTAATGGTTTGAAATTCAGCTCAAAGAATAGCACTTTAATGATAAGAGCTTACACTTGGCCTGATAGTTGTCCTGCTTATCCAAGAAACGAATTAATCAATGCTCCTCAATGTGAATTAGTATCTCCATTACCAAAGGTTAGAGTTGAAATTGCTGATACTGGTTGCGGTATCTCTCAAGCGGATCAAGAAAAGATTTTTGATCGTTTTTTTAGGGTTGAAAATGCTGTACATACTGAACAAGGTACAGGTTTAGGTTTATCTATAGTGAGAGGAATTATTCAGAAACATGGTGGGGAGATCCAAATGGCTAGTGAAATGGATATTGGAACAACTTTTTGGTTTGATCTTCCCTTAGAACAATCTGATAAAGATGAGATCCTTGTAAATACTATTAATAGTGAGAAAAATCTTTCTGATATTAAGATTGAAGATCGTATTTAACTTTTATCAATTCCTTTAAAAACATTAGGTAAATTTTCATCGGGAATAATTCTGTGAGGAGCCCCACTAAATATTTGTTCGAAGTTAGAAAATGAATCTTTAATTTCTGGACCTTTACCAGTAATTATAAATTCCCTAATTCGTTTATCATGCCATGAACCTCTCATTTTAAACACATTTAGGGCTCTTGCCATTTCACCTTTTATTTCAACATACTGAAGCAGAAGAATAGTATCAGTGATTGTAGATATGTGAGAGTCAGTAATTGAGTGACTACCCATGAATTCTTCAGCAGTATTAGTAAAAAATCCTGCAATTTCTTCTTGCTTAGCATAACCTGTTACGCCAATCACAAATTGTCTAAATGCATTTAAACTTACTCCTCTTGCCAAAGCAGAAAGGGAATCGATAGCCATTCTAGTTGGTTTGAATTGAGTAATCTGTGTTTTTATTATTTGCAAATGATCCTCTAATCCTGTTGATTCTGGATAAGCACAAATGATTTTTAATAATCCATCTTCTTCCATCTTTTCGAAATCTATACCCCAACTTGTAGCATTTCTTAGCAGTTGTGCTCTTGATTCTTCATATGCAAACAATATTGCTCTTTCTTTATTTTGGTATGCATCTTCAATGAATTTCGATACAAGCATAGTCTTGCCAGTGCCAGTGGCTCCAGTCGCAAGAATAATAGAATCTTGAAAGTATCCTCCCCCACACATTTCATCTAAATCTTTAACCCCTGAACTAATCCGTACATTTGATGATCTTTGCGTGAGCCTCATTGCTCCTAAAGGAAAGACACTGATACCATTCTCCCCCATTGTAAAAGGAAACTCGCCCTTCATATGAACCGTTCCGCGCAATTTTAAAACTTCCAAAGTTCTTCTTCTTTTTTCTGATTCGAGTACATTCCTTAGTAAGACCACATTATCAGAAACAAATTCCTCAACTCCATAACGAGCTATTGGTCCATAGTCATCGACTCTTTCAGTTGTCATGACAGTTGTAACTCCTATTTCCTTCAATCTTGCAATTAATCTAAAGATTTCTCTTCTCACTACATAAATTGCATCATATTGCTGAAAAACCGCTGTTATTGAGTCAATAGCCACTCTTTTTGCTTTATATTTTCTGATTGCGTAACTAATTCTTTCTATTAAACCAGAAAGATCAAAGTTTCCAGCTACATCCTGGCCATCAGGATCAGGAGAGGCATCTAAAATAAAAAGCTTATTTTGATCAATTAATTCTTGTAAGTCCCATCCAAAACTAGCTGCATTTCTAATAATATCTAATGGAGATTCTTCAAAAGTAACAAAAATACCTGGTTCATCAAAATTATCAATTCCGTGATGTAAGTATTGCAAAGAGAAAACAGTCTTTCCAGTCCCCGAAGTTCCACTAACTAGTGTACTCCGAGAAGTAGGTAAACCTCCTCTACAAACATCGTCAAACCCTTCAATACCTGTAGGTAGTTTTTGAACCTGCATTTTATTAGATTTATTTTGTAATTTATCTTTCATCTTTTATTAGAAATAAATATGTTTATTAGTAATTTAGATCAATTATAAAGGTTTTTAACCTTTTTCATTTTCTTGAATTTATTTCTGATTCATTTAATTCATCAAAAAGTAAATCTAACCCAATAAGAACTTTTTCTCTATCAGACAAATCACCAATTATTTTGCGCACTGGTGGAGGTAAAATCTTCGCCAAAGTAGGTGTTGCTAATATTTTATCCTCCTCGGCTAATTGTGGACTTTTCAAGACATCGATTACCTTTAAAGCATATACTCCTTTAAATTCTGTTTCTAATATCTCTTTAAGAGTATTTAGAGCTCTCATAGAGTTGGGTGTGTTACCAGCTACGTATAGCTTCAAAATATAAGTTTTCCTTGCAGCCATTACAAAAACCTCAAGACCTCTTTAAGGATATTCTAGATAAAACTTGACTAAATACACTACAAAATATGAAAATAGAAAAACTTATGATTGCATATTAGGCTTAATCATAATTAATTAAAATATGAGCCTAACTGCGTCCAATAAATATGACTACTAAAAAAAAGACAACCCAAAAATCGGAAAAAGAAGATTATTCTTTTGCTATTGCTGAAACATCTGGCAAGCAAGTTTTATTTAAAGAAAACAATTACTATGATTTAGATAGAATTAGCGCCAAGGAGAAAGACAAAATCACATTAAGTAACATTTTATTTGTTAGAGACAAAGGGAAGTTATCTGTTGGTAAACCTTATGTTAAGGATGCAAAAATTGAACTTGAAGTGATTTCTCATAGAAGAGACAAAAAGATAATAGTTTACAAAATGAGACCAAAAAAAAAGACGAGAAGAAAAATGGGCCATAGGCAAGAACTTACTAGAGTTATGGTAAAATCAATAACAATTGGTAAAGGTGTTTCAAAAACTTCTGCAAAAACAGCAAGTTCAAAAAAAGCATCTAGCTCTGACACAAAAAACTCTTAATTCAAAACTTTAATAATGGCTCACAAAAAAGGTACAGGCTCAACAAGAAATGGTAGAGATTCAAACTCTAAAAGACTTGGAGTGAAAACATTTGGAGGAGAAAAAGTTACGGCTGGATCTATCCTTATTCGTCAAAGGGGTACCTCCTTTATGCCAGGAGTAAATGTAGGCAAAGGGAAAGATGATACGTTGTTTGCTTTGAAAGATGGAGTCGTAAATTTTGAGAGTATTAAAAGAAATCTTAAAAGTAGAAAAAGAATTAATGTAATTGTTTGATCATCTTTTTGAGTAAGATCTCGTAGTAATTAACATTGGATGAAAAACTTCTAAGAATTTTGATTGTAAAGTCTCAAAAAAACTTTCTACAACCTTTTTATCATCAATATGAAATGGATATTCGTTATTTTCACCCTTGTAAAAGTACCAGTTCATAATTGCTATAGCTTCATCCGACATTTTTTCACTAAAAACATTTAACTGAGCACTTGGATCAGGTAAATGTTCTAACACATCTAAACAAATTATTGAATCAAATTTAGAAATATTCGTTTCTTCAATTGATTTATAAAAAGAGATCTTTTTTTCTAAGCCAAGTTTTGTGGCTCTAAATTTTACAAAATCTCTATTAGTTTCATTTAAGTCCACAAAGTACACATGTTCCACATTATTTGACATTGCATTAGCTAGTGAATGTGTGCCAATACCACCTCCAAAATCTAAAACAATATTTTTCGAAAATATTTGTTGGAGCTTTAATGTATTCCCAATATATTCTTTACTAGTTATGTGCCAAGCAGCTAAATCGGCTAAATGTTTATCTCCTACTATTTTCTCATAGAAATCACTACTATCGATTACGTTATCTCCAGGATGAAGATTAGCAAGTTCAGTTTTTGCATTCCTGAGAAAATTATCAAGATCCTCAGGTTGTATTGCTAAGAACTCAATAAGATGTCTTCTTAAATCAAAAGCATCTTTCTGAAAATCATTTAATATTATTTCATGTTTTTTCAATTTAAACTTCTAAGTAATTACTTCAAAATAATAAAATAAAGAATAATAATTTTTCACTAAAATCTTAATATCTACATGAATCATCTCAATGGATTTTTAATAATCAATAAGAGTAAGGGATTTACATCACATGATTGTGTGAAACGTATTAAAAAATTATT
>Ga0160422_10002663_pt1 | contig 11174 bp, 6 predicted proteins | sample Fk160mmetaG_FD_108192 | JGI IMG/M metagenome (GOLD analysis project Ga0160422, IMG submission 108192) | Marine microbial communities from the Central Pacific Ocean - Fk160115 60m metaG | ecosystem: Environmental > Aquatic > Marine > Oceanic > Photic zone | place: The Central Pacific Ocean... | reverse complement strand
TCTATAAGTTATACTCATTTGAAATTCCCATCCACTTGAGTTCAAATTACCTCTATTCATCTGAAGAATAGCACCATTATTAACCTGTCTTAAAACTTGAACATAATCTAAACCTGCATTTGTTTGAACAACAAGTTGATTACCACCAGTAACAACACCATTAATACCAGTTATACTACCAACTGCCCGATAAGCAGATGCACTTGTTACAGTGAAAGGTAAAGTTCCAATTCTTAAGTAAGATCCAGTTCCAGTTCCACCAGAAGCTATAATTATACAGTCAACGTGTACCAAACTTCCAATTTTTGTGTAATATCCATTTTGATAAGAATATGTTCCATTAAAATCAATTACACTTGCAGTCCATGTGCCTTCTTTATAATCATTAAGAACTGAAGTAGTTGAGTTACTGGCAGAGTGAGCACTATAGTCAATACCTTTTGCAGAAGTTCCCATGACGAGGTTTCCATTATCAACGTGCACATCTCTGTTACCACGCAATGATAAAACTACATCACCTGACCCATCTGGCCAACTAGTGTTGCTATTAGCATCATCACCAACAGAAAAGTCTAAAGCACCCCAAGCTGTCGCATCATCAGGTCTGATTCTCCAGTTTTTAGAGCCATTTCCACCTAAGTTTATGATTGAAATACCACCGCCACCACTTGATGATTTAATAGTAATTCCTTTGGCATTTCTCGGATCATTATGGTCAGTTAAACCACTAAACAGAGTGTGACCATCTGATGTGATACGAAGTCTTTCAACATTAGTGCCACTTGATGGTCTTGTATAAAAAGAAAGATAACCAGCATTGGAATCTGTAGCTTCTGTATTTCCTCTAATCGCTCCTCGAACAATTGGACTACCGCTTGAATTATTTGCAGAAAATCCAATACCACCACCATTTCCTAAAGCATTAGATTCATCATCATGAATATTCATGGTTAAATCTACACCACCGTAATTTTGTTTTGCGGGAGCAAAGTAAGCATAGGGTAAATTAGATGATACAGAAGGTAAAGCATCATAATTTTGTATTATTCTACCACTTGAGTCGATGCGAAGTCTTTCATTACCTACTGTATGAAAAGTAATAGAATCAATATTATGATTATAAGCAATAACACCTCTATTGGTTTGTCTACTGTCACCAAATTTTATTCTCGATAATGAATTACTTGCTGTCAAGAAACTCATACCAACATTGGTAGAAGATTCTAATACTAATTCATTTGCATCACTTGCAGCAGTTACAGAACCTGCACTAGAACTATACACATGTAAGTTACCATCTGGATTATCAGTTGCGATACCAACTTGACCATCTGATGCAATGCGGACTCTCTCACTACCAGCAGTGTCAAAACATATATTATTATTTAAAAATTCTATTTTGGTGTCTGTATCACCAGTATGAACGATATTTTGTGCAACATTTAAATTACCACTTACGGATACATTGCTATTAAAATTTGAGACACCAGAAAAAGTTGAAACACCAGATACAACAATACCTGTGTCAGTAATATTGATCGTAGATAAACCAACACGATTCTTAAGTGTATTTGCTCGTATCTCTGATGCCATTATACTTTTTGATTATTTATATGTTCAACAAATATATTAAATCCAATACTCATTCTTTCTTCATCTGATTCGTTTTCCTCAACACTGTGCTCAAACCAAGAAGGAAAAAATAAAAGCATACCATCTTCTGGAGTAATGTAATGATATTCACTACCGTTAAAGTAGTATCGATTATCAGGAGGGTTATGTATTGATATGCCTCTTGGATCATAAAAACGAATGTTACCAGAATTTGGAGGAACCTTTACATAAAATACACCTGAAAGTAAAATTCTAGAATCAAAATGAGTGTGTCTGATATTACTATTACCCTTTAAATTAACATTTGACCACATATAAATGGTTGGATTCGTAAATTTATTTTTTTCAACTCTAGGAATTCTTGATATAATTTGAGAACTCAACTTTTGATCTTTATAATTATCATATTGATATCCACCAACATTTGAAACTTCAATTGATTTATTATTTTTTGAAAAGTCTTTGACTGATTTAATTAATTCTTTTTGATCAAACTTAACTTTCTCAACCCAAACACAAGACGGGAAAAAATAAAGAACTTCCATTGTTAAATAAAATTACCATTTACCAAGTGGACAAGTCGGTGAGTCAGGAGCAAATAATTTATATGCAATTGATTTTAAGTCCATAAAACATCCACAGACACCACATCTTCGTTGATTTGGTCGCCACTGTTCACAATTATAGCATATTCTAATAGATTTTTCAGCTTGTGCTTGATATTTGTTTAGTTCAGGATTTATTTTTTGATGGTTATTATCTTTTCCACCACTTCTTATCATCATATAGGTGCAACAAACACTAGAACTACTTTACCGTGACCCCCTGCATGAGCAGCACCACTACTTGCATTTGTAACATTATACTCCCCTCCTTTAGATATCCCACTTGACAGATATCCACTATTAGTTGCCTGTGATGGAACGTCATTTTCATCACCAGTAAAAGTTCCTACATTTGATGTAGTATATGATCCAGACCCTCCTGTATATCCTGATCCTCCTCCACCACTTGCACTATTATTAGTAGTTCCTGTATTTGTATGTCCTCCACCTGCTCCACCATAATATCCTCCTCCACCTCCTCCACCATTACATCCATTACCACCAGCAGGAGATGCCCAGAAACCACCATAAATTTGATTTGGCCAACCAGCACCTGTTGTGCCCTCTCCAGCACCACAACCAGTTCCACCCCTTAATGTAGCACCAGTACAAGATGCTCCTGAATTACCTGCAGTGCAATTTCCTCCCCCAGATTGACCTGCATATACTCCTCCTGCAGATTGTGATCCACCCCCTCCAGATCCAAGACTTGCTCTGGTCTGACCACCATATCCACCTGTTTGTCCATTAGCACCACCACCTGCTCCTCCAAAAACTTTTGTACCACCAGCTTGTTCATGATCACCTGCTCCTGCACCACCACCTGCAGCAAGAATAATCGCTGAGTGATCCGTGCTAACATTTGAACCAGCCCAGTTTGATGTTGCAACAGCACTATATCCACCACCACCACCATTATTTTGATGACCATTTCCTCCAGCACCACCAACAATAATTTTCATTGTTGAACCAGGAATAGGATTTATATTTCCAACTGTATATCCACCTGCACCCCCCACAGTGTTAGCAGTATCACCTGTTGAAGCTCCACCTGCACCAAATACGTAAGCGTAAATTGATTGTGTATTCGCAGGGACTGTCCAATTTTGGACTGAACCTGTGTAATTAAAAGTCGCAGTTTGTTGAGCGAATATGAGATCTTGATCAAAACCTCTAATTGATCCTGCTCCAAATGTTTGCAAAAAAGGCATAATTTATGCGAACTTAGTTTTCTGTGCTAATAAGGTATAAGTAGCGTTACCAGTTTTTATTATTGTATATGTGTAAACATTCTTCGAACTTGTGTCACCTGAAGATGGTGCTGTGCCACCTGCCCACAATGGTGTGACTGCGGAACCATCAATTTGATGACCATTTGCATAATATGCGGTTCCACCTTGTGTGGTAATAATCGCTACTGTGAGTGATTCACCTGTTGATAATGTGTTATTAAGTGAAGTGCTTCCATCTCCTCTAAAATTAAATGTGAAATTACCAGTCGCATTTGGTGTGAAGAAATATACAGCGTTATTCGCTAGGTCTAGATTTTCTGTTCCATTTAGTGCAGTTGAACCATCAATTGAAACTTTCTCAATGACTTCATTTGTGAATAGTCTTGTTGCATTAACAGTTCCAAAATTATTTGCAGTAACCGTGTTACAACTTAATTGTGATGCAGTAATGATACCAGCATTACCTAATTGTATATTACTTCCGACTGTAAGTTCACCACCTGTTACTTTAACTCCAGATCTTGCTGTAACAATACCAATTGAATCTACGTTTGTTACATCTTCATAAGTTAACGCTCCACCCACTGAAACATTACCTGCAAATACAGCACTGTTTGCAGTTAAGATACCAACAACACCTAATGTTCCACCTGTTGGTGTGATATCGTTTACAGTATCAACATAACCCTTAACAGCAGCCTGAGTTGGAACTTTAGTGTTACTATTCTGAGTAAGATTTGCATCAGTTGAAAATTCATCAACAGAAGCACCAATCAATCCACCAACAGATCCTAATCTTAATGATTGTAAACCAGCTAAGTCAAATGCAGATGCGTCCAAAGTAACATTACCTGTCGCCTGATCAACTTGGAATTGATCTCCAACGTAGAAATTACCTAATTCGTCAGTTGCGACATAATAAACTCGTCCTGGGTCAGTTGCATTGACAATAACTTGGTCTGCTTGTGATGGTGCTTGTGTAGGTTGATTTGGCCAGTTTGTAGTATCTGTTCCACCAGTACCAACTTGTAGGAAGTCGTGACCAGTCAAACGTATCACACTAAATTCTTTTCTAACTTGTAGGGCAACACCATCAGGAACGGGAGTTGCTCTTGATGTTGAAAATACTAATACTCGATATACAACACTATTTGCTGTTACCGTACTAACTGATTGAATCTGAAAAGCGTTACCATCTGTTGTGGCAAATTGCAGAGCATCACCAGCGGTTGGTATTGTTGTAAAGGTTGTAACAAGAATTCTTCCTGTCTGATTACTCTCGACTGTACCAGCAACAAGAGTTGCAGTCGTTCCTGAAGTTTGACCAGTGACAACTTCATTAGATGAGAATGTACCAGATTTTGCAACAATATACATTCTCTTTGGCTCTGCCTGTACGTTTACAACGTATGCAGTTGCACCTGAACTACCTCCCTGTATCTGCTCTCCAGCGGTAAAGTCAGCTGTCAATACGTTTGCATATGACAACATCGTACCTCTAACGACACCTTGATTTGCTGTTTCACTTGCATCAAATCCAGCAGAATAAACACCATACTCACCATATGCACTACTGGAGTTAAGTGATCTCATCTTCGATCCACCAGTTGCAGATAAACCTATTTGACAATAATAAGTGAATGTTGATATTAATTCAGCGTTTGCATTTGCTTTTGCCCAAATACCAAGTCCATCACTGTGAATTGCAGTATAAGTATGGAAAAGCATACTTCGATTACCAGTGGAATGAAGTGCACCATCAATAACTGCACCAGTTGCACCATTACCAAAAGAAGTAATGTTGTAAATGTATGGAGATTTTGTTGTTACAGGACTTGCAGCGTTAAGAGCAAAGTATGTTCCTCCAACTGTCGCACTTTCAGGTTTGTATGCAGGACTTCCTGGTGTATATCCACCCATTCCATCAAGAACCATATCTTGAAGAATAACAGCATTACTACAACGGAATAGAATTGAACGTGTATTCAAAACTGAACCTGATGAATCAAGACCAGAACCTGGTTTAACAATTGTTGCTCTTAAACTGTCACCAACAATTGTTGTAAAAGCAGGGATAATAATTGGAAGTTGAACCTCTTCATACAATCCACCTTTTACAAATATAACTGCAGGAGATGTTGCAGTCGGTGTTCCAATATTTGAACAAGCATATTTGATTGATCTAAACGCAGTATCAATTGAACCACCACGACCAGAAGCGTCAACACCATTTGTTGTTACATAGAAAATATTTGTCGCACCACCAATTGTACCCCAAGTAACATCTGTGCCATCAGATTGTAAAACCTGTCCAACCGTACCAATACTTAATTTTGCTATTTGTCCAGTTGAATCGTAATATAATATATCTCCTCTTGTTCCTGAATTTATATCTGTTCCCGATAAATCTAGTTTTGCACCAGCAGAATAAGTGGTCACACCACTGATATTCAAACCACCAGTAATCGCCAAATTATTAGCGTTTGGAATCGTAACCGTTGAACTGGTTCTCGATTTAATATTATCTACTCTTAATGTTGACATACTCTTTAATTTACTATGGCAAAAATGTTGAAACTATTTATAACACTAGGACAGTGCCTTCAGTTACATCGACAGTGACACCATTATCTATATCAAGAGCAACGTCTGTCTGAAATACTGCAGGTATTTGTGAGTAAGCAACTCTTTGATGTCCTGTAAGTGTAATTGAAGTGGTGATTGATGACCTTACATTATCATCAAATCCGTTAGCTTTTTGTAAGTTAGTTCCTGAATCAGGATCACTAAAAAAGTTCATATCAAAATCAGTCTTATCAGTAACGATTAACATTGAATCATCATCAATGCTTAAAGTTACTCCATCATCTATCGGAACATCACCATCTTCGTGTGAAAAGATTTCAAATAATTTACGGGGTGATCCAACAGTTGTATCAGTTGAGAAACCAGCATAATGAACGAATAATACATCGTCAATTGATATATCTGATTTTTTAAAGATGGTACCAGTGATAATACCAACACGATAGTTCGAAGTGGTGCTAATACCACCACCATCTATTTTTGTTAGTTTATCAAGTGCCATATCTTTTTTTTAATTATTTATGATATTATCTTGCATTTGCTGAAACACCAAATGGAGTGCCTAATGGAAACTCAGCCCAAGCCATGTAAATATAAAGTTCACCTGATGTATTATACTGGGCACTATTAGTTCTTATTTTAAATCCATTTGAATAATATTCAACTCCTCCAGTGGTGAAATCACTTTCAGCGTTTGATAGATTTGGGAAAAGTTGTTTTCCTGTTCTATTTTCAGTATCTCTTGTCGAGTCCAACATTCTCCAATTCCTACCGTTTGTAGTCACATTTTTATAAATGACTAGTGCAGGTCTAAATCCAGTATACTGAAAAGGACCACCAAAATCATCTCCATTTCCTTGATACCATCCGTATTTTGAAAAACCAGGTTTTTCTGCCCAAGAATAACAAACAAAAGTATCACCAGCGACCATTGCATTTCCAGCACTTAATCCAAGAAGTGTTGATGTATGTCCTGATGCTCCCCACATATCACCACCAGAGGTTCTAACTTCTATATTAGAGCTAAGTTGAAGATATTTTCTATTTGTATTTGTAATATCTCGAAAATAAACTGCCCAATATAAAGAACTACCTGTGCTTTTAGAGATAACAACATTTGGAGTAGCATCTAATCCATGACCTATTGTAAAATTACCTGAACCTGGAGCTGTGGCAGTTACGATAGAAAATCCTGCTTCTCTATTAACAGATGCACCACTTAAAGATACTGAACCTTCAGTAATCCCAGCTGCAGAAGTTGTTGAATATCCAACGTCATCTACATTAAAAGTGTTAGAATTACCACCTGCTTTCCAACACCAAGCGACATGAGTTTCACCATTTGTGTTAAGTAAACTAGAATTACCAATTCGAAAACCATCAACATTGAATGCTTGAATCGTAGCTCCATTGTTAACGTTACCACCAGTGCTGTTAGTAATTAATCTATTATGAACACCTCTCACTGAATCTAATACACAATGATTACTAACAGAACTCCTTGGTTTTATCCATACAAAATCTGGTTGAAATTGTAGTCCAGAAATATCTCTAGAAGTTGTATTATCTCCTGTATAAAGAACGATGCCAAAATGTTTTTTCGGAAGTATTGAAGTTTGTATATTATTTGTACTTAACGTTTGATATCCTTCAGGTGGACGGAATCTAAATGGTTTTTGTCCAAAATTAAATTTAATTGAACCTGTAAATCGATGTAAAGCAAAAGGTACAAAAGGTTTACCAACCATTGTGCCACCACTTGCAGAAGAAAAATCGTGACTAAAAGATGATCGGACTCCATTTTTATACCAATGTGCGATTCGATTATCTAAATCAATCGCACATCCAACCGTGTCACCTGTTACAAAAACTTCATGTCCAGCTCCATCAGTTCTACTGCCAGTATTACCAACAACTGTTGTTCCATTGATACGAATGAACATTGTATATCCACCCTGATTGGTTCCATTCACACCAAATCCATCTAAACATGCCCATCCTAGACCATCACTTAGTGAACTTGATCCACCTTGTTGAAATTCAGCTTCGTAATAAAACCTGCCAGAGGACGCACCTAAGTTTCCAATAATCTCTCTATTATCTGCAGAAGCAGTTGATGTAAGACCACCATCTGAAACAGCAACTTGATTGTTACCAGCACTTAACAATGCAGGGTGATATGCAAAATTATCATTCATTACACAATGACTTGATTCTTGTGGATGAACATCTCCAATATCATAAGGATTTACGTCAGTTGCTCTAACATTTCCGTGAGTAAATAATGCACTTGGTGTGACTGCTGCTGCTGTTGAAGAATCTTTTGATTGACAACATAAAAGTTTTGTATTTGTGATTGCAGTGAGTGGTTCAGTCGGTGGTGTAAATTCTGTACCATCTGGATAAACTGCAGTGCCATTTACAAATCTAGCATTTGATATCAATCCATCAAAAGAATAAATTGCTTGCGTTGAACTATTACCTTCTGATCCAATAAAGAAAGGTTTTGTTGCATTATTTGCAGTTCCCGAAACTGAATTTGATTGTGTTTGTTTTCCATTTGTATAAAATCTTATGGTTGAACCTTGGAGAACAAGAGCAATGTGAGTCCACTCATTTTTTTTGATTGCAGAAACAGATCCTGCAGAATAATTAGTGCCACTACGATTCTGATATCCTATTATCGTTCCATCATTGTTCATATAAATTTGTATATTTCGATCCGAACCTCCTCCACTTACCCACTGTCCTATTATACCAGAAACAACAGCAGGAAGTTTATTTCGTAGCACCCAACATTCCAAAGTCCAATCACCAGTTGCATAAAAATCAGAAGAATCTGCTATTGATAGAGCAGCTTCCTGAACTTGTGTAGATCCTAAACCATCAAAAGCACAAGCACCATTTACATTTGGTCTGAATTTACGTGGAACTGAAATACCAGCTGGAGATTCTGGAAGAACAGTTGGTTCTTGTGATGGAATTAAGAAAGAAGATGTGTATTTTGCAACTCCTTTATAAACTCGAACATCCTGTAAGTAAGAATCAATTGATGGATTTGCACCTCCACCGATTCGAGTGAAATCATCTGATGCCTCTGCGTATCCAACAGTTCCACTATGTGAGTAAGTTGCATAACATCTACCATTCACAAATAATCTTAATAAATTACCACTATCTCTCGTTAATGCGACGTGATTCCATTGACCAATCACAACCGCATTTATAGCATCTCCAGCAGGAGACCAAGTAGCACTGCTACTATTAAGATAAACATTAAACCTTGTACCAGGATCAAAGTTAAATGCGAAATAAGCACCACCACCTTGTTGCTGTACAAATAAACTACCATCTCCTGTGCCAGAATCAGTTGGATATACCCAAGCTTCAATACAAAACTCACCTGTCATTACAAAATCACTTCCGTGACCAGTGATTGCTATATTTTGTTGATTTCCGTTTTCTAAAAATGCGGATGAACTATAAAAATTTCTAACTGAGTCATCCATTGCAATTGACCCCGTAACTGAAAGATTTTTTGCAGTGCCACTTCCTTTGATCATTGCAGATTTATCACGGAATTGACCATTTAATGGTGCTGCAAGTGAGACATTACTTTTTAATACATCATCTCTGACTCTTGATAGAGCAAGTGTGCCACCACTCGTTGTTTCCATTATTGGTAGTGCACCTGTTGCTTTATCTAAGGTTACACTTGTCTTCATCCCAGAAATAGTAAAGTGATTATTATTTCCTGACTTATCAATCTCAACTAAATCTGATCCATCAAATGGAAGATAGAAACCATTCACACCCATATTAGATGTATCACCATTAATTAACATTACATCATCTAAACTGATTCCATAAATTCTCCATCCAGATGTGTTGTTTGGTCTTCGCACTAATACTCTTTCAACATTTTTTCTATCAAAAGTAAAGGAAAATGGTACTGGGGTGCCGTTTATATTATCTGATGATGATATTGTTCCAACTAAACCACCATTTATTTGAACCTGTAAATCACTACCAAAGTTTGATACCCAAACAGTTACCTTAGATGCAACAACATTTATAGGATTAATCATGACATAATTACTCGCCATCCAACCAGTACTTGTTTGATATACCTGTAAGTAAGTTAAAGGATTACCATCACAAAGATTTGTAACTGATCCACCAGAAGAATTATCATATGATACATTATTGCTCCAAGTTGTTCCGTTATTTATTTTTTTCGGTACATATTTTTTAGGTCTCCAAATACCAGTCTGTGATTCTGTATATCCAAAATCACTTGGAACTAATGCCTGTCCATCTACCATATAGAATTGCGACATATATCCTTGAAAATGATTACCAAGTGTTGCACTTGAATTTGGTCTCTGTACCCCTAATAGACTTCTTACAGTATTGTTAATACTTGTATTATAATGTTGGTCAAAATAAATAGGTGATTGCCACTCTGTAATTCTTTGATTATTAATATAAACTTTTGTTCTCTCTGTATTCGTTCCAAGTGTTGTATCGGTTGCTACAACAATATGATACCATCCTTCATCGAAAATAGTAGCGACTGAATCAAGAATTAACTTATTACCACTCTCTTGTGCCAATACACGGAAAACAACATCATCCATATCACCATTGGTGAGTATTCTAGTTGAAATACCATATTGTTGTGAACCATTACTATCTGCACGTTGTTGAAAAAAATGATTTATTTTATCATTCGTATGCTTTATCCAATAACTGAATGTAAATATTTTTCGATTTCCTATGCTTGTGGGAGTTCTGGAAAGACTACCTGCTCCTTCAAATTTAAAAGACCCATCAATTAATTGACCACCTGCTGCTTTATCGTCTGTAATGATATGAGGTATAAATGCTCTACCCATTTCTTACCTCAACTAAAGTTTACTGATGCACCAGCTAATAAGACTGTTGCAATTCCGACTGACCCTACTTTATGAACTGTGAACGATATTAAACTAATTGCACCACTTGCTGTTGGTAATGCTGGTGTACCTCCTGATGGGAACTTAAAGTATGTACTGAATCCTACTGTTGATATACCAGAATTTTCGCTTCGAATAACATGACTTTCTGCCTCCGTTCCACCACTTACACCACTCGT
>Ga0160422_10002662_pt1 | contig 11175 bp, 8 predicted proteins | sample Fk160mmetaG_FD_108192 | JGI IMG/M metagenome (GOLD analysis project Ga0160422, IMG submission 108192) | Marine microbial communities from the Central Pacific Ocean - Fk160115 60m metaG | ecosystem: Environmental > Aquatic > Marine > Oceanic > Photic zone | place: The Central Pacific Ocean... | reverse complement strand
CTTTGATAGAAAGGTTGACGTTGATAACTCGAGTAGTGTTGAGACAGATGACGAGTTTGGCGGAAAAATTGCTACGCAACACTTAATTGATCAAGGCTGTAGCCAAATAGCTTATGTTACGGTTGATTTAAATCTTAATATTTATAAAAATCGTTTTAAAGGCTATAAAAAAGCTCTAGAAGCCAATAATATTGACTTTAACTCTGACCTTGTTTTCCAAGCCAATAGTGATGTCATTTCAGGTAGAAAAGTAGCACGTCAAATATTGTCCAACGATATCAAAATTGATTCTATTTTTTGCTCAAGTGATTATATAGCCCTTGGAGTTATACAGGAACTTAAAGACAATAATGTTGATATTCCTGGAGATATATCAGTAGTTGGTTTTAGCAACGAACCCTTTACTGAGCTATTAGATTTGACATTGACTTCAATTGAGCAAAATCCTTATGAAATAGGTAAGAGTGCTGCTCGTGTTTTCTTGGATCAAGTCAATGCAAAAGATGCGATTATTGAGCACGCGATTAAGCTAAAGCCTAAACTTTGTATTAGGAATTCTTCAATGAAGAATTCCCTAAAACCGCACTAGTTTATCAAAATTATAAATTAAGATAATATATCATTTTATTTATATTTGTAATCCATTACAATTTTAAATGCAAGCAAATAATATTTATCTAGCGACCAGCCCTACAGAAGCAAAAAATTTCAACACAGAACAGCTGAGAAATCGTTTTTTAATCCAGACAATCTTCATCTCTGATCAAATTACTTCATATTATACAACTTATGATCGATTCCTTGTGGGAGGCGCACAACCTGTATCCAAACCACTTACCCTAGAGGCTATTGATGATCTACGAGCGGATTATTTTTTGGAACGCAGAGAATTGGGTATCGTTAATGTTGGTGAAACGGGCATTGTTCGCGTAGATGGTACTGCTTACAACCTTGAAAATCAAGAAGCCTTGTACATTGGTAGAGGCGCTAAAGATGTAGTTTTTGAAAACACCTCAAGCTCTTCCCCTTTGTTTTATTACAATTCAACCCCAGCACACAAAAGCTACCCAACTGAAAAAATATCATCTGAACGGGCACAATATGTAGAGCTCGGAGACAATAAAAATGCTAATAAAAGACGCATAAAAAAACTTATTGTTCAGGAAATCATACCTACATGCCAGTTGCAGATGGGGCTTACCATGTTATATGAGGGAAATGTTTGGAATACCATGCCTGCACATACGCATCTAAGAAGAATGGAAGTTTATTTTTATTCGGACATTGATGCTAACAATTCCATTTCTCATTTTATGGGTGAACCTCAGGAAACAAGACATATCTTTATGCAAAACCATCAAGCGGTAATTTCACCACCATGGTCTATCCACAGTGGATGTGGCACTTCAAACTATTCCTTTATTTGGGGTATGGCAGGTGAGAACTTAGATTATGGAGATATGGATGGTGTAAAAATTAACGAATTACGTTAAAATATGAATCCATTTGATTTGACAGGAAAAACAGCATTTGTTTCTGGCGCAACACACGGACTTGGTATGGCTATGGCAACAGGACTCGCGGAGGCAGGTGCACAACTGATTATTTCAAGTACAAGCAAACACAAGTTAGAAGATGCATTGAATGAATACAAAACAATGGGTTTTGAAATTTCTGGTTATGTATTGGATGTCACCAGTGATGAACAGGTTAAAAAAGTGACTGCTGAAATTCTTAAAAAGCAGCGAGTCGATATTCTAGTTAACAATGCGGGTATTATAAAAAGAATTCCAGCACTTGAAATGAGCCCTGATGACTTTAGAGCCGTCACTGATGTTCATCTTACAGGCTCTTTTCATTTAGCACAACAGTTTGCCACCTCTATGGTGTCACGTAAGTCAGGAAAGATTATTAATATTTGCTCTATGATGAGCGAGTTGGGTCGTAACACTGTAAGTGCTTATGCAGCTGCTAAAGGAGGTTTAAAAATGCTTACAAGAAATTTAGCGACTGAGTGGGCTAAATACAATATACAAGTTAATGGCATAGGGCCTGGTTATTTTGAGACTTCTCAAACCGCTCCAATTAGAGTGGATGGACACCCATTTAACGATTTTATTATCAATAGAACTCCAGCTGGCCGTTGGGGTAAAACAGAAGATCTCAAAGGTACCGCTGTATTCCTTGCATCAAAAGCAAGTGATTTTGTAAATGGACAAATTATTTACGTTGATGGAGGCATTTTGGCAACAATTGGAAAACCAAACAATGAGTAATGATAAGAAAATCCAAATCTTTTATTGATGAGGGGTTTTTACTTGATAGCACATTTGCGCTTGAACTTTATGTGAACTACGCTGCTAACCAGCCAATTATTGACTATCATTGCCACCTATCACCAACTCAAATTTCCAATGATTATCAGTTTAAAAATATAACTGAAATATGGATTGAGGGTGATCATTATAAGTGGCGTGCAATGCGAACTTTGGGTGTTGACGAGCGATTCATTACTGGTGATGCTTCCCCCAAAGAAAAATTTTTTGCTTGGGCTTCTTGCGTCCCAAAACTTATTCGTAATCCACTCTACCATTGGACACATCTCGAACTTAAAAGATACTTTGGTATTGATGAATTACTCAACGCTGACAATGCAGCATCTATTTATGAAGAAACTAGTGCCTTACTTAAACAAACAGATTATAGTTGTTTAAATCTTATTAAAAAATTTGGTGTAGAGGTAATATGTACTACTGATGATCCTAACGATAGTTTAGAACATCATAAAGTATTTGGTGTTGATGATTCACTTATGCTTCTACCATCATTCCGCCCAGATAAGTTCATTGAAATACAGCAAGAAGAATTTACCCCCCATTTAGCCAAATTGGGTATGATTGTCGGTTACAAGATAGACACATTTACAAAGCTTAAAAAAGCTTTAAATAATCGAATGGATTATTTTGTAGCACATGGTTGTGCAATATCAGACCACGGCTTGGAGCAAATTCCATATATAGAGACTTCAGAAGAAATAGCCAATGCTGTGATGCAAAAAAAAGCACAAGGAAAGGTCTTGAATCCTACTGATATTGAAAAGTATAAAACAGCTGTTTTACTGTTTCTAGCAAATAGTTATCATCAGCGCGGATGGGTACAACAATACCATCTTGGCGCATTACGCAACAATAATAGCCGTATGCTTAATAACTATGGTCCGGATATGGGTTGTGACTCTATTGGTGATTTTCGCCAGGCACAAAGCCTGTCAAGGTTTTTAGATACACTTGACAGTAAAAATGAATTGGCCAAAACCATTTTATATAATTTAGATCCAGCTCAAAATGCAATTTTTGCAACCATGGCAGGAAACTTTAACGATGGTAGCATGGGTGGCAAGATTCAATTTGGTGCAAGCTGGTGGTTTTTAGATCAATTAGATGGAATACGTAATCAAATTAATACTCTATCAAACATGGGTGTTTTGAGCACTTTTATAGGAATGCTTACAGATTCACGAAGTTTTATGTCTTATCCAAGACATGAGTATTTTAGAAGAGTGTTATGTAATATTTTTGGAGAAGATGTTGAAAAGGGGTTGTTACCTCGCGATTTAGATACCATTGGAACCATAGTATCAGACATTTGCTATCACAATGCCAAATCCTATTTTAATTTTTATTCAAAAGAGTGAAAAGAGTCCTATTATTTTTTTCAATGGTTTTGTTCGTTGCCTGTCAACAGGCCAATAATAATCTTGTTATTCGCTTAGGCCATGGACTTGACACCAATCATTCTGTACACAAGGCCATGTTGAAAATGGGAGAAGAACTCTATCGTATTTCTTCAGGAACTATGGAAATTAAAATATATCCCAACCAACAGTTGGGTTCTGAACGTGAATGCCTTGAATTGTTGCAAATTGGAAGTCTTGACATCACCAAAGTATCAACGGGTGTTCTTGAAAATTTTTCTCCTAACATGAAAGTCTTTGGGTTACCATATTTATTCCGAGACAAAGCACATACGTTTTCAGTTTTGGATGGACCAATTGGTAAAGAGTTACTTAACCAAACATCGTCTTTCAGAATCAAAGGTTTGGCTTATTATGATGCAGGTAGTCGAAGCTTTTATACGAAGACTAAGCCAATCAAATCTCCTTCAGATTTAAAGGGATTAAAAATAAGAGTAATGGAAAGTGTTACAGCTATGAAAATGGTAGAAAGTATGGGAGGTTCGCCCACTCCTATTTCTTGGGGTGAGTTGTATACTTCGCTTCAACAAGAAGTGGTGGATGGAGCAGAGAACAACCCACCAAGCTTTTACCTTTCCAAGCAGTTTGAGGTTTGTAAATATTACACATTAGATGAGCATACAACCTTACCAGATGTTTTGGTAAGTGGTTCCTATTTCTGGGAAAGTTTAAATGAGAATCAAAAAATCTGGCTAGAGGAGGCTGTTGCAATTTCTGTTGTTCATCAGCGCAAATTGTGGGCTGAATCTGAAAAGTATTCGCTAAGAGAGCTTAAAAAAGCTGGAGTTGAAATTATGTATCCCGACAAGAAAAAATTTGAAAATATGGTCAAGCCTGTTTATGATTATTATCGAACAAATAAAGAAATGGATATGTTGATCAGCCAAATAAAAATTCAATAAGGATGGAAGATATTCGAGACAAATTAAATCGTGTTTTAGAGGTTATTTTGATTATGTTGCTCGGCGTAATGGTTCTTAATGTAAGTTGGCAAGTTTTTTCAAGGTATGTTTTAGCAAATCCAAGTTCTTTTACTGATGAATTGGCGCGCTATCTTATGATTTGGTTAGGAGTTTTAGGTACTGCCTATGTTTCTGGAAAACGACTTCATGTAGCAATAGACATTCTTCATAGTCAATTGAGTTTGTCTAGTCAAAAAACCATGCAAAAAGTCATATTTTCAATTGTTATCTTGGCAACTTTTTTAATTTTTATTATTGGAGGTTCAAGACTAGTTTATTTAAGCTACTTGCTTGGCCAAAAATCTGCCGCACTACAGATTCCATTATACCTAGTTTATGTGTGTGTACCACTTAGTGGGGCTTGTATTATTTTCTACAAAATCAACGATTTAATTTCAAATAAATCATAATGGAAGTCTTTTCAATATCCATACTATTAATTAGTTTTTTATTATTACTTTCAATAGGAACACCAGTTGCCTGGAGTATAATAATTTCATCTCTTTTCACTCTTTTTGTTAGTGTTCCTTTTCTACCAGCATTGACTACAATCTCCCAGCGTATGGCTACTGGAATCGATAGCTTTGCTTTATTGGCTATACCATTCTTTATATTATCGGGAGAATTGATGAACAGTGGAGGAGTAGCCCACAGATTAGTTGCATTCGCTAAAACATTAGTAGGTTTTTTACCAGGAGGATTAGCCCTCATTAATATTATTTCTGCAATGTTAATGGGTTCAGTTGCAGGTTCAGCTATGGCATCAGCTTCTGCAATGGGAAGTATTTTGGGTCCTGAGATGGAAAAAGAAGGGTACTCTAGGGGTTTTGGTGTAGCAATAAATATAACTTCTGCTACTACTGGACTGGTTATTCCACCAAGTAATATTTTAATTGTTTATTCTTTGGCTAGCGGGGGTGCTTCCATTGCTGCTTTGTTTTTAGCTGGATATATCCCTGGTATACTTACGGGTTTGTTTTTAATGGTTGTTGCTATGTTGTGGGCTAAGAAAAAAAACTTTAAAACGGGAAAACGCGAACCGTTAAAAAAAGTTTTAAACTCCTTCGTCCGCGCCTTTCCAAGTTTGATGTTGCTTATTGTAGTTATTGGGGGGATCGTTTCGGGTGTTTTTACAGCTACCGAAGCATCTGCAATTGCTGTTATTTATACGCTTGTTTTAGGATTTTTCTATAAAGAAATCACCCTTAAAAATCTCCCTAGTATTTTGCTAAAATCCTCTATAACAACAGCTATTGTAATGTTTTTGATAGGAGCGTCTATGAGTATGTCTTGGGTACTTTCTTTTGAGAATATTCCTGAAATGATTAGTAGTGGTATTTTATCACTCAGCGATAATAAAATTGTGATTTTATTGTTGATTAATTTAACCTTGTTATTTGTAGGTATTTTCATGGATATGACTCCAGCAGTATTAATATTCACTCCTATTTTTCTACCCATTGTAACGCAGTTAGGAATTGATCCTGTTCATTTTGGAATTATTATGATTTTAAATTTATGTATTGGCTTATGTACGCCTCCTGTAGGAAGTGTTTTATTTGTTGGAGTTGGTGTTGCAAATACGTCCATACAGAAAGTCATTAAGCCACTAATCCCTTTGTTTCTAGCTATGATTGTTTCCCTTTTATTAGTTACTTATATTCCTGCGTTATCACTCTGGCTTCCATCAATTTTTGATCTTTAGTTTTAAAAAAATCAAATGAATAAAATATATAGTTACCCAAGCTTAGTGTTATGTACTTTAAATACAAAATGGGTCATTGCTGTCATATTTTTCTTTTTTGTAAATAACCAATCATGGTCACAGGATGTTATTGTAGCAAACGGCCCTGGAAATACCTATGAAGAATTAACGGCTTTTTTAGCACCCGGTCACGATCCGATTGAGGTGCCAGATTGCAATCATGCTAGTTTTGGTAATCACATAGATGAGGTATATGACACCAGTATTGGCGGCTATGCATATCGTTTTTTTATTCATGTGACACCTGATAATGATCGTTGTATTGACGAAATCGATGATCGCCAGCGCAATGAAATCAAGACCTACCATCCATCACCCTCAAATTTAAAGGGAACCCAAGGGGAGAATGTCATATATAAATGGGCATTTAAACTTCCTGCCGGCTTTCAATCTTCACCTAAGTTTACACATATACATCAACTCAAATCAGTCGGAGGAGATTTTCAAAGTATGCCGATGTATACATTAACAACTAGAAAAGGATCACCTGACAAAATAGAGCTTCGTTATGCTGAAACAACTTCTCAAATCACCCTATCCGAAACTCCACTAAGTCCATTTTTAAACAATTGGGTAGAGGTTACTGAAAAAATCAACTATTCAACTTCTGGTTTTTATTCCATGTCAATAGTAGATGTGGACACCAATGATCAATTATTTTATTATGATAATAGTGGATTAGATGAGCCTAAAACCAATTGGAGACCGGGTGCAGATTTTGTTCGGCCCAAGTGGGGAATCTATCGCAGCCTAGTCTATTCTGAGGATCTAAGGAATGAAGAAGTTTTGTTCTCTTATTTTAGTATTGATGAAGTAAACAGTTTAAACACTAATTATGTCAAAAATAAAAATGTAACTATATATCCAAATCCTACAGATGCAACAATTTATATAAATTCTCAATACTACAATTATGCTGAAGTGTATGACATGAACGGTAAGTTTATATTAAGTAGTTCAAATTATGAAATCAATATTAGTCATTTTAAAGAGGGCTTTTATATAATTAAGTTTTTCGGTAATTTAGATGAATTGATATGTATAAAGAAGGTTATTAAAAGTAATAAAAAATGAATGAAAAAAAAGTATTAACTTTTGGTGAAATCATGTTACGCTTAGCGCCTCCGGGTTATTTGCGATTTTCTCAAACCAACTCTTTTGATATCATCTATGGCGGCGGTGAGTCCAACGTAGCAGTGTCACTTGCCAACTATGGTGTTCCGGTACGTTTTGTCACGCGTATTCCTAGTAATGACATTGGAGAATGCGCGCTTATGGAGATGCGCAAAAGAGGTGTTGAGACTGATTTTATGCTGCGTGGAGGAGATCGTTTGGGGATTTATTTCCTTGAGACCGGTGCTGTTAGTCGTGGTAGTAAAGTGGTGTATGACAGAGCCCATTCGGCCATGTCTGAAATTGAGCCTGGCATGGTGGATTGGGACAATGCCTTTGAAGGTGTGGAATGGTTCCACTGGACGGGGATTACACCTGCTATTTCACAGTCTGCTGCAGATGCATGTTTGGAAGCTGTTAAGATAGCAAGCGAAAAAGGGATTACAGTTTCTACGGATTTGAACTATCGTGCCAAGCTTTGGAAGTACTGCAGCAATGCACAACGTGAGAAAATTATGACTGATCTTACATCATATTGTGATATTGTTCTTGGAAACGAAGAAGATGCAGAGATGCACTTTGGTATTAAGCCTGAAGGAATAAGTGTACAAACCCAAGGGCATGATGTCAAGGCTGAGGCTTTTTTGTCTGTTTGTAAACAGATGATGGAGAAGTTCCCAAAAGCCAAAAAAGTAATTACAACATTACGAGGTTCGATATCGGCTTCACACAACACGTGGGCAGGTGTATTATACGATGGAAAGAATATGTATGATACCACACAGTATCAAATCACTGACATTGTAGATCGTGTAGGTGGTGGAGACTCTTTTATGGGGGGTCTTATCTATGGATTACTGAAATTTCCAGACAACGATCAGCATGCACTAGACTTTGCTGTAGCCGCGTCATGCCTTAAGCATACCATTAAGGGTGATGCCAACTTAGTAACCGTAGCTGAAGTAGAAAAACTCATGGGTGGCGACGCTTCAGGTCGTGTAGCCCGATAAAACTAAAGATATGGCACAGTTTACAAGAATAGAAGTAGCACAAGTGATGAAAGAAAGCGGTATGATACCACTTTTCTTCCACACCGATGTCGAAGTCGCCAAAAAGGTATTGAAGGCCTGCTATGATGGTGGCGCACGTCTTATGGAGTTTACCAACCGAGGTGACTTTGCACTTGAAGTTTTTACAGAACTCACCAAATATGCAATCAAAGATCTTCCTGAGATGATTATGGGAGTAGGATCCGTTACTGATGCTGGGGCAGCTTCTGCCTATATGCTTAATGGGGCAAACTTTGTGGTAACTCCGGTACTTAGAGAAGACATTGCTGCGGTGTGTAATCGCCGGAAGGTATTATGGTCACCAGGGTGCGGCTCACTAACCGAGATTGCAAAGGCTGAAGAACTCGGATGTGAAATCGTAAAATTATTTCCTGGAAGCACCTATGGACCTGGCTTTGTCAAAGGCGTTTTAGCTCCTCAACCATGGACAAGCATTATGCCTACTGGTGGAGTTAGTCCAACAGAAGAAAATCTCAAAGGTTGGTTTGATGCAGGGGTTACCTGCGTTGGGATGGGCTCAAAACTCATGGCAAAACATTCCGATGGTTCATTTGATTATGATAAAATAAAAGAGCAGACTAAACAAGCTCTTCAAATAATATCTGATTTGCGTAAATAAGAAATTAAATCATAATTCAAATTTTTAGCCATTTCAAAATCAAATCATTTAGTTTATCTAAAAAGGTCAGCGAATCTTTTGAAAATAGCTCAATTGGAGGTACGATTATATTTCCAAGAAATAATTTAATCTTTGGGAAAATTTTTTATAATAAAAAGATTAAGTCCAGTAATAATTAACTTTTTTCTAACCATTATGATGAAGCACTCAATTTACCCACTGTTTATATTGCCCTTACTTTTTATAGAACTTTCTGCTCAAACTTTGCCTTCTGATTTAATTTGGAATGATGACGAAACAGGATATTATGAAATAAAAGAAAATAACATTGTTCTTACCCATTTTAAATCAGCTGATCAGCAACTTATTTTATCTTCAGGTGAGATTGGAAATATAAATATTGAATCTTTCAGCTTTTCAAAAAATAAAAACAAGGTTTTACTATTTACAAATTCAAAAAAAGTATGGCGCTACAATACAAGGGGCGACTATTGGATTTATGATTTTGAAAAAAAAGAAATAAAAAAACTCGGAGATGGTTTCGATGAATCTAGCCTAATGTTTGCCAAATTCTCACCAGATGATGCTCACGTTGCCTATGTACATAAAGAAAATACTAATACAAGTGTAAGGAACCGAAGTACCAAAGCAAACATATATATCGAAAATCTTGAAAAAAACACAATTAGAAAATTAACTAGCTCAGAAGGTACAGAAAAGCTTATTAACGGAACTTTTGATTGGGTTTATGAAGAAGAATTCAGCTGCCGGGATGGTTTTTTATTCAATGAAGATGGTACTAAAATTGCCTTTTGGCAAGTTAATGCCAATAAAGTGAAAGATTTTCATATGATTAATAACACAGACTCGATTTATTCTTATACAATTCCCGTTGAGTATCCAAAGGTAGGTGAAGAACTCACGGCAGTCAAGGTTGGGGTAATTGATTTAAATAAAGAGAAAACTACATGGATGAGTATTCCTGGCGCTGAGGATAAGTTTTTTATTCCAAGAATGACTTGGATACCAGGAAAGGACAAGTTGATGATTCAACAACTAAATCGAGATCAAAATCACAGTAAAATCTTTATATCAAATGCAGTTAACGGAAACTCAAAATTGTTGCTTGAGGATATAGATTCTGCTTGGGTAGATGTCAGAACAGCTTGGCCAAATCAACCACAGGCAGGTTGGAAATTTATCAATAACGGAAAAGAATTTTTATATGTTTCTGAGAAAGATGGTTGGTCTCACATACACAAATACAATATAAAATCTCATGTTGATAAGGTCGTGACTGCTGGAAATTATGATGTAATTAAACCCTTGTCTTATGACGAAAAAAATGACAAGCTATACTTTTTAGCATCTCCTGATGCTCCCACAGAAAGATACCTTTATTATGTTTCAATACTTCAAAATGATAAGCTTAACAGAGCTACTCCTGAAATATTAGAAGGATATCATAATTATGAAATTAGCCCCAAATCAAAATATGCTTTTCATACATTTTCAAATTACTATACACGTCCATTTCGATCGATTGTGTCTCTACCTAATCATTCTTTCATTGGAGAGACTAAGAAGTTATCAGAAATAACCAGTACACTACAAAAAGAATCTCATCCACTTGAGTTTTTTAGGATCACCACGGAAGAACAAATAAGTATGGACGGTTGGATTGTTAAGCCTACAGATTTTGATCCAACTAAAAAATACCCTGTTCTTTTTTATTTTTATAGTGAGCCAGCTCGTCAAACTGCTATAAATCGATTTGGTGCAGGATATAACCCGCTTTACAACGGCAATTTACAGGATGATGGATACGTTTACGTTACATTTGATGGAAGAGGAACACCATCCCCAAAGGGTAGAGAGTGGCGTAAATCAAT
>Ga0160422_10002661_pt1 | contig 11176 bp, 12 predicted proteins | sample Fk160mmetaG_FD_108192 | JGI IMG/M metagenome (GOLD analysis project Ga0160422, IMG submission 108192) | Marine microbial communities from the Central Pacific Ocean - Fk160115 60m metaG | ecosystem: Environmental > Aquatic > Marine > Oceanic > Photic zone | place: The Central Pacific Ocean... | reverse complement strand
TTAATCGTGTAAAAAGCGAGGTAGTGCGAATGCACTGGTCGTTTGAAAGGCATACCGGCAAATCTGACTACAGCCGCACAGCTTTCCCACACCAATACCCACTCACATATTAATTTACGCACCCATGGCCTTTATGAAAACCCTTGCACTTCATGTCGAATAGTACTGCGTTTCGCAGAGAGACCGATATATGATCGAATGGTAGCTCAGATATATGAGCCTGTGCATTGCCCAAATCTACTCATTCTGCTACACTACGAAGGCAGTATTCACACTGCCGATTCAATCAATCTACACAGAGCGTAACCATAGACGTGAATATTTCAACACCCGATAACAATCCTCAAAAGACAAGAGGATACTTTTTACTCGCTCTACTTTTGGGTACAGGCGCCATTCTGTTTGAGATGACGAAGCTCTTTCTCGTTCCCGTCGTACTGGCAGCGACGTTTGCCGGCCTATTTTACCCACTTTACACAAAGCTGGTTCGCTGGACACGTGGTCAAGAAGGCCTGAGTGCTTTGACGAGTTGCGTGATCTTACTCTTGGGACTGTTAGTACCCGCGTACGTAGTGGCCGACCTGGTAGTGCAAGAATCTCTCGGCATATATAAGTCAGCGGGGCGTTGGACGGCGAGCCTATTAAATGGCAAAAACAGCCTCAATATCTCAGAAAAGCTAAACCAATTCGAACTCTTGCAGAATCTTGAACTAAACCACTTAGACTGGCAACAGTCCTTACAGGACGCAGTAAAGACTACAGCTGGCTGGGCAACAAGCTTTATAAATACCACATCGCGCAGCACGTTACAGCTATTCGCCAACTTTTTTATTATGCTTTTCACCATGTTCTATTTCTTCCGCGACGGCCCACTTCTGCTGCAACGTCTACACCAACTGAGTCCCCTTGATCCTCGCTACGAACGCAGCCTGATCGATCGATTCGTTTCCGTGTCTCGTGCGACCATAAAAGGAACTCTTTTTATAGGCTTAATTCAAGGAACTCTAGGCGGTATCACTCTGTGGATGTTTGATTTTAGCTCGCCCGTACTTTGGGGCGTAATGATGGTCGTGTTGTCTATTATTCCACTGGTTGGCACTTGGATGGTTTTATATCCGGCTGGATTATTCGAGATGCTCACGGGCAATCTGTGGTCAGGCACAGCCATTGTGTTCATCACTGCGCTGATTATAAGCAGCGTAGATAATATCTTACGCCCCTATTTAGTCGGACGTGACACGGGCATGCACGACTTGTTGGTGTTTTTTTCTACCCTTGGTGGACTGAGTGTATTCGGCGTAACGGGTTTTATCATTGGTCCTGTCCTAGCAGCACTTTTCGTTTCTCTGTTAGAATTATATAGCCTTAGCCACACGCAGGAAGAAGAAAAAGAGGCGCACAGCGCCAAAAATTCTATGTAATTTTGTAGCAAATACGACCTGCGTATACAATCACTCAAACCCATAGCAACGAGGTTCTCTATGAAACTATTACGCATATTTTGGGCTCTATGCATGATATTGCTGTCGCACTATACGATTCGAGCCGAGACACCAGCGGGTATGGTTCTATACTTTGAGTCAGGCGGAGAAGTCTACTTACTCCTAGCAGAGCACGCCGACAGTCAGCGCGGCTGGGCCGCATTTGGCGGAGGAGATCGCGAGGGAGAGACGATGGCACAAACAGCAGCACATAAAACATTTGAGGAGACGCGTAGCTATTTTTCACGAACTGACTTAGAAGCGAAAATTAAGGAACAAGAGCCGCTTATAGATGGCTCGTACGCGACGTATTTTGCCGAAGTCGACTTTGTTCCAGCACAGCGAGTAATGAATAATCCTATACCAAAAGAAGACGATGCATTTGGCGAACGCAGCACATTCGCATGGATTCCTTACTCTTCCATAGAACCCCACATAAAAAACGACATTGAGCACGAAAAAAAATATCTAATTGCTCCGGCCTTTGTTCCCAAAGGTAGCGTAACCAACTGGTTATGGCCCGTTTGGTTGGCCAACATGCGCAAAGGAGCCATTGAAGGCTCACTGCCATGGATAGATAACTAGTCGGGTTTATACCGGCCCAGCAGCTGCAATCTCCTCGCTTGTCTGATCGGCAAAGCAGGTGAAATTATCTCGAAATAGCGAAGTCAGCAGAGCAGCTTGCCTATCGTAGGCTGCTCTGCTAGACCATAGTGCGTGGGGCACGAGTATCCGTGCGGGCACGTTAGGACATTGCTTTATAACTTCAAAACCGAAGCGCGGATCGGGTGAGCTCGGGGCGTCTTCGAGCACGCCGCCGTGAATTGCATCGATTACAGCCCGCGTGTGGGCCAGCGAGATTCTCTGTCCCACACCATATCCACCTCCAATCCATCCCGTATTGACCAACCACACGCGCGTTTCGTGTTGACGCATCTTCTCGGCCAACAATTCGGCGTACTTACTCGGATGCCATATCATAAACGCAGCGCCAAAACAGGTGGAAAACGTTACCTCAGGCTCAGTTACCCCCATTTCAGTCCCAGCCACTTTCGCAGTATATCCGCTAATAAAGTGATACATCGCCTGCGTAGCGTTTAGTCGACTGACTGGCGGCAACACTCCAAACGCATCGCAAGTCAGAAAGATAATGTTGCGCGGATGCTCTCCAACACAAGGAATAGCCGCGTTGGGTATAAAGTCGATGGGATATGCCGCACGCGTATTCTCCGTCAGCGATCCATCTGCAAAGTCAACTTGGCGAGACTGCTCATCGTATACCACGTTTTCCAATATGGAACCAAAGCGAATAGCGCGATAGATTTCGGGCTCTTTTTCCTCCGACAAATCTATACACTTGGCGTAACATCCGCCTTCTATGTTAAATACCCCTTCTTCGCTCCAAACGTGTTCATCGTCACCGATCAACTGGCGCTTCGGATCAGTTGATAGCGTAGTCTTTCCGGTTCCTGAGAGCCCAAAGAACAGGGCCACATTGCCATCTTCGCTACGGTTGGCCGAACAGTGCATCGACAGCTGGCCGCACTTGGGCATAAGATAGTTCATTACCGTAAAAACACCTTTTTTCATCTCCCCGGCATATTCAGTGCCGAGAATAACCATTTCTCGTCGTTCAAAACTCAGGTCAATACTCGTAGTCGACGTCATCTCCGACGTGTAGCGGTTGGCCGGAAAGCGACCGGCATTATAAATCGTGAAATCGGGGTCGCCAAAATCATTCAACTCTTCAGGCGTTGGACGAACAAGCATATTGTGCATAAACAGCGCGTGATAGGCCCTTGAACAAATTATGCGTATCTTTATGCGGTGTGTCTGGTCCCATCCGGCAAAACCGTCCACCACGTAGAGCCGTTCACAGGTATTCAAATAGTCTATGGCACGCTCGTAATTTATCATGAAAGTGTGCTCTTGTAGCTTGATATTGACGTTCCCCCACCAGATATCGCTATTCGAATCCTCATGGTCTACTATGCGTTTGTCTGCCGGACTGCGACCGGTTTTTGCACCAGATGACACGACGAGCGCTCCCGAGTCGGTAAGAGCAGAACCGCGTTCATACCGCAAACCCTCTTCATACAGCTTAGCTGGCGCAATATTGCGCCATGCGTGTTCGACATGTATCTGATGTTGGCTAAGATCTATGCGCTCTTGCATCTACAAATCCCTCTGTTAGAAATATTGTTACGCAGCACTAATTAGGCTTTTCTTTGTCGATTTTTTAGGCGTTCAATCAGGCGATCGACAACGTCAACCATGCGTCCTCTTGCTCCTATTCTATCATACAATATGCGCGCGCTTTCTAATGCCTCAATTGCTTCTTCTATGCGTCGTAGGCGAGAAAGAGCAGAGCCTATATTGGATAAAGTCCTAGCCTGTCCTAAAATATTTCCAGCGTACTTATGCACTTCGAGTGCCCCTTCATAGTCGAGTAAGGCTGCAGCGACGTCATCCTGTTTAAAATGCACATTACCCACGTTGACTTTTGCACTTGCCTCTCCAAGCAGATCTCCCGATTGCTTGCATAGGACCGAGGATGCCTCATAAGCTTCAAGCGCTTCTTCTAACTCGAAGCGCTTAAAATGAGCATTTCCGCGCAGAATTGACACATGCGAGAGACCTGCCGTATTGCGTGCCTGCTGATAAATCTCGGTTGCTCGCTCTATCGTTAACAGTGCTTCATCTAACTCATCACATTCAATCTGTATGTATGCACGACAAGCCTGTGCATTGGCTCTTCCCAACCGCCCTCCGTTGCGACGATGTGCACGCATGGCTTCCACCAACATCTTCCTAGCGCGTTGCCAGTCTCCGCGGTGGATAGACGCATTCGCTGCGTTAAGCAACACATCGCCTCGCCCTCGCCCATCCCCTTCACGCTGAAACAAATCTGCCGCCTTTTCATATGCCTCAAGCGCTTCTTGCATATTTCCCATACGTGCTTCAAGAACACCACTCTCGGCGTGTAATGCAGCCTCTAAGAGATGACTGGTAAAGTGGTGCGTCCGTATTAGCCCATCCGATAGCACGCTACGAGCCCGTTCAAAGTCGGCAATCAGAATGAGTACTGCACCCGCATTGAGCGCTGTTGCCGGATGAAAAGATTCCTCTAATGCCCGCAAAAACGATTCAGCAGCCCCGTGATAGTCTCCATTACGAAACTGGTTTTCTCCCAGCGAGAAAGAATCTTCTTTTTCTTTTCTGAGTCTCTTCGGTAACGCATGGTGTGTAGCAATCTGTAAAATATCCCCTCCAGGTCCCTGAGCCGATACAATTTTACGTGGATCGTCTTGGCGAAGACTATAAAAAACAAATAGTATGCCCCAGCACACGATCGAAACAATAAGAAAGATTGATCGGCTTGGAGCAATCCATGTGAATACAGGCACCGAAGCAAGTAGCAATACGAGCACCGTCGCGATACTCAGCGCAACGCACAGTCGCAACAAAGCCGGTTGGACCATCTTTCTAATGTGATCGATCTCTATCACGCCCTAACACTTTCTTCTTATCGAGGAAAAGAGCGTCTCTATTTTACAAAAAGTCACAAACATATGCACAGACAAAAATAGGAGGCTCATCGTAAGTATGAGACATCTACGTGACTACGAGAAATGCCCTATATGCACTACCTTTACCACACTGATCTTTTTTCTTACACTGAGTTGAGCTTGAGAAAGACGCTCTGTTGCATCACTATATGAGCACCGGACAACAGTACTCTGCCTACTTTATATTCCTTCTCAAAAGATTGAATATCATGCATACAAAAACAGATTTACCTCAGCGTATTTTGGTTACAGGAGCAAGTGGCGCAATTGGCACGCCCGTCTGCACGTACCTGCTATCTCTAGGACATCACGTACGCGGTTTTTCCAAAGAAAAGCATCCAAATCTGCAAGATCAGGTCATCGATGATCTGTGCGACGAAAATGCGGTGCAACATGCGATGAATCGCATCGATATTGTAATTCATCTAGGTGCATATCCAAACAATGCAGACTTCTTGGATGTACTTATGAAACCAAACGTCCGCGGTCTATATAACGTCTGTTCTGCAGCAGCAGATACCAGCGTCAAAAGACTCGTCTTAGCCTCGTCGCTTCAGGTAGTCAACGGACATCATAAAGAAGGTGTGATTCGCATAGAGGATGGATCAAAGCCAACTAACCACTACGCGCTTACCAAAGTGTGGGCAGAGGATATGGGAGACATGTATGCTCGGGTGCACGACCTCTCTGTGATCAACGTGCGTATAGGATGGTTCCCTCGCAACACCGAAGAAGCTCAGCATCTAGGCCAGTACGAACACGGGCCGCGCGTCTACTTTAGCCACGACGATGCCTGTAGATTTTTCGAGCGCTGCGTGGAGTCGAACGACCCGCAACCCGGGGAATGTATAACAGTCTTTGCGACGAGTCGCTCTCCAGATACGGTGCGACTAGACCCTACTCCTGCACAGCGTTTATTAGCCTATCAGCCACAGGACACGTGGCCGCAAGGTCTTCCCTTCCCGCATAGATGAACACAACACTCGCCGCATCACACTACGTAAAAAAGAATCCACTTACGACTTGTCTGTCTCCTTGTAGATAGATAAGGCCGTTTACATATAGCACATTTATTGACCTAAGTTAGCGATCACCGTATTTTGCAAGCCCAAGTATTCGCCTTCGTGCCTCAATATGATCAAGCTCGTTAAACCAACTATCGCCCACAGAGAGAGTTTCTTACAAGGAGCCAATGACTTTGCTTCTGAAGGCCGTATAGACTCCACGTATGCCACTTTTTTAGGGTACGATCACTGTTCGATAGAGACTCATTTCGTGCAATTTGTGTACGACCTGAGCGGCTTGAGCAACCAGGCACGAGTGAATGCTGGATGGTATTTAGACTACGTGTACTGGCTGGTGGACGAGGGAGAGTATATCGGCCAAGCTTCTGTCCGCCCCGAACTACGAACACCCTATTTACTTACCTACGGCGGTCATATTGGCTATAGCATTCGTCCTTCCAAAAGACGGCAAGGTTACGGAAAAAACATCTTGGCGCTCGCTCTAGATCGTGCGCTCTCTATAGATCTTTATCGCGTGCTCGTAACCTGCGATGCCGACAATATTGGCTCACGCAAGATAATCGAACATAACGGAGGCGTGTTTGAGAGTGCGATCCCCATGACACGCAGCACGTTCCGCGCCGAAGGACGAACGGGCGGCGAACCGATGGAAAAATTGCGCTACTGGATCGACCTGCGCGAGATTGCCGATCAGACAATCAAAGACGTATGCTGAGCGAAAAGCACCAAGCGTATCTCACCGAGAGGATCAAATTGAAAACGCTGTTTTTGCTACTAGCCTTACCAGCAGCAATCTGGGCAGAATTCGATGAAAAGCAGTTCCGGCATGACGTGTTTATCGCGCTATACGAGACCTTTGATGACGGCGATCCAGCTCACTCAGCCGAATTCTTAGCGCGCCTGTCACGCGAGAGTGGTGTATCCAAAGAAGAATTGCCCGCGCGGCTCATTGCACTGATTGATACGCTTGAGAAACAGCGTAAAAATGAGAGCACTGCGTGGAAGACACTCGCGCTACAAGGCGAACCAGAAGTTGACGCAAAGCGCGCAGACAAGCTGCTACACTACTTATGCAAAGAGTCACGTAAAGTCTTGTCGAGTAACAATGACCACCTGCTTGACAGCAGTATAAAGAAAGCCGCACGCAAGTCGCGTGTTCCCTTTTTCCAAAGTCGCACCTTCATCCTTAACAGCCTTGACTGGGCCTTGTCCGATAATATTTCCAACCGAAAAAAAGAGGATATCGGTCTACTCGTTGGAGGCCATACCAATAGGTTTGAGATCGGACTCGATCCACTCTTCATATTCTTCAACACGCAAGACGAAGCGTTTGTCCGTGAGCAAGTGCGCGAAGTACAGCGCTTTATTATCCCCGCACTAGTCCGACGACTGCCAGAATCTGAGCGGATCTTATGGGCCGTGCGCGAACGGGAATCCAACGTCTTAGTACAGCCAGATTTTCACTTGGTATTCGGCGTCGACAACTTCAACTTTAGCGGTTCTAACATGGATCTCAAACCCTGCGTTGAGCTACGCGTCGAGCTGCGCGCTTGGGAGAATAAAGCCCTGTTACTACAGGAACCGTTCAGTTTTTGTAGCCAAGAAAATGGTTCGGCAAAAGCCAGCGAACTCGCTCCTTTTTGGAATGAAACTGCCGATGCTTTGCGCGAACACATATTAGAATTTCTAGAATAGCGGCACTCGTCTCTCCCTACCAGATCAATACGCAACGACACTGGGCGACCAGCGAAACGCAAAGCGGGTGCACTACGTATCGACTGCACGCGCAATCCGGATCCCATCAGGCTGAAGGACATGGACAAAATAGAGAATCATACAGCGCAACAATAGCCAAAGTAGTAGCGAAAAAAACCTGAAAGCTCAAACCCAAACAGACTGTGCGGCCAAAGCACCATAATCAGTAAAGCGGCCCAACCGAGCAAATTATAGAAGTTGCTGTAGCGTTCACCTATCGCTTCTCCAAACAGTGCTAGAGGCTTCGTCACGTGGTCGGAAGGAAGCAACTGTGTCACGCGCTTAGCTCAATCAGCACCTTTACGACAGTACTTGAAACAGACACAACACCGCGCATACTGATCATGCCCGCTGCAAAAACCAGCGAGATCCACATACCTGGCCGTCGAATCCATTGTGCGTTGCGCTGTATGGGATAAACTGGGGCAATTTTCATTCCATCTCGACACGACCCACCCTACCATGTATATTTTTTTCATGCTCTTCAAGTTATTTCTGCTCTTTACGCTTGTTCCCATTGTAGAACTTGCACTGCTTATCGAGTTGGGAAGTCGTATCGGCTCTCTTGCAACCATTGCGCTTGTTGTAATGACTGGAGCGGCCGGTGCCGCCCTATCACGCAGTCAGGGCTTGCTCGTTTTTCAGCGCCTGCGCAGCAGCATCGGCCAGGGCCAATCGCCAGGAGATGCCCTCATTGACGGCGCCCTCATATTGGCGGGTGGACTTCTCCTACTCACGCCAGGTATTTTGACAGATGGACTTGGCTTTTCCGCTCTCTTCCCCCCTTCGCGGCGACTGATACGCAGCGCACTTAAAGAAGCGATTTCCAGACGCATCAACCGACAGACCATCGACACCCATTTCACGGTATCATGAACTCATGGAAGAATTAAGCGGCAAACAGAGACGTTACCTGCGCGGGCAAGGCAACTCGATCAAACCCACTGTATACATAGGAAAAGATGGAATTAGTGACGCCCTGCTAAACTCACTTGGAGAGGCATTCAATAACCGAGAGCTCGTGAAGGTGCGCATTGAGAAGAGCTGTAAATTAGAGCGTAAAGAAGCGGGGCACCAGCTCGCCCAAGCGACGGCGGCGCATATGATACAGGTCTTGGGAAACACGCTGTTACTCTACCGGCCCGATCTCGACAAACCAAAGATTAAACTTCTCTAGTGATCAACCGTGTCCGCGGCGATAGCTCAGCGATGTTCGTTTCTTCCACTCTTTGGCAAATATACCTAGCGATCCAGGTGCATATCCAGCATAATGGTTGTTGAAAAAAGCGTATAATTCGCGTTGCGGATCAGCACCGACCATATGCTGTAAACCGTCCACCCAATCACCTAACTCAGCGCTCCGTTCCCAGACCAGTCCGTCCCAGTGACGCTCCTTCTCACCGCGCTCAATCATGCCCTCAACATATGCATCCATTCTCTTCCGATCGCCCAAAAAACGTACGTAGAGAAAGTCGGCCGTCTGCAAATCCATGTGCCGCAGCAAAACGCTCAGCTGCGGCATAGTGTAGTAGTTGTTCAGCACGAGCGCCACGTCGTTTTCTCGCAGAATGCCTAGCAATGGGTCACTGACCCAACGGGCGTTGCGCACCTCGACGGCGAATTGGAAGGTATCCGTAGGTAATTGGGGTAAGAATCGTTCCAAGCGAGACATAAAATCGACGCCGCGCTCATTCTCTAACGCATCTTGGGCTCGAGCCACGTAGGGGAACTGCATAACCAGCGGTCCGAGCCGATCCTCCAGCGGTTCCATCGCCTCGAGAAAGGACTCCATTTCTCCCAGACAGTCTACCATACCTTTTTCGTGCGAAATTACGCGCGGAATCTTTGCGGTAAAGCGAAACGTATCTGCCGTGCGGCGTTTCCAACCTTCTACGGCTTTGGCGGTGGGTATTCGGTACCAAGTAGAGTCGATCTCAACCGAGCCAAATACTTTGGCGTAGTGCTCGATATAGTCGGCTGGCACACAGTCGTCTGGATAGATTAACCCCTGCCAGTCCTCGTTGCTCCAGCTTGTAGTTCCCAGACGCAGAGAGCGTGGCAGCCCCTCCTGCACTCTGAGCAAACGATCGACGTGGCGCGGCTTGCTAGGAGGAAGTATTTCGGAAAATAAATCTTGCTGCTCTTGCATGGCGAAATTGGAGGAGCGTCGAACGGCCTAGGCGAGGCGCGCGTCGACCATATCCCGAATTTTTTCTACGCCTACCATACGAGCAAAAGAGCCGAAGCGCGGCCCTCGCTCTTGCCCCAGCACAACTTCATAAAACAGACAGAAAAGCGCCCTGGGCTCAATATCAAACGAACGGGCAATGTCAAACGGAATAGACTGCAGGGCATTTTCGTCCTGAGCATCCGCACCCTGCAGCTTCTCTGCAATTTGCATTAGAAGCGCTCGCTCAGCATCATTCGGCTCGCGGAATGACTTGCTGGGCAAAACAAAATCTCGATAGTAGTTGAGCCCTTTTTCAACGAGTGCCTGGGTAACTTCTTGGTATTCTGTGGCCTTTTCGTCGTAACGTTCCAAGTAGTCAACCAGCAGATCAACCGAATCGGCACCCAGCGCAGAAATAAGATTGTTGACCATCGAGAAATTGACCTGCGCCCCATATTCAGGTACTGATGCGCCACGTTGGCCAATATGCCAAACGTCCTGTTCCGGTATTTTTTCTTCTGCCACGTCTGGAAAGCGGCGCAGAGCATCTAAGTAATCATCAACGCACTTGGGCACTACATCCCAATAGAGGCGACGCGCGCGCTGGGGATTCTGATATATGTAGTAGAGCAGCGATTCAATGGGCGCGTACTCGACCCACGTATCAACCGTGAGTCCCTTGCCTACGCTCTTACTGATTTTCTTCCCCTCTTCATCGAGAAAGAGTTCATAGGTCAATCCCACAGGCGGCTGCTTGCCCATTAAACGCACAATCCGGCCGGACAGCTTGGCGGATTCAATCAAGTCTTTGCCGTACATCTCGTAGTCCACGCCGTACGTAAACCAGCGAAGGGCCCAGTCAACTTTCCATCCGACCTTGACTTGACCGCCAAGCACAGAGACTTCGCCCGTTGCTCCACAACCCTGCACGTCCCCCACGCTGCCATCACAGGCAAAGCCGATTGATTGGCGTTCGGGAAAATAGTCCGTCACGCGCGTATTGTATACGGAACCGCAGTCTGGACACAGGGGAAAGAACGGTGACCACTGAGCGCGTTTGTCCTCGCCCAACGTCGGAACGATCAGCGCGCGCACATCGTGGACTCGATCAAGCAAGATACTCAACCCTTCGTCAAAATCACCGCGCTTGTACGCTTCGGCCGAAGACTGAAAGTC
>Ga0160422_10002658_pt1 | contig 11180 bp, 8 predicted proteins | sample Fk160mmetaG_FD_108192 | JGI IMG/M metagenome (GOLD analysis project Ga0160422, IMG submission 108192) | Marine microbial communities from the Central Pacific Ocean - Fk160115 60m metaG | ecosystem: Environmental > Aquatic > Marine > Oceanic > Photic zone | place: The Central Pacific Ocean... | reverse complement strand
CCTCTACTAGTAGCATCATATTTAATAATTGATTTACAATTCCCAGTAGCTTCACTTAAACGAACATTTCTTTGAATAATTGTGTTAAAAACAATTTCAGGAAAGTGTAATTTAACTTGTTCAATAACAAGATTAGATAATTTCAACCTTGAATCGTACATTGTAAGTAAGATTCCCTCAACATCTAATTTAGAATTGTGAAGTTCTTGTATTTTTCTAATAGTACTTAAAAGTTTCCCTAAACCTTCAAGTGCAAAATATTCACACTGAATTGGGATTATTACTGAATCAGCTGCAGTTAAACAATTTAAAGTAATTAAACCTAATGAAGGAGGGCAATCAATAAAGATATAATCATAATTATCTTTAACAGATTCTAATGCATTTAAAAGCATTTTTTCTCTATTCTTTTTATCTACTAATTCTATTTCAATTCCCACAAGATCAATATTAGCTGGAATGATTTTTAAATTTGGGGAAGTTGTTTCAATTATTAAGTCTTCAACTTTTATTTGACCCTCAATTAATTGATAAGTTCCAATTTGTATTTCAGGATTCAGTACTAATGTTGAAGTTGCATTTGCTTGTGGGTCAGCATCAATTAGTAGTACTTTTTTTTCTAAAACTGCCAGACATGCAGCTAAATTAACAGATGTTGTTGTTTTTCCAACTCCACCTTTTTGATTAGCAATTGCAACTATTTTTCCCATAATTCAAATAAAATTTTTCTAAGATTTGAGAAAGTACAAACTTTTTAATTTTTAGAGTAAAATTTGAAATGTTTTTTATTAACACTATGTTGATAGCTTTTGACGATTCAATAGTTAATTCTTATATTAAAAAAAATATTACTTATGGAACTTATATTAAACTCTTCATTTTCATTTTTTGCTTTATTATGTATTTACTTATTTTTTACTATTCTTTTTTTACAATCTGGATTAGATAAAATTTTGAATTGGAACACTGAGTTAAATTGGATTAAGGAACATTTTAGTAAAACAATTTTCAGAACTCAAGTACCTGTATTATTATTTACTTTAACCCTGTTGGAGGTTATAACAGCTATATTTTGTTTACTCTCATTGATACATTTAATTACTCCAATTCATGAGTATTTACCATTTTGGGGGTTATTTTTTTCTTCTTGTACATTGTTATCTCTTTTTTTTGGTCAAAGGTTAGCAAAAGATTACCAAGGAGCTATTTCAATAGCAATATATTTTATTATTAACTTATTAGGGTTGCTTATTTTGTCTTTTTAGATTTTTTTCTAAAATTAAATAATTTATTTTCTTTAATTAAATTATCGACATAATTGGGAACCATTTTCTCCCAACCAATTTTGTTATTTCTTATCATGTGTAAAACTTTGTGAGAAAATATATTTAACACATTATCATCATAGTTCTCAATATCTACAATTCTATTTGATGAAATATAATAGTCATAAATAGTTTTAACTTTTTTATTTACTTTTAAATTTTTTGAGTTGATTAAATCACTATTGATATTTTCTTTATATGGATAAACATAGACCTTAGAGTTATTGTTAAACATTTTGCCAATTCCCTCTAAAATCCCACCATCAAGATGATCGTAATAATGATCATCAAAAATATCTTTTAAATTCATAACACCAAGAATAATACCCATTCTTTTGTCAGTGAATCTTGAAAAGTAGTCTAATAATTTATAATATCTACCGTAATTGGATATTAAAACAGTTTGACCAATTGAACACAGTACGTCAACTCGGTCTAAAAAATCTTGATCTTTAATAGCTTTCACATTGATGTTTTCAAGATTATTATTTTTATTAATGGCTTGTCTTTTTTTTGTAGCTAGGTTATTTAATGTTATTTCAAATAATACCTGCAGATCTTTTTCATTTACTTTTTTTTCTTTTTTAAATAAATTATATCCAGTTTTAATCATATCAATATTAACCTTTGTAACAGGCCTGAAGCTTCCTCTTATTGCTAGAATATTTTTTTTATGAAGAATATCCGAAGGTTGTAAACTATTTCCCTCTGGACTAAATATTACTGCTTCGGTCATTCTATTTTTTACAAGATATAGACTTAAAAGTCTATTGTCTATATGATTAAACAATTCTCCATTCATTTGAACCATATCTATCTCAAGTTGATCTTTGGAAATACTGTCATATAATGAATTAATTAATTTTTTTGGATCATTGTGGAAATTAAAACTAGCATACATTAAATTAGCTCCAAGAATCCCCACACATTCTTGTTGTGTTCTAGCTTCTCTATCATGCAATCTCAAATGTAAAATTATTTCGCTTGACTTTTCTTTGGCCTTAGTTTGAAATTTTATTCCCATCCAACCATGACCAGGTGTCTTATTATTATATTTTGTTGTAGCAATTGTATTTGCAAACGAAAAAAAAGTTTTAGTAGGATGTTTTTTTCTACTTAGTCTTTCTTCGAGTAATTGATATTCTCTACTTAACATCTTTTTTAATCTTGATTCACAGACATATCTCTTATCATCTTCTTTTCCGTAAATAGCATCACTTACATCCATGTCATAGGCAGACATAGCTTTTGCAATAGTGCCCGATGCTCCGCCGCATCTAAAGAAATGTCTAACAACTTCTTGACCAGCACCAATTTCCGAAAAAGTTCCGTAAATATTAGGATCTAAATTTAAGCTGAGTGCTTTTTGATTAGCAGAAAGAGTAACTTTTCTCATTTACTTTTTTTTACTATTATTTAAAGTTAAAAAACAAGTTTGTTAAAATTTAATAAAAAGTTAATTTTATTCTTATGAAAAGAAATTTAATTTTTCTTGGAACTGGTACTTCTCAAGGGGTGCCAGTAATTGGTTGCTCTTGTTCAGTATGCAAATCCAAGAATAATAAAGATAATAGGCTAAGGAGTTCAGTATTATTACAATTGAAAAAAAAAAAAATTTTAATTGACACAGGTCCAGATTTTAGACTTCAGTGTTTAAGAGCTGGGATTGATAAATTGGATGCAATCTTTTACACACACGAACACAGAGATCATGTTGCGGGGGTAGATGAATTAAGGACATTTTACTATATGAATAAGAAGTCAATTCCTATTTACTTGACTAAAAGAGTTTTTAGTGCTCTGAAACAAGATTACTCATATTTATTTTCTGAAAAAGATTATTTTGGAAAACCAAAATTTGACATCAATATTATAGAAAAATCAAATAATTTCTCAGTTTTTAATATTGATATTACTCCCATCGAAGTAATGCATTATAAATTACCAGTTATTGGATTTAGGATTTTTAATTTAGCTTATATAACTGACGCTAATAATATTAATAAAAAGGAAATAGAAAAATTATTGAATCTAGATGTTTTAATAATTAATTGCCTACAAATCAAGCCCCATATTTCTCACTTTAATCTAGACCAAGCGTTAGAATTGATAGAGTTTTTAAAACCTAAATGTAGTTACCTGACTCATATAAGTCATAATTTAGGTCTTCATGATGAAGTTCAAAAAAAATTACCTAATAATGTTTTTTTAGCGCATGATCAATTACAAATAAATTTCTAAGTAACGGCGTGCCTAATTTTTTTTAGTTTTTTAATTAAACTTTCTAGTTTATTTAATGGTAGCATGGTACTTCCATCAGATAATGCGTTTTTAGGTTCCGGGTGAGTTTCTAAAAATATACCATCAACTTTTGATGCAATTCCAGCACATGCCAAGGTTTCAATGAATTCAGGAGTACCACCTGTGATACCATATCCCTGATTAGGTTTTTGAAGAGAATGAGTTATATCAAGCACAACTTTTTCTCCAAATGACTTCATAATAGGTATATTTCGTATATCTACAACTAAATCTTGATATCCAAAGGAATTCCCCCTCTCAGTTACAATCACTTTATTGTTTCCTTGACTTTTAACTTTTTCAATCATATATTTTACAGATTGAGCTGAACAAAATTGTCCTTTTTTAATATTTATGTAATTATTAATTTTTCCAGATTGTGTTAAAATTTCAGTTTGTCTACATAAAAATGCTGGAATCTGAATCATTTGAACATATTTAGAAGCTGTAAGTACTTCTTCTTTTGTATGTACATCAGTTGTAACAGGTATTTCTAAATTTCTAGAAATTTTTTGAAGAATTTCAAGTCCTTTTAAATCACCTAAACCTGTAAAAGAATCAAGTTTTGTTCTGTTTGCTTTTTTATATGATGCTTTAAAAATAAACGGGACATCTAGTCTTTTTGAAATTTCTAAAATTCTTTCAGCTATTTCATATGTTTCAGATTCATTTTCAATTACACAAGGGCCAGCAATTAGAAAAAACATATTTTCTTTATTGTTGATTATATTTTCAATCATAACTAAAAGTTATCTTTTTTAGGTAAATTTAACTACTATTATTTTAATAAAGAGTATAATGAGATTCAAAACTTCACAATTATATTACCCATTTATATTATTTATTTTAATAATATTTTTAAACTCCTGTAATAAGGATATAATTGAAACAAATAATTGGAGTCCAGAACTATTAGTACCTTTGACAAATGTGAAATTAACTTTGGCCGATTTAATTCCTGAAAAGGGATCAGTTGTTTATGACGACGATAATTTTATAAGATTAGCATACAGGGATGATAACGTTTTTTCTTTTTCAACTGATTCTCTTATTGATTTTTCAAATCAAGAAGGAATCTCTGAACATTATGATTTTAATGAGTTAGATATTAATAATTTCAGTGAAGATATTGATTATACGTTTGAGAATGTTTTATCAAGTGATCCCACTATCCAATTCTTTGCAGAAGCTGCAGGAATTCAAATTCCTTTTCCTGATGAACAACAAGTTGGTGGTGGAGTTTTTAATATTTTAAGTAGTGAGCTTGATGGTCTAGGACAATCTGAATTTAATTTAAATCAGTTTAGTGAAATTTCATTCATCTCTGGCAATTTAAGTATAGGTATTCAAAATAATTTACCAATTAATATTGAAAATATTGAGGTTGATTTACAAACAGGTATAGATGATATTGGTTTGTTACAATTTAACAATATTGAAGTTGGTCAGACAAATTATGTGTCCAAAGATCTGTCCGGATATTCCATTGATAATAATATCATTGCAAATTTCATTCAGTTAACACTACAAGAAGTTGACCCAATGTCTCAATTTATATTGACTCCAGATACAGGAATTAAGATATTCTTTTTGATTGATAATATAATAGTTTCTAGTGTCACAATGTCTTTTGATAATCAAAGTTTAACAAATTATGAAACAATGATAGATTTAGATCTTGACAATGGAGAGCAAATTCATAATTTAGAACTTAAAACTGGTAAAATATTGTATGATATTTCCTCATCATTGAATTCAAATATAACCTTTAATTTAAGTTTACCATCTGCGTCATTGGGAGAAGATTCATTTCAATCACAACAAACTATCTTTGCTGGTTCAGAACCTTCATCAGGTGAGATAGATATTTCTGGTTTAGTTATTGATTTAACTACCGATTTTAATCAGCCATATAATAAAATACCTTTAATTTTTTCTGTGTTTTTAAATAGTGGAAGTGATTTAATTACTTTAACTAATGAAGATTTTGCTGATATTAATTTTTCATTTTCTGATTTAACTATTGAGTTTGCAGATGGAAACTTTGGTGATTATGAAATTGATTTAGGTGGCGATATTGTTGACATCGATTTACAAATTTTTGATGATTTTGATAGCGGTCTTATACTTGATGATCCTCAGTTTATTATCAGAGTATTTAACTCTGTTGGAGTAGGTGCTTCTATAAACGCTGGTTTGAATGCATTTTCTCCAAATTTGGAAAATGCGATATTTAATTTCAATGAGTTAATTGACTCACCTAATTCTTTTGGTGATACAATTGAACAAATATGGAATTACAATAAAAATAATTCTTCAATTGATGAAATAATTGCATTACCTCCTCAACAAATAGAATACTTTGGTTCAGCAAATTTAAATGGTAATAATTCACAATCAGTTAATTTTATTGGTTCAGATAGTAAAATGACTTTGGGGGTTGAGGTAGATTTTCCAATGAGTCTGAATATAGCAAATATAAGTTTAAAAGATACAATAGTAATTGATGAATTAGAAAATGTTGAAAAAATTGAAAGTTTATCACTTATTATGAACATTGATAATGGATTTCCTCTAGACACTAAATTAGATTTATTTTTGAGAGATTCTATTTCTAATTTAAATTTAGACACTTTAGAGATTGCTAATTTTTCTTCAGGGATAATTGATCAAGATGGTTATTTAATTGATAGTTTTTTTTCTGAGAATCAATTAGATCTAAATCAAGAAGAAATTATAAATTTTTCAAAAAGTAATGAGTTAGTATTAGATGTAACTTTAAATACTGACGAAAATCAATCAATTCGTTTGTACTCAGACTATGAGTTTTTAGTTAATATTGGAATGAGAATTAAATTAGATTTTGATGAATAATTATATACTTATTTTCGTTCTTTTTTTTAGTTTCAATTTATTTTGTCAAAATAAGTCAAATTTTAATCTCAACATTCCCCATGAGACAACAATATATAGCTCAGAAGATACTATAATTGGCTTCCCTTTAATAACTAATCATGATTTTAATTTTTTGATTAACAATAGTTTCTCTGAGTTTTCAGATTTTAACAATGCAGTTCTAACTTTTGATTTTACTGATTACGTAAAAAAAAATAAACCTCTATCATTCAATTTTTTCTCTGAAAATAATTTATTATACTTAGGGATCCCAAAAATAAAATCTTACAGTGCATTTGGTTTTAAATTTTCATCATATTTTGACTTAGACTTATCAGGCGAAATAATTAATTTATTTTGGAATGGAAACAGTCAATTTGCTGACGAAATTATTCACTTTAATAATAACACCTCTTCTTTTCTTCAGTATTCCTCTTTGTTTTTTCAATATTCATCTGTTCTTTCACAAAATTTAATGTACGGATTAAGAGTTAGCTTACTACATGGTATAAATTATTTTGATTTAAATAAAGGTAATTTTTCTTTACAAAGTTATACAAATTCAACAACCCCATATTCTTCTCAAATTCAAACTGATATTTTCTTTGAATCTTCAAGAGCAAATATATTTGGTATTTCAAACCCAGGATTAAGTTTTAATTTTGGATTAAATTATAGTTTACGAAAATTTCAATTTTTATTTGACTTACATAATTTAGGTTTTATTTATTGGAACAAAAGAACTTCACAACACCGTTCAGTAAGTGATTATTTATTTAATGGTGTAAATTATACCATGGATCAAATTTTGACAGAAGAAATAAGCACTACTATTGATAGTTTAGAAAACATTTTCGCTTTAAATAATATTTCAAGTAATTCTTTTTTTTCCTATACTCCAATTAAAATTAGATTTATGTCAATTTATAATCTAAATTTTTCGAATAAATTCTTTATTGATTATAAACTGATTCAAAACTCAAGTTCTAAATTTAGACATTATCTTTTTTTTGGTTTAGATAAATGTATTCAAAAGAATACTTCACTGAAATTAGCATACAATATTAATGAATATAATTTTGATAACTTTAAATTTTCTATAACTAGAAAGTTTAAAAATTATTTAGTTAGTATTAATACAAATAATTTAATTTCAATACTTAATACAACTAAGTCTAACTATTTAAATTTTCAATTTGGTGTTTATTATTTTTTTTAGTCGCTTAAATAGTGAAGCCCGTTATTAATTATTCCCAAAGTTTTTCCAGTAAATTTATAATTAATAAAAGGGCTATTTTTTGATTTAGATTTAATATCAGAATTTTTATATACCCATTTTTTTTCTGGGTCAAAAAGTGTCAAATTAGCAGTTTCATTTTCTTCAATTTTTGGACATTCAATGTTAAGTATTTTTTTAGGATTTATGCTTATTAATTCTATTAGTTTATCAAGTTCAATTACATTTTTTAGTACTGTGTTAATTATAGAAAATGATGTTTCCAGTCCAATCATTCCAAATTCAGAATTTTTAAATGAGCATTTCTTTTTTTCTAGTTCTACAGGATGATGATTAGAAGATATTGCGTCAATCATGCCTTTTTTTATTAATTGAATTAGTTTTTTTTGATTTATTTTATTTCTTATCGGAGGAAGTACTTTTAAATTAGAATCAAATTCAGAAATCATTTCATCATTTAAAATTAGTTGATATGCTGGAATATCACTTGATACATGTGTTCTATTTTCTTTGGCTTTATTTATTAATTGTAAAGATTTAAAAGAAGAAATTGCAGAAAAATGTAACCTTCCATCATAATATTTTGCTAATTCAATATCTCTATTTACTCTTATTTCTTCAGAAATATTAGGTATTCCCTTGATTCCAAGTAAAGTGCTTATTTTTCCTTCATTTATTTGTCCGTCAACACATAATTTTTTTTCAAATGGAAAGATAAAAATGGGATTTTTGAATAGTTTTGAGTACTCTAAAGCTATACTCATTACCTTAGGATTATCTATTGAATTAAGATCGTCAGTAAAGGTAATTGCTCCAGCTTTTTTCATGTCATTCATTTCAGTTATTTCAAGTCCTTTCATATTTTTTGTGATACAGCCAGTTGGAAAAACATCTAAAATATTTTTTTCAAAAAGACTTTTTATGAAATTAATATCCGATGAACTCTGGATAGGAGGATTTGTACTTGGCATATAAACAAAACCAGTGTAGCCACCATTTTTTAATGAATTAGAACCGGATTCCTTATCTTCTTTATATTCGTTACCAGGTTCACCAATTCGGGTATTTAAATCAAAAAAACCAGGACTTATATGTAAATTATCTTTTTTGATCTCTATGAATTGTTTTTTAAAGTTTATTTTTTTTGAAATCTTAGTTATTTTATTCCCCTCGATTAAAACATCTCTTATTTTTCCATTATGTTTAGATCTTGGGTCGATAATTTTTGCTTGTTTTAATATGTAATTTAGTTTTTCCAAAATTTTAAAATTAAAGTTTCAAATAAAAAAGAAATAATTGCAAGAATAATAAAATAAGATATTAAATTTTTTCTTTTTTCTGTTTTCTTTTCAATTTTTTCAATTGTATCATTTGTATTTTCCCATTTTGTAATATGTGGATTTGTGATTGTATTATGTATTTCACTTTCTTCTCTATTGTAATTAAAGCTAATTTTTTTATTTTCTTCATTACTAAATAAATCGTATATTCCATCTTCTGTAACCTTTTTTCCAATTTCTAAATAATTGGTTTTATTGATTAATTTGTTACTTAATGTGAATTCGAAATCGTTATCTTTTTTTAATAAATTTGATTTTGATGAACAATCGTTACATTTTATATTTAAGTTTTGACTAATTGTTTCATATAAATTTGAAGTACCAGAGCTCAGTGAAGCATTGAACATTATAGGTAAAAATAGAGCGTGTTTTGTGAAATTTGAAATATCAATATCCAAAGGTGAAGTACATAAATAAAAACTACCCTTAAAGTTTTTATATTCTATTAAAAATGGTTCATTATTAAAAAACTTAAGTATGTTTTTTCTTTGTTTTAGTTTATTAGTTTTTAATTCATAAAAACCCTTACTGTATGGGAATTTTATTTTTTCATTTTTTTCATTAAATACATCTTGAAAAATCAAATGATCATAGTTTATATTATTAATTTCATTTTTTTTATTTTTCCACTGGTTAATTTTATCAACACTTATTTCATTAAAAAAATAATTATAAGAATTAATATCAATATTTTTATTTGGGAATACAATGATATTTTTTCCACTCATCAAATTTTTTTTAATAAATGAAGAAAGTCCTTTTTGAATTGTAGTTAAATGATCAAAAACAATTAAATCATAGTCTTGAATTTTTTCAAAATTAATTTGTTTTTTATTAAAATTTTCAAGAATGAACATCGGGTCATTAAATACTTTTTTTATAGAGTTATTTAATTTGTTTTCAGAAATAGTTAAAATATTTATCTGATCTTTAACTTCATATGAAAAAAACAATGTGTTATCATATTTAAAATCGTCATTATCAATAACTATTTTTCCAATAATATTTCCCTTATCTAAGTTTTTAAATTTTATACTTTTTTTAATTTTTGTATTACCTTCAATATCAATATTTAAAAATCCTCTTTTCTTTTCATTTATAAATAATTGAAGTAAGATGTTTTTTTTCTTGTCACTACCATGATTTTCAATTTCAATAATTAGTTCTTCTTCTTTATTATATTTTCTAAAAGGAGTTTTCAAATAACAAGAGTTTAAGCTAATGTTATTTTTATTAGAGTGATTTAGTTTAATCAAATTTTTATCACTAAATAAATTATCACATTCATTTCTTTTAATTGAAACATCTTTTTTAAAGTCTGAGATTAGATAACTACTAACAAGTGAATCATGATTTGAGATTCTGTTTTGCCTTTTAATTATTTCGCATAAATCAATTGAAAAAGGTGATAATTGAATATCTTCAATTATCTTCAAACTTTTTTCTTTATTGAAAAATTTTTCATTTTTAAATTCAAAGTTATTTGATAAAATATTTATTTTAATTTCATCATTATATTTATTGATTATTTGTTTAGCTATATTTTTTGCCTCTTCCAATAACGAAATTTTATTTTTGTGAGACATACTCAAAGAGTTGTCTATGTAAATACTTATTTTTTCAAAAGTATTTTTCGAATGACTTTTACTCTTGATAAATGGTTTTGCAAAAGCGAAAATCAAGGCTGATAATAAAATTAATCTAGACAATAAAAGAATTAACTTTTTAAGATTTGAAAGGTGTTTTTTTTCTGTTTTTATTTTTTGGAGTAATTGTATATTGGAAAAATATACTTTTTTGTATTTATTTAAATTAAAAAGATGTATAAGAATGGGAATAATTAGAAGCAGTAAAAAAAATAATATTTCTGGTCTTTCGAAGGTCATATTATATTATTTTACCGTCTTTTAAAATAATTTTCTTGTCTGACATATTAGATAGTTCTTTGTCATGTGTTACAATAATAAAAGTTTGATTAAATTCTTTTCTTAAACTATTAAATAGATTATAAATTTCCATTGATTGTCTTGTGTCTAAATTACCTGATGGTTCATCAGCTAATATTAAATCAGGATTATTTAT
>Ga0160422_10002657_pt1 | contig 11182 bp, 5 predicted proteins | sample Fk160mmetaG_FD_108192 | JGI IMG/M metagenome (GOLD analysis project Ga0160422, IMG submission 108192) | Marine microbial communities from the Central Pacific Ocean - Fk160115 60m metaG | ecosystem: Environmental > Aquatic > Marine > Oceanic > Photic zone | place: The Central Pacific Ocean... | reverse complement strand
CACTGGGAAAAAAAGGAGAGAGTAGGGTGTATGATTTAAGACTACGGAAGTCAGTCAGGGAATGATTTTCAGCTGTTCAGGGAGTTCCAGGGAGAGGAAATTCTCATGAAAATCATCAAGCAGCGCATGCGAGGACCAGCCGAAACTATCGCGGAAGGCCGCTTCGAAACCTCGTTTCTCCAGGAGCTTGAAGAATTTGACCCGATAGGCGTCCTCACTCGACCTGCTGATGAGAAAGGCGATAAACCATGCGCCGAGGTCATAGGCGATCCGAGCCCTTCCGCCATAGGGAATATCCCTTATGTTTTCTCCCTTCCGAAGGCTGCCCACCGAACGAAGCTTCCGTCCCATGACCTGTTTCAGGTAGCCGGTGCTCACTCCCTCCTGTCGTGAGTAGAGCAACTGGGCCATATATTCCGCTCCTCCCTCCCCCCACCAGGGATTAGGCTGGTTGAGGTTCTCACGAACCTGCTCCTTCCTGCTGCGGATATGCGCGTGCTGGTAGACGTGAAAGTATTCATGCAAGACAACAGGCTTGTAGTCCTCCTCTTCCGGCCCGGGATTTTTTCCGGACATTGTGATAATGAATCCCGACCACTGATCCCGTTCATTCCTGCGGGTGTTCAGGCCGGCATTGCCGTCCCGGGCATAATCCGTGAAGTTATGGCTCCTGTTGAGACAGTTCTTGAGAAGAATAGACGGGTCTCTCTGCCGTCTGCGATCACAATACCGTTTGTCGAGTTCCCGGGCAGCCTCCTCGCTTTTCCCGACAATCCAGAATTCGAGAGGGCCGAAGTTTCCCCACGCCCGGGAGGCGATTTCATACCACTGCCGCGTAAGCTCTACTTGGCTTCCGGGAACATCGCTGGCGGCGTAAAATTCTGCGGGCCTCGGGGTTGTCTTCCCCCATGTGTCGACCTCAGCAGAAACTTGGCTCGAGCCCTGCACGAGGACAACAAGGACAATGATGATCTGCGAAATATGTTTCATGCGGACAAATGTTCTTCGTTCTGAGGATGTGGTCGGGAAGGTGCCGGACATACTTACCGGCATGACCGAGGGCTTGAGGCACAGGAACGGGTTTCTTTCATCATCAGACTGAGAAATCTGCCATTTTAGGTGGCTCAGAAGGGCCTTCTGTGTCGATAGAGGGCACGGAGATAGATCTCCTGGATCACTGCTTTTTTAAGGAGAGGAGCCAGCCCAGAAGGTCGTTAAATTCGTCTTCCTGGAGCAGGTGCCCGAAGGTGGAGGGCATCAGGGAGCGGGGAAGGGTTTGGCTCTTGGTGATTAATCTCTTCGGGACCCGGTGTTCTCTGCCTGTGGGATCGACAAGAAGAAGAACTTCTCCTGACTGTCCCCGGACAAATCCGGCAGTAGTCGTTCCATCTTCAAGGTCAAGGGTGGTCAGGTAGAAGTGAGCATCGACGTTGCGGTTGGGGTCAAGAATATCCTCGCACAGCCGCGCGGGTCCGCGGGCTCCAATTCCGTCCAACTGGGGGCCGAGGAGCGCACCCTCACCAGCGACCTGATGGCATGAAGCGCAGTGGATCTTGAAAACAACCTTGCCCCGCTCCATTCTGGGCTGCGCTTTATCGAAGGATTCAATGCGTTCCCTGATGATCTCTTTGAGTGTGCTGTGCTCCTCGTCGGCTGGAGCGCTGGGGGAGGGTGTGGGGAGGGAGTGAAGAAAGGGTTTCAGCTGGACGCGGAGCTCGGCAGGAGCGCTCACCAGAAGGACACGGGCGAGATCCTCAAGGAGTTCCCCATGGGCAGCGGAAGGGGCGAATGATTCTACCCGGGTGACCTGAGGAGCAAAGCGGCTTATCCCCAGCCAAGCAAAGGAGGACCCATTGTCTCCGTCCACGATCTCCAGTTGGACCTGCTGGCCGTTTGTGAGAGAGAGGTCCCATTCAACTCTCATGGCCTGATCGCTCCTCGGGGGATAGACACGTTGCAGTTCATTGCCTGTCTTGACGTCCAGCAGACGGGCGAAATTTTTCCGGTGAGGCGGCTGGTCGGGATGTCCACGGTGTCCGCAAATCCAGAATGATATTGTGGTGGGGCAGATAAAGGGGCTGCTTTGCAGAATCCCGGTCCGGGATTCAGCCCCGGGTTTGCCGGTCGGGAGGCTGGAAATGAAGTGTACGGTATTTCCGTCCTCCAAGGTTCTTTTTTGGACCACCCATGGGCTAGCGCTTCCGGGATGAGCGGGGTGTGAAGTGGAAGACCATGGGCGCTCCGGTCTCTCCGCCAGAAGAGTGCGGGCGATATCCTGTCCCATGCCTACCAGCGAAGGTGAAAGTTTCAGCTCGCCGCGCTCCTGCCTGCCTTTAACCAGAGCGTTGAATTGTGCGGCCCTGATGTCCGGGGGCCGGGACTGCTGTCGCTGCATCCATGCAATAGCTCCTTCCTCTGTCTCTTGCTCTCCATGGCGAGCGAGATGGCTGAGGATCTCAAGAGTATGACGTAGACGGGGCTTCTTGCTCAGGCGTTGCAGGAGGAAGGAAGCGGAAGGGGCTGTCGGGCTTGCGAGGGCGATATCGGTGGGAAGAAGCCGGGATACTGTTTCTCCTCCGAGGGAACCGGGGATGGTAAGCTGCGAACGGATGGCCATGCGGATGACATGTCGCAGGTGGGTATCATCGGCCCTTTCCCGGTAGTAGAGCTCGAGGAGCGGCTCGAGGGCGCCTGAACGGGGTTTCTGCTGGAGCTCGGCTGCTGCTGCACGACGAATATGGGGAGACCTCGACTGGAGCTCTTGCACCGGGTTGGAGCCGGGCGTCGAGAGGCTCATGGGCCCCGGGGCAAAGGAGCCTGCCCGCGGGACGATTCGCCAGATCCGGCCTCGTTTCCGGTCGCGACCGGGGTGGTCGAGGGGGACTTCGTAGTGGCCTATGATTCTGTTGTAGAAGTCAGCGACGTAGAGCGCGCCGTCCCCTCCAAGGCATAGGTCCACCGGTCGGAACCAAGGATCCTTGCTTGTCATGAAGTCAGGTTGCTCCACTGCAACCGGGGTCGTGCCGGCATATTTGATTCCATCGTGGTTGATGACTGAATTGACCGGGTTACCGATGAGCATTCGGTAGTTCCACCTGCGCCCCCACTGGTTACGATCGATAAGGACAATGCCGCAGATTCCAGTGGATCCGTGGGTATGCTCTATCATGGTGGGGCCAAAGCCCATCCCGTCATGCGGCTTGCCGAAACTCGGGTAGTAGGCTCCTTGAATCAGCTGATAGATCGGGGCACTGTGGCAGTCTGCGCTGTAGAGGTTTCCCCGTTTGTCGAAGCAGAGGCCAAAGGGGTTGACCTGACCGTGACTCCAGATTTCGATGCGTGATCCGTCTGGCCTGAACCGGAAGACATTGCCGGAATGCAGTTCGATTTGTGAGCCATCTCTGGCGGTAGCGGTGGAGACGTTGTTGAACCCATGAGTGGCATAGACCCATCCATTCGGTCCGAGGCGAAAACTGGAACACATTCCATGGGTGTCCCGTTCGTAACCCATAGGGCCGAAAAGAACCTCCCTGAGATCGGCTTTCCCGTCTCCGGTGGTATCGGCAAGATACCATATGTTGGGGATGCTCCATGCGATACAACCGTCCTTGTGTTCCGGGCGGTGCCACGGAAGGATTCCGGTTGGAATGTTCAGCCCGTCTGCGAATTCCGTGACAGTGTCTGCCGTTCCGTCTCCATCGATGTCCTCGAGAATCTTGATGGCGTCGATGCTGTCCCTGACTCGCGACCCTTGTTCGTCGACCCATCTGTCTTTTCCTGCGGCATAGGGGTACTCCGCCGTGGAGGAGACCCATAGCCTGCCCTTTGTATCCCAGGCCAGATTGATCGGCTTGTTGATCATCGGTTCAGAGGCAAAGAGCTGAACCGCGAATCCATCCGGAACGGTGAACCCCTTCAATTCTTCCTCGGGAGAGAGCGGTCCGGTCTCACGGACCAGAACTGGATTGGCCGGGAGCAGGGTGGAGATGGCCAGAATGACAGCCGAGCAGACAAACCGCATGAAACCGTCCTAGGCCTGTTGGGCAGTCGGGGCAAGGAAGTCCGTGGCTCCGAAGGTCGCCGGATCAGGGGAGAGGGCCGGGTGGCGGGCTCCCATTCATTCGTCAGGGCCCAGAGGAAAGAGAATCGGCCACTCCTTTTTTTCGTCGAGCCAGGAAACTCCTGCCGGATACGGAGGAGGGTTTTGAAAGGGGTCCACACCACCGTGATCCCGGGCATGGTTCCTTCTTAGGCTGTGCTTTATTTCGACCATGTTTCGGATCACCTCGACGGACTGCTTCGGAGTGAGAAATTCCAGAGGTGGGGGGAGCGATCGGTTCTCCATGGAGTGGTTTCTCCGGAGAAAGCTGACCGCATCGAAAAGAATCTTCGAATACCCCCGCTGTTCTCCCTTGGAGACGTTCCCATCGGTGATTGATCCGGGGTAGACATCCTCGATCGTGGGCTCAGGGAAGTCTTCCCGTGCAATGTCGATGGTGAAAAACGGAAGGTCATCCTCCTTCCGGTGCGGAATGATATGGACTTGCTTGTTCTCTTTGCTGAGAGCCTTCGCACAGCGGATAAAGACGACGACACTGCGGGATTGGCGTTCATCCTGTCCCCCAACCCGAAGCTCGATCTGGATGCTGAAGTAGGTCTCCCGGTTACAATTATTGGCGGCGCTGCCGGCCTGGTCCCTCTCTACCGCACAGGAAAATTCTTCCTCGGATCCGACTGCGAGACACTTGGTCCGGTCTCCCCGAACCGTGACGCTCTGGCCGGCAAAGAGGAACTGCAGGGCGACGAGAGCGTGAGGCATCATGTCATTAAAAAGACCGGTGCTCGCCATGTAGCTTGTGCGAAATACGGGAATGGCCTTCGTCTCGGAGAGATCGATGACGACCCGCCCGGCGTTGGAGACGATATCACGGAAGGTCTGCAACTCGCGAACCATCGCGGGCAAGCGGGACAGCGTCCATTTGGCAGCATAGTGATCGACGGAGTAGAACTGTAATCCGAGCGACTCTTGTTCCATAGACTCCAGTTCACGGGCAAGCTCAGTGGCTTCTTCCAGAGTGTTCTGGAAGGGTTTCTCGATGAGAATGAGCTTCTTGGTATTAGAGGCCTCGGAATGGGGGGCCGCGTTCCGGAACTGATCCTGGATACGGCGGCAGGTATTGGCATAGGCAGCCGGCGGAAGAGCGAGGTAGAAGATCCAATCTGCATCGATGATCTGGGAGCTAGTGAACACCGCTTTGAATTCATCGGCAGTAGCTGTCGCACAATAGTTTGCGGCGAGGAATTGCCCTAGAGGGGACAGAATTTCCCTCCCGGGATCCGCAAGGGCTTCGTAGATCTTTTGCTCAAGATCCCCGGCAGGGGCGTGTCCGGGCGCTTCATCTGGCTCTACGCTTTCCAGAAAGCTCTGGGTGAAGTAGGAATCCAGTTGCCGGTAGTCCCTGCACCTCGAGTAAAGCTCCATGAGAAACCTCGGCTTGTCGCAATCGGTAACCGTGTCACAGAAGTAGACCTCACGTAGAGACTTGGGGTGAATGGTAGAAGTGTATTCGTAAACCTGATGGTTGATCCGGGAGAGAGCAAGGTCCCCGAGCGCCCCGAGCAGGGCGAATTTCACAGGGTATTCCGGACGTTCGTCGGATGGCTCCCGGACGAACAGGCTGAAGCTGTCATCAGGTGCTGGAGGCGAAGGGGTCATAAGAGGGCGGGAGCCTGTTGGAATCAAACCTGATTGACGGGTCTTCGCAAGGATCACCTAGGGGGAATATTCGGAGAGAGAAAGCCCTTCTTTCCGTCAGCCTACGCCAGAATCTCTTTCACTACGCGGCCGTGTACATCTGTGAGCCGGAAGTCTCGTCCCTGGAAGCGGTAGGTGAGCTGTTCGTGATCGAAACCCAGCAGATGCAGGAGAGTGGCGTGAAGGTCATGCACGTGAACTTTGCCGTTCACTACGCCGAAGCCCAGTTCGTCGGTCTCGCCGTGAATGTGGCCCTTCTTCAATCCGGCACCGGCCATCCACATGGTGAAGGCATCAATATGATGATCGCGCCCGGTGGTTTTACGATTTTCTCCCATCGGGGTGCGGCCGAATTCACCGCCCCAGATGACGAGAGTGTCATCGAGCATGCCCCGCTCCTTGAGATCCAGGACAAGGGCGGCACTGGCCTGGTCGGCCGACTTGCAGACTTTCGCAAAGTCATCCGCAAGGGTTTCGCCCGGGCCGCCATGGCTATCCCAATTCGAGTGATAGAGCTGTACAAAACGAACTCCACGCTCTACCAGCCGTCGGGCGAGGAGGCAGTTTGCAGCATAGGAGGACTCTCCCGGCCTGACCCCGTAGAGATCCAGGGTCCGTTGAGATTCGTGCTTCAGGTCCATGAGCTCGGGTGCACTGGTCTGCATCCGGTAGGCCATCTCGTAGGCATTGAGCCGGGTGAGGATTTCGGGATCGCCGGTTTCGTCCAAACGGGCGCGGTTGAGGGCGCCCACCGCGTCGTAGAACCTGCGCTCGCGTTCCCGGGTCATGCCTGCCGGACTACGCAGGTGAAGGATAGGGTCGCCCTTGCCGCGGAAGGGGACGCCCTGGAAAGACGTCGGCAGGAAACCACTGGCCCATAGTGAATTGCCCGCGCGTGGGCCCCGGGGCCCGCTCTGCAGGACCACGAAGCCGGGGAGGCTGTCGTTCTCGCTGCCGAGGCCGTAGGTGATCCAGGAGCCCATGCTTGGACGTCCCGGAGCTTGGAATCCCGTATTCATGAAGAGCTTGGCTGGTCCGTGATTAAAAACATCAGTGGTCATTCCACGGAGCCAGACCACCTCATCCACGATCTTGCGGTGGTGTGGGATCTGATCGCTCAGGGACATCCCGCACTGTCCATAGCGCGCGAAGGGACGTGAGTTGCCGAGAAGCGTTTCGTTGCCCTTCAGGAAGGCGAAGCGCTTTCCTTCCATGAGGCTCTTAGGGGGTGTCTTACCATGGAACTCCCGTAACTTTGGTTTATCCTCAAAGAGTTCGAGTTGGCTGGGAGCGCCGGCCATGTGCAGGAAGATAACGTTTTTGGCCCTCGCCGGAAGGGGTGGAACGCGGGCATCCATGGGCTGGGCAGGATCGATGGCCGGGAGGTGGCGGGCCTGCAGCTGCCCCAGCAGCGAATTGAAGGCGATCGTTCCCAAGCCCACTCCGCAGTCGCGGAAGAAGTGACGCCGCGTGCGCTCGGCCAGCCAATGTGTGACGTTCTCTTGGTCGTTCATTCGCGCGTGATGAAATTGTCAGTGTTGAGGATGGCGCGGGCCACGCACACTAGGGCTGCGCTCCGGGCGTAAGGTTCTGGACCCGCCTTCATGGTATCAGTGGCCAATTGACCCGCCGCGGCGTCATCATTGGCAAAGTCGGCGGCCTGAGCCACGAAGTAGCCAGTGAGAAGCTTCTGCTCTTCCTCGCTGGGAAAGCGGGAGAGCGCGAGTTGGTAGGCCCGGCTGATGCGGGTAGTGATATCGGCAGAGGGTAATTCGCGCTGTAATCGCTCAGCCAAGCCCTGAGCGAGCTCCAGGAAGGCGGGGTCGTTCGCTACGGTGAGAGCTTGGAGAGGCGTATTTGAGTTAACTCGCCGCGTGCAGGTGGTCTGAAAGTCGGGGGCATCGAAGGTTTGCAGCAGTGGATAAGGAGCGCTCCGGTAGAAGAAGATGTACATGCCCCGCCGGTAACGGTCTGCTCCCCTACTCGTCTCCCATTTCTTCCTGCTCTGCGTGAAGGAATAAATGTCCGCGGGTTGCGGGGGGTAGACGCCGGGCCCGCCGATTTTCGGACTAAGCAGGCCGCTGGCACAGAGAGCCGCGTCGCGCACAATCTCGGCATCGAGCCTGATCCGGTTCTGGCGGGCCAGGAGATAGTTGCCGGGGTCGACTTCGGCTAAGTCGGGTCGGGCATGCGAGGAGCGCTGATACGTTTTGCTGGTTACGATAAGACGGTGGAGCTTCTTCATTGACCATCCCTCCTCCACAAAGCGGTGGCTCAGGTAGTCGAGTAGATCGGGGTGGCTGGGTGGAGTGCCCTGCGTCCCAAAGTCTTCTTCCGTTTCCACGAGGCCCCGCCCAAAGTAGCGCATCCAGATCCGGTTGGTGGTCACCCTTGGGGTTAGCGGGTTCTCGGGGTGGATCAGCCAGCGAGCCAACTCGAGCCTCGTAGCACGCTCGGGGACCTGCGTAAGGGCTGGGCCTACCTGCGAGAGGGTTCCCGGCAAGATTTCGCCCGTTTCCGTGCTCGGTCTCGTAAAGTCGCCGCGGGTGAAAAGGAAGGTTGGCCGGGGCTTGGGAAGTTCCTTCATGACCATCACCTTACCCTTGCGCGGCTTGGGAGTAGCTGTGGTTTTGGCGGCTGGTAGGGGAGGTAGTGTGGATGAGAGCTCGATCGCGAAGCGGCCGATCAGGTAACTCTTGTTGCGGCTATGCTCCAACGTTATTTCAAGGGGTTCCCCCCTTGTTTCGACCGGTTCCGAGAAGACAAAGACGGCCTCGTGCGGGGCGTTCATGGCTGCCTTCTGGGTCCCTCCGACGTTGATAGCCCAACCACTCATGTCATCCTCGTCCAGTGCGCTCGTGATGGGATAGCCCGGCTGCTCGTGATCGGCGAAGGCGTGGCTCACTAAGATCGGCTTCCCATGTAACTGTATTCGTAATTTGGTGAGAACGAAATTTCCGTTGGTAGCAGTGCCCGGGCCGTTCCGGGGGAGAGATTTGTCCGGCAGCACGCGGAGGCGCAGGGCGGCTACGCGGTCGAGGTAGGTTGTCGCCTGTAGACGATATGAGTCATTCGTGCCTGCCGACTTGTCGACGAGGAGGGAGTTGTCCTTCTGCAGGTTGAGAGGCTTGCCGGAACTCGTGACAGAACTCCGGTAGCGCACCGGATTCCATTTTGCGTTCCCGGGATGTAAGGCCTTTAAGGCTGGTGGTTCTGGTGCGTTTCCCAGGATTTCGTATTCCTCCACCTCGACGGTGGCGCTGGTGCTGTTGGCGTCCTCCGTATTGTTGAAGAAGGCGAAGAGCTGGTAGTACTCACGCTGTGTGATTGGGTCAAACTTGTGGGTATGACACTGTGCGCAGCCGACAGTAAGACCGAGCCACACTGCCCCCGTGGTGTTGACCCGGTCAATTACCGACTCAACCCGGAACTGCTCGCGGTCGGACCCGCCCTCCTGATTGATGAGGGTGTTACGGTGGAAAGCCGAAGCGACGTGCTGGGCCTTCGTACGGTTGGGCAGAAGGTCGCCTGCGAGTTGTTCGACAGTGAACTGGTCGAAGGGCAAATCGTCATTCATGGCCTTGATCACCCAGTCGCGGAAGGGCCACATCTGGCGGTCGCCATCGATGGAGTAACCGTGGGAATCCGCATAGCGCGCCTGGTCAAGCCAGTGGCGGCCCCAGCGTTCACCGAAGTGAGGAGAGGCCAGGAGACGATCGACAGTAGCTTCGAAGCCCGTATCCGAAAAGGACTGCTGCTCTTCCAGCCCCGGCAACAAGCCGGTCAGATCGAGGGACAGGCGGCGCAGGAGCGTTTCTGAGTCGGCGGGAGTGCTGGGGGTAACTCCTGCCTTCTTCAGTTGCCTCTCTACGAAGTAGTCGATGGGGTTGCCGGGCCAAGAGTCGGGAACCGCCACATCGGCGACTGGCTCGAATGCCCAGTGCCCTTGATAGGCGGCGCCCTGTTCAATCCAGACACGGAGGAGGGAGATTTCTCTCTGGGTGAGCTGTCCCCGCTTGGAATCGGGAGGTGGCATGAGCTCGGAGGGGTTCTCGTAGGCGAGGACCCGGGCGAGGAGCTCACTTTCATCGGGCTTGCCTGGAACGACGGCGGAATATCCGCCGAGGTCAGCAAGCGCTCCGTCCCGCTGGTCGAGGCGCAAGCCGGCCTTCCGTTTTTTCTCGTCCGGTCCGTGGCAGAGAAAGCATTTGTCCGAAAGGATGGGCCGGATGTCGCGATTGAACTGGATCTCCTGCGAGAAAGTTGATGGTCCCAGCAGGAGCGTAAGCAGGAATGGCAGGAAACGGGACATCTTGATGGGCAGGCGTTTATTTAGGCAGGAACGGCGCTGGGGGCAATCCCCGGGACAGCGGTCTGTGGGGCTTGCCCTGCGCTCCCGGCCTGCTTATTTCTCTTGGCAATGAGTCAGATCGACCTCAGGAGCGATACGGTGACCAGGCCAGGCCCGGAGATCCGCAGGGTCATGGCAGAGGCCGAGGTCGGAGATGATGTCTTCCGTGATGACCCAAGCGTGGATCGACTCGAGAGTCTGGCGGCGGGCCTGCTTGGTAAGGAGGCGGGTCTTTTTGTAGCGAGTGGTACGCAGAGTAACCTCTGTGCGCTGCTGACACATTGTGGTCGAGGAGATGAGTATATCGTCGGGCAGCAGGCACATACCTACATTTATGAGGGAGGAGGAGCCGCGGCACTCGGAGGAATCCAACCACAGCCCCTGAATCAGGAAAGAGACGGGAGCCTCGACCTTGATAAGGTGGAGAGCCTCATCAAGCCTGATGATTATCACTACGCTAGAACTCGTCTCCTGTGCCTTGAGAATACCACCAATGGGAGAGTTCTTCCAGAGGGCTACGCCCGGAAAGCGCGTGCGTTGGCGACTCGCTTCGGGCTTGGCCTCCATCTGGACGGAGCCCGGCTTTTTAATGCCTCGGTCCAGTCAGGGCGGCCAGTTTCGGATCTCGCGGCACCTTTCGATACTGTTTCGGTTTGTCTTTCCAAGGGCCTCGGTGCACCGGTCGGTTCGGTGCTGACCGGATCCGCGGAGTTTATTGCCGGTGCCCGGCGATGGCGTAAGGTTGTCGGAGGAGGAATGAGACAGGCGGGGCTGCTCGCCGCAGGGGGAATTTACGTCCTCGAAAATCACGTTGAGCGACTGGCAGAGGACCACGCCAAAGCAAGAACACTCGGTGAGAGCCTGAACACTTTGACCAGGTGCCAGATCGATCTGTCTCTCGTGCAGACCAACATGGTCTATGTGGGTTTTCCGGAAGAAAAGCAGGGCAAGCTAATTCAAGGATTGCAGGATGAAGGCATTCTTGTCTGTGCCGGGAATCCGATGCGACTAGTCACTCATATGGACATTTCCCTGGAGGATATCCATAAGACCGTAGAGGTATTCGCGGAAATTCT
>Ga0160422_10002656_pt1 | contig 11183 bp, 18 predicted proteins | sample Fk160mmetaG_FD_108192 | JGI IMG/M metagenome (GOLD analysis project Ga0160422, IMG submission 108192) | Marine microbial communities from the Central Pacific Ocean - Fk160115 60m metaG | ecosystem: Environmental > Aquatic > Marine > Oceanic > Photic zone | place: The Central Pacific Ocean... | reverse complement strand
CCTGCTATCACAAAGTCAAAGCAAGATACAAAGTTTGGCCTTCAGCCTATGCCTCTGGTGCTCTAGTGCAGTGTCGTAAAAAGGGTGCGGCCAACTGGGGTAACAAGAGCAAGAAATGAAGATAAGCGAAATCCTAGAAGGAACACGTTGTTGGAAGGGTTACGAGAAGAAGGGCATGAAGACCATGTTCGGAAAAAGAGTACCCAACTGTGTTAAGAGAGAACACGTAGACTTCTGTGTGAACTGTGGTGGCATCATGCTACACGAATCCCTAGATGAAAATCTTAAGAAGTGGTTCAAAGACAAATGGGTAAGGATGGGTCCGGGTGGCAAGATCCGAGGATCATGTGGTGGTAAGAGCAAAGGTGAAGGAAAACCAAAATGTCTACCACTAGCCAAAGCAAGAGCAATGGGCAAAAAAGGCAGGGCAAGTGCGGCTCGAAGAAAGAGAAGAAAAGATCCAAATCCAGACAGACGTGGTAAAGCAATCAACGTCAACACAAAAAAGAAAAAAGCAAAAAAATAATTTGCATTCGCTGTAATTCTGTTATATACTGTTGAAAACAACAGGAGAAAAAAATGGCAGTAAGAAACTTCAATGACGCAGAAAAACAAAAACTAATCCAGATCATATCTCAGGGTTCACAGGTACTAGGTGAAGTCGAAGATCTAAGAACAGGATTGAAAGACACAGTAAAAGCAATAGCAGAAGAACTTGAATTAAAACCAGCACTGATCAACAAGGCTATATCTGTTGCACACAAGGGCAACTACCAGAACATCGCTGATGACATGGACACACTAGAAAGCATACTTAACACAGCCGGTAAACTTTAATGCTAAAATTACTCAAAGAATTTTGGGTAAACAGTTACAATTCAGATCCAACAGCATTTTACTTTGAGGTCGTGTCGGTAGCATTTACCATAGTGGGAAGTTGTATCTTGACTTTCACATCACCAAATCCTATAATGACAATAGTGTTTCCGTTGTATTGGATAGGATCCAGTACGATGCTGTACGCAGGAATAAGACGTAGGCAGATATGGTTGTCGACACTGACAGCATGGTTCACGACAATGAACACAATAGGACTATACAAAGTATTCATAGCATGAGTTACATAGACGCACTTTACAAAAAAGACGAAGACAGGATATACGTGGTGGAACGTGATCCCAAGAAGGGACGTGTGTTCGTTGAGTATGATGCACGTTACGTTTTCTACTATCCGGACGCAAGGGGCAAACACAGATCAATGACAGGTGAACCATTGCAAAGGGTGGTGTGTCAGACACACAAAGAATTCATCAAGGAGCAGAGGATAAGATCCAACAAGCAACTTTATGAACAAGATATCAATCCAGTGTTCAGATGTCTTGAGGAGAATTACTTAGGCAAGGAAACTCCCAAGTTGAACACTATGTTCTTTGATATTGAAGTTGACTTTGATCCCGAAAGGGGTTATTCAACAACAGATGATCCGTTCATGCCCATAACTGCCATAAGTTGTTACATGAGCTGGACGGATCAACTGGTCACACTCGCTGTTCCACCAAAGTCTATCAGCATGAATGATGCAAAAGAATTGACAAAAAGGTTTGAGAACACAATGTTGTTTGAAAAGGAGAAAGATATGCTTGACGCTTTCCTACAACTTGTTGAGGACGCAGACATACTGTCAGGTTGGAACTCCGAGGGATATGATATTCCGTACACAGTTGGCAGAATACAAAAAGTTCTAAGCGGTGATGACACTAGGAGATTGTGCTTCTGGGGTGAGAAACCCAAGAAGAGGGTGTTTGAGAAATATGGCAGAGAACAACTGAGTTATGACTTAATAGGAAGGGTACACTTGGACTTGCTTGAACTTTATAGGAAATACACATATGAGGAAAGACACAGTTTCAGATTAGATGCCATAGGTGAACACGAATTGGGAGAAAAGAAGACCGTGTATGAAGGAAGTTTGGATCACTTATATAAAAACGACTTTGGATTGTTTATAGAGTACAACAGACAAGATACTGCACTGCTGGCCAAACTTGAAAAGAAACTGAAATTCATCGAACTGGCAAATGAAATCGCACACCAGAACACGGTGTTGCTACAAACCACAATGGGTGCTGTTGCGGTAACAGAACAGGCCATTGTGAACGAGACACACAGACGTGGCATGATAGTCCCTGGTAGGAAGTACAAGAAAGAGGGAGAAGAGAATCAACCGGCGGCAGGTGCATATGTGGCAACTCCACAAAAAGGTTTACAGGAATGGATAGGTTCCATCGACATCAACTCGCTGTATCCAAGTGTGATTAGGGCACTGAACATGGGACCTGAGACGATAGTCGGACAGATCAGGCCTGTGATCACGTCAGCAGAGATCAACAGGGCCAAACACGCAAAGAAATCATTTGCGGCGGCCTGGGACAGCCAGTTTGGAAGTTGGGAGTACCAAGCAGTGATGAACAAAGAGAAGGGCACTGAGATCATCGTTGACTGGGAAGACAAGACTAGTGTGCGTATGAGTGCGGCACAACTGTATGACATAATTTTCGAGGGCAACAACAAATGGATGTTGAGTGCAAACGGTACAATATTCACATACGAGTACGAAGCAATTATTCCAGGACTATTGAAACGTTGGTATGCCGAAAGACAGGAAATGCAACAGAAAATGCGTGACTGTGGAGACAACGAAATAGAAAGAGAGTATTGGGATAAAAGGCAACTGGTGAAAAAAATTAATCTTAACAGTTTGTATGGAGCAATATTGAATCCTGGTTGCAGATTTTTTGACATACGTATAGGACAATCGGTCACACTGACTGGCAGGTGTATTACAAAACACATGGCCAGCAAAGTGAACGAAATTGTTGCAGGTAAGTATGACCACACAGGAGAAAGTGTGGTTTATGGTGACACTGATTCCGTGTATTTCTCCGCACACAAAACATTACAGAAAGAGATCAATGATGGTACGATACCATGGACCAAAGAATCTGTAATTGCGTTGTATGACAAGATCGCAGAAGAGGTGAATGGTTCATTCAAGACATTCATGACAAAAGCATTCCACACACCCAGCACCAGAGGTGAAGTGATACGAGCAGGTAGAGAACTTGTTGCATCTAAAGGACTGTTTATAACAAAGAAGAGATACGCAGTGCTATATTATGACGTTGAAGGCAATCGTACTGACACAGAAGGCAAAGAAGGCAAGATGAAAGCGATGGGATTGGATTTGAAAAGATCAGACACTCCTGTGTTCGTGCAAGATTTTTTGAGTGAAATACTTTACATGGTTCTCACAGGAAAAGCAGAGAAAGATGTACTCGAAAGGATAAGTGAATTCAGAGCAGAGTTCAAGTCTAGACCGGGGTGGGAGAAAGGATCTCCGAAGAGAGCAAACAACATGACCAAATACACAGCGGCGGAAGAGGCCAAGGGCAGGGCAAACATGCCAGGTCACGTGAGGGCAAGTATGAATTGGAACAGATGTAGAGAGATGTATGGCGACAAATATTCGTTGCCTATCTCAGATGGTGCAAAAGTAATTGTGTGTAAACTGAAAAATAATCCATTAGGCTATACAAGTATTGCATATCCTGTTGATGAAATGCGTATTCCAGAATGGTTCAAAGATTTACCGTTTGATGGTGATGCAATGGAGTCAACCATATTGGACCAAAAGATAGACAATCTTATAGGAGTTCTGGGTTGGGACGTTCAAAGCACCGAAACCAGTAATACATTCAACAAACTGTTTGAGTTCTAAATACATCAATGCTGAGCATAGAAGAAATAAAACTGCTAATTGAAAAATTGCAAAAAGTAAAGAAAGAGGATTTGCAGGCGCTTATAGATTCAAATCTCAAAATACTCAAAGACATAGAGTTGGCCGTTGATGCCAACAACAAAGAGGTAATAGACAGGCTAGACAAGACTCCAGACTGGTTTCGTAAAGACATAGAACAAAAGGAAAAAAATCCATTTGTGGATCCGGTTACACAAAGAATGGTGCAATCTAAGATATTTCAATTTGCTAGAACAAACCTATACAACAGTCTAGAGATTGGGCCAGGAAATGGAATGTTCTCTATGGATTTTAGGACATGGAGATTGAACTTCTTTGTTGATGTCCTATTAGACAGGGAAAAGGTAATAAGACAAAAGTTCAATCCAAGGCATCACAAATATCTCAAATTCTGCACCACAACAAGAACCGACTGTTCAACAGTGCCACAGAACAGTTGCAATATGGTATTCAGTTGGGACACTTTCGTTTTCTTCACACAACAGCACGTACAAGAGTACCTGCATGACATAAAACGTGTGCTAATACCTGGTGGTTATGGTTTCATACATTATGCAGACTGCCATTATGATGTGGAACTGGATCTCGCCAAAAGAGGTTACTGGAACTACAATACCAAGACAGCGATGGAAAAGATCATAAAGGAAGAGGGATACGAGGTTGTAGAAATGAATCAGTTCCGTCCAGGTGCCAGTTACGCCATTTTCCGTAATCCTGGTAAACAAAATCCAGTTGTATACAAAGTTTCTGAAATAACACTAGACTAAGATCTAAATATCATATACAATTAGGTATTATGATAGACATCTTAAAAGACATCGTTAAACACACGCATGGACTGGGATTCCTAGATCTTGTTAAGATTACTGGAGATGACAAGGAAACAAACATCGACAGTATGGCAGAAGACAGGTCTGTAATCCTACAAGGGTCTTTCCACAAACCACAATCAGAAATGAACGGTACTTTTGGTATGCCTCAGATGGGTAAGTTAGACATCCATCTGAAGTGTCCTGAATACAAAGAAAAAGCAAAAATAACTGTATTGTCCGGTGAAAGAAACGGTGCGACAGTTCCAACAGGCATCCACTTTGAGAACGAAAAAGGTGACTTCAAGAACGATTACAGATTTATGAATGCTGAGATCATCAACGAGAAACTTAAGACAGTGAAGTTTAAGGGAGTTAAGTGGGACGTTGAGATCGAGCCAACTGTGGCCAGTGTGCAAAGATTCAACTTCCAAGCAACAGCAAACACAGAACACAACTCTTTCGTTGTGAGAACCGAGGACGGAAACTTGATTTTCACTTTCGGTGACCAAGCATCACATGGTGGTGAGTTTGTATTTGCAACTGATGTTAAGGGTACACTTAACAAAGGTTGGAGTTGGCCGGTAGGACAGGTGTTACAGATATTGAAACTTTCAGATTCGGCGAAGGTCACATTACACTTCTCTAACGAGGGTGCGATGCAGGTCTCCGTGGATTCGGGTTTGGGCAAGTATCAGTACATCATACCAGCACAGGCGCAGTAATGACGACACAGAATAGTAAGCAAGAACATTTAGGAGAATTAAGCAGAGACTTCGCGGTGTTCTTGCCTGCTATCTCGAATTTCTATAATACTTTTATAAGCAAACAAAGAGTCACAGAGGGAAAACATATTCCAGCAGAAAGAATTCCAGAGACTTTTGACAATGGAGTAGAGTCTTTAAACTTCATAAATCCAGATAAAGGAATGTTCACGTATCCTACTGCGTTGTATTCGGCAGGACACGCCTGCCTTGACATGGACAAGGTAAACGACAGGGATCACATGTTCGTAAACAGAGACAGAAAGTTCACAACAATAGTTGGTGATTCTGGGGGATATCAGATCGGCAAGGGCGTGATAAAATTTGATTGGAAGGACTTTGAAGGTAACAAGGCGAACAAAGTGAGATCCGATATACTCAATTGGTTGGAACTAACAAGTGACTGGGCAATGACATTGGACGTACCAACATGGGCGGCAGACGATCTAAATAGTCCAAAGACAGGATTAAAAAGTTTCCAAGACACACTTGATGGAACAATATACAACAACAAATTTTTTCAAAAGAACAGATTAGGACAAACAAAATTATTGAACGTGTTGCAGGGAGATGATTGGAACACAGCACAGATTTGGTATGATGCTGTAAAAGATTTCGAATTCGAAGGATGGGCCATGGGCGGTATTAACATGTGTGATATGGAAGTCATGCTAAAAAGACTTATCATAATGAGAGACGAAAAAAAATTAGATAGCAAAGACTGGATGCACGTACTAGGAACATCACAAATGGACTGGGCATGTTACCTTACACAGGTGCAGAGACAAGTGAGGAAACACATAAACGAGAATTTTACTATTAGTTTTGACAGTGCATCTGCTTTCTTGTCTACTGCCAATGGATTGGTTTACACACACAACTCTTTTGCTCCTGATCGATTCTCTTTTGTGATGGACAAGGCTCCGGACGATAAGAGATTGAAAGGGTCAAACATCCAATTCCCATTTGACAGTGGCGTTGGACGTAAGTTAAAGATGAAGGATGTTTGTTACTACGGTGAACAAGATCTAAACAAAAATGGCAAAGTTGGGGCAACCAGTTGGGACAGTTTTAGTTATGTACTAATGATGGCACACAACGTTTACAATCAAATTAGAGCCATACAAATTGCGAATGACTTGAACGACATAGAATCGATGAAATATAGACCAGAAGTTAAGCATTGGCGTAAAACCAAGGCATCTGACAAGACTGATGAGCCAAGCATATACGTTCCTAGGAACATATTGTATTTCAACACCCTCGTCGAAGAAGTGTTTACAAGTGAAAAACCTATGGAAGTCATTAGCAACGCATCAAGTTATCTGGCAGACATTAGAGGTAACAGGTGGGCGAGAGCAACAGGTGGTGGTAAAGGCACGAACAATTTCAGTTCATTATTTGAATAGGAGGAAAAAATGGCAACTGGTAATTTTAAGAAAAATAAAAAATTAAAAAAGTTGATTGATCATCACACTTATCTAAATAAGAAGGTAGCAGAACTTACCGAAGACAGGAAAAAGGATAGGAGTGACGAAAGCAAAACATTGTTGATGAGGCTCAAAAAAACCAAACTTGCAATAAAAGATTCTATAGCAAGAGCCAAGGCCAAGTTGACAAAATAATCAAGCAATAGTATAATAAAAGCATGGACCGAGATTACAAAACAGGTAGAAGTGATAGTGTAGGTGTATTTTCAGGTATTGAAGTGGAACACACACCAGCATTTGGAAAACAAACACTTTTTTTAGCCAGGAATGATCTATACTTTGATCAGATCGTGGAATTAGCAGAAAAAGTCAATGCAGAGGCAATCTATTTTGGTGCAAACAGAACATTCATGCACAATATTGCAAACACATCGCACCTTATTGCAAGATTAATGAGAAGAGGTTATTGGTGTACAATAGACTACCAATACAAAGTACACGCAGAAGTTAAGCAGAGATTCGCAGAAATTTGGAACGAAGAAAAGTTTATACCGTTCTGCTCTATTATATTTCCTAAGTCTGAGAAGGATGATAACCTCTGTATAAAAGTTGATGACGTTGATTTCAATAAAACGAATCCGGGTGTGTGGACAATGACCATGGACCATTTTAAACAATCATCGGGATTTACATCATGGAATGAATACAAACAAGACGAACCTATAGAGTACTACAATGTCAAAAAAGAAAACAAAGAAGCAGTATAAGAAAAAAAATAAAAGTAAAAGAGAAATAGAAGGATATTACATAGATGACAAGGGAATCAAAGTATTGTACAAAAGAAAATATGGAGGACTAGGAATATGAACACTGAGGAAATGAGAGACCAAGCACTCAAAGAACAAGCCAACAAGGCAAGTAAAATGATTTGGGTAACTTTTAGAAAAGAAGGACTTCACAAATACCCGGCCGCAATCGATGATCCTAAGTTGGCCACAGGTGATTGGGATGATGTAAGTTTTTTAGGTTATGTTCATAGACACATATTCCATTTCAAGGTGGCGATAGAAGTTTTCCATGACGACAGAGACATAGAGTTCATACAGTTCAAAAGATGGATGGAAAAGATGTATGCAGAAGGCACAATGAAACTAGATTTCAAGTCATGTGAGATGATGTCAGACGATTTGTACGTGGCAATAGCAAAAAAATATCCAGGCAGGAGAATCGAGATAGATGTAAGCGAAGATGGCGAAAATGGAAGCCATGCAGTATACGAGAAACCAGAACCAGTGAGTGGAATATAATGAAAGAGATTCATATACAACAGAACAGAGCTACAACCAGAATGGGACACTTACCTGTCGAAGGTGGTGGCCTGAATGCTGGATATGATACCGTTGATGCAGTGGCCAACATATGCACAACGGCAGGTAACCTGGGCATGAAATATGGCAAAGACTTTATCTGGGCATATGCAGGGTACGAAGAGGCAGGAGATGACCTAGAAGAGTGTATTACTCTCTTGGTCAAAGAAGACAAGTATGAATCTTTCTTACACCTTGCGTTGCAAAACAATCATAGGATAAGACACACAAACAAAGGAACCGTGAAACTAATAAAGGAGAGAAGATAATGTCTAGACAAATGATATATGATGCTTTGATCGAACATGCAAAAGGTCATATTAAGAAACATACGGCTAACGTTGAGATCTACATGGACAAGGCAGTAGGCGTTGGTGAACATCCTGATATATTAGAAGCAATAGAAAAAGAATTGACTATTATTGCTCAGTATCATGATCAAATCGAAGTGTTAGAAAAATATATTAAAAGATAAGAAAACGCATAATAAAGGAGTAATAATGAAAAGAGATCTAATGATTCCAAAAGTAACTTTTAGGGTTAGGACAGGAGACGAGGTTGAAACTGATGGCGGTTGTGCTATTGGTGGCCAATGGATCAACAAGACCACTGACGATTTTTTCAAGGGTAAAAGAGTGGTATTGTTCAGTCTGCCAGGAGCATTCACTCCTACCTGTTCATCCCTACAACTACCAGGCTTCGAAGAAAACTATGAGAAAATTAAGGGACTAGGCGTAGATGAGATATACTGTGTATCTGTGAACGATAGTTTTGTGATGAACGCATGGGCAAATCATATGAAAATTGAAAAAGTTAAAATGATCCCAGATGGATCAGGTAACTTCACAAGGTTCATGGGTATGCTAATAGGTAAGAACCACTTAGGATTTGGTAACAGAAGTTGGAGATATATGTCTGTTATTAACGACAACACTATCGAAAGATGGTGGCAGGAACCTGGTATCAACAATGAAGGCACAGATGATGATCCATACGTGGAATCAACACCTGAGAACATGATAAAGTATTTGGAGAGCAGTTACGTGGGAAGACAAGGTTAATGAAGGTTCCATACACAAACTTTAAAATTTACCTGAATGATGAATGGGTGGAGCGAGACACAGTGGATATTTTTGACAACAAGAAAGTTGTAGTATTCGCAGTACCGGGGGCGTTCACATTGTCCTCAGGTTCGCAACACCTACTTGACTATGAAAAAAACTACGATTCATTCAAAAATTTAGGTGTAGACGAAGTCTACTGCCTATCAGTAAATGACACGTTTGTTATGAATGCATGGTTCAAGGAATTAGGCACGGTAAATGTCAAACCAATAGGTGACGGGGAGGCAGTGTTCACCCAGGGTATGGGTATGCTTGTGAACAAACCTAAACAAGGTTTTGGTATGAGATCTTGGAGATACGCGATGCTTGTTGACAACGGGGAAGTAATTAAACAATTTGTAGAACAAGGTCAAAACAACTCTGGTGATGATGACGATCCTTTCAAAGTTTCGGACGCACAAACCATGTTAAATTTTATAAAGATTAATGGCTAAAAATAAACACGAGTATGGATGGCTTGAGGCAAAACAATCAGGTGGTGCGGTTTTTGAACTAGGTGTTAAAACTTCCAAGCACGACAAAGCGGTTAGAAGATTGGCACAACCACTTATGGACAAATATTGGAAAAACACAGGACAAAGTGTCACTACACTCCACAGAGTATATAGGGTGGCAGAATATCTTTATAGAAGGACAAAGAGACATAAATGAACACTTACTTTTTTGATTATGAACCAGGGGACAGAGTAAAAAATCCTAAGGCACCCGAATGGGGTATTGGACAGGTACAATCTATAATAAAAAATAGAGTCACTGTAAATTTTGAGGACGCAGGCAAAAAAACTGTCGACGGCAGTGTGGTGGATCTGGAGAGAATATAATGTATAAACCATTACCCGATGGAATAACCATAAAAGAATCAAGTGTACAGGGTCTTGGTGTATTTGCTACAAAGGATTTTCCAAGCGATACCATACTTGGCATAGTGCATATTAACAACAAGAACTTTCCGCACGGTTATATCAGAACTGCCTTGGGAGCATTTTATAACCATTCTGAAGAGCCAAATTGCAAGAATGTCGCTGGTTATTGGCATCAATTACCAGTGAAATACCTCATGACCACAAGAGCAATCAAATGCGGTGAAGAATTGACAGCAAAATATACTTTGTATAAAGATTTCAGTGACAAATGGGAATAAAGGAGTTATAATAAAGACATGAAAATATTTTATATGGGACTTGAATCATATCAAGCAAGATACACTTATCAACTTACTGACTGGACAAAGAGAGCATATGACAAACGTGGAGTGAAATATGAGATCATTCCGGGCGAAACAATTGATGACTCAGAAGCAATCGTAACAGGACAGGTGCTAGACGCACATGGCAGAAGTTATTTTGGAATGAGTCAAATGATGAACCTAGTGAAAAAATTAAAAGCAGGTGAGATCACCAGCAAGGACGCAATATTCTTTGAAGACATGTTCCAACCTGGCATGGAGGCATTGCCTTACATATTACAGCAGACACCGGAAAAATATAGACCAACAATATATTTGCGTTGCCTAGCACAGGCCATCGATCCTGATGACTTTGTACACGTATGGGGCATGAGCAAATGGATGAGTCTTTATGAACAGATGTGTAACGAGATTCCCAATGTTGTCATATTGGCCAGCAATGAAGAAATGGTGGCGAACATGAGGATAGCAAACTGGAAGGCTCCAATATACAACATATCGGGTTTGAGTTTTGGAAAAGCAGAAGTACAATCAAGGGCAGAACAAAAGCCATTCATGGAGAGAAAGAACAGAGTGGTGTTTGGTGCAAGATGGGACCAAGAGAAACAACCACAGTTCTTCATGGACATGATTACAAAATTCAAGGAGAAACATCCAGAAACAGAATTTGCGATCTGCCAAGGTGG
>Ga0160422_10002655_pt1 | contig 11183 bp, 6 predicted proteins | sample Fk160mmetaG_FD_108192 | JGI IMG/M metagenome (GOLD analysis project Ga0160422, IMG submission 108192) | Marine microbial communities from the Central Pacific Ocean - Fk160115 60m metaG | ecosystem: Environmental > Aquatic > Marine > Oceanic > Photic zone | place: The Central Pacific Ocean... | reverse complement strand
TTGTAATTATGATTCTTCAGCTACTGATGAAGATGGTTCGTGTACTTATGCAGAGTCAAATTACGACTGTAATGGAGATTGTCTAAATGATACAGATGGAGATGGTATTTGTGATGAATTAGATAACTGCATAGATGTTAGTAATTTTGATCAAATTGATATTGATCTAGATGGTGAAGGAGATGAGTGTGATTATGATGATGGAATCGGGGTTGAAGAGCTAGAAGTTGTAAAACCTCAATTAATCAAAATGATTGATATACTAGGAAGGGAACAACAAGAGCATAAGAAAGGATCACTTCTATTCTATATCTATGATAATGGTAAAATAGAAAAGAAATTTAATCCTTAAACATATTTAAATCTTTCCATAAGCAGCTCTAACGAGAATCAATAAGGAGAGTCATATAGGTCTAGTTATTTTTTAAAAATAACTAGACCTTTTTTAATTTGTATATTTGGGTGTTTAACCCACTAATTCATGAAAATACTACTTTCTGTAATTTTATTATGTTTTTGCTTTACTGCAAATGCTCAAATAGAATCGGTGGGTAAAAAAAATTTATTGTTTATAGAGTTCTTGGGAGCTGCAGGATATGGATCTATTAACTACGAATTACTACTTAAGAAAATAAAAAAAATTAAGTTATCAGCGAGAATTGGTTTGAGTTCTCACAAACTTAAGGATTTTCAAAACGAATTCAATCCCGATATAATTGTTCCGATTTCAATAAATACATATTACGGTAATAATCATCATATAGAATTTGGTTTAGGGCAGGTGTTTACAAGTATTATATATGCGGACAAAGTTAATTATGAGCCAGCCCGAAGAAATAACTTAAGCACGAACTTTTCTATTGGTTATCGATTCCAAAAAGAAGTGCCTGGAACTATATGTAAAATTGCATATTCACCTATAATTCAAAATAACAGCATATTCACTCATTGGTTTTCGATTGCTGTTGGACAATTTTTTAAATGAAAAGCTACTTAAATTTTCTACTAATAGTTGTCTTTTTGTCATGTGAAAAAGAGCCATTTAAAATTAATAATTTGAACGGTAACATTCTTATTATGGGACATGGAGGCATGGGGGTTTCTTCTCCTTATCCAATGAATACTTTTGAGTCTATTATGCACTGTATTAATCTTGGTACACATGGGACAGAAATTGATATACAGATGACTAAAGATGGAGTGTTGGTCGCTTATCATGATAAAGAACTTTCGAGCAAGACAAATAAATGTGGCTTAGTTAATGATTTATATTGGAGTGATTTAAAGAGCGCCTATTATACTAGTGTCCCACATCTTAATTATTCTATTTTGTCACTAGAACAGCTTTTCTCAAATATTGACAATCTTCATGAACATAAATTCATTTTTGATTGCAAACTTTATTCAAATAATGATTCATTAATTTTCTACAACTCTTTTATTGATTCTTTTAGAGAAATAATTTCCTCATACTCTTTACAAAATAATGTTTATTTTGAATCTCAAAATTCAGAGTTTTTAATTAAATTAAAAGAAGACAACCCTGAATATAAACTCTTTATTTACCCCCCATCATTTGAAATAGGTTTGGAGTTAGCATTAAACCTAGAATTATTTGGAATTACTATATCAACAGATCAAATATCAACAGATCAAATAGAAATTGCCCATTCAAATAATTTATTTGTTTCAATATGGAATATAAATTCAAAAAATGAAAATATAGCTGCAATTAATAAGAGCCCTGATTGCATTCAAACAGATAAGGTTAAACATTTAGTTAATTTATTAGAATAAATTAATTTTGTGTTTTTGAATGATAAGTTAATTTTGAATTTTTGGGCATAATTATTTAAATAAATGTTGAAAATCATAAGCAAGAGGTGTTCTAAAAGATATTTATTTGATAAGTTTTCTCATAGTAAGTATTTTGTGTTTCTATTTACATTTACAATTTTTTTTGATTTCTCATATTCCCAAAACATACTTTCAGATACGAATTTAATTTTTTTAGAGGATGGATTGAATAGAATAAATGTTAATTTAAATCAGTCTAGTTTTGATTCCTTAATAAATAATACTTCCATAACAGACATTTTATATGATTCTTCTGTTGAATTCATTTTATCAAATCAAGTGTTTTATTTAAATAATGTTGGTATCAGATTAAGAGGAAACACATCATTAACTGCACCTAAAAAAAGCTTTAAACTTGATTTTAATTCATTTGAACCTGGTCGTAAGTTTTTTGGCCTAGAAAAATTAAATCTAAATGCAAATCATAATGACCCCTCTTTATTCAGAGCTGCTATTTCTTGGCATATTTTGAGACAAATGGACATTCCTAGTACAAGAACAAGCTTTGCTGATTTATATATTAATAATAATTTTATGGGTGTTTATGTTGTTACAGAGCATATTGATGAAGAGTTCATTAAAAAAAATTATGAAAAAGATTATGGGAATTTATACAAGTGTCTCTGGCCAGCACCACTTTATTATTTAGGAGATGATCCTGAAGCGTATAAATTTGAATCTAATGGGAGACGCGCATATGACTTGAAAACTAACAAATTTGATGATGATTATTTTGATTTAGCCAATTTCATATCAGTTCTTAACAATACATCTGATCAAGATTTTGTATGTGAAATAGAAAGAGTTTTTAATGTGGCAGATTATTTAAAAATTCTTGCTTTAGATGTTTTGATTGGAAACTGGGATGGTTATTCTGGAAATAAAAATAACTACTATTTATATCATGACCCCTTAACTGATCTTTTTAATTATATTCCTTATGATTTAGATAATACTTGGGGAATTACTTGGGGTAACTATAATTGGGAAAATGAAAATCCGTATAATTGGGCTTCTTCCATGAGTTTTGGTTCCGAATATAGACCATTATATGATAGATTTTTAGCAGTCCAGGAATATAGAAACCTCTTCACATATTATTTAATAAAGATTATTGATAATTGGTTTAATGAAGAGTTTGTGATAGATTACATATCATCAAGACAACCTCTACTTTCTGAATCTATTATTTTAGATGAGTATTACCCTTTAAGTTATGGTTTCACTTCAGCTGATTATGAAAATTCTTTGACTCAAGCTTGGGGAGAACATGTTAAGTTTGGTTTTATTGATTGGGTAAATTCTAGACTAGAATCTCTAAATTCGCAGCTTGAGAATCAAATGCCAGTATTGGTTTTACATGAAATATCAGATAATTCACCAGTTTTAGATACTTTAAAAATTAGGGCTCAGGTTTATGCTCTTGAGGATGTTCAAGTTTCTGCTATAGTTGATACTGACAATGATTTTCAGACTATGTCTATGTTTGATGATGGTTTACATGGAGATTTACAGGAAAATGATGGGGTTTGGGGAATTGAAATACCGATTCTACCTGGATGGGTTTCGGTAGATTATAGGGTCCAAGTAATCACGGATAACTCTCCACGAATTGCTCCATGTGAACCTGTTTCTACATCAGTTGGCATTATTCCAGGCGACATGAAAATTAATGAGTTGATGCCATTAAACTCTTCTGTTTTTGCAGACGAATTTTTTGAATTTGATGATTGGTGTGAATTGTATAATTCTGGATTTAATTCTATAGATTTAAATGGATTTTATTTAACGGATGATATAAGCAGACCAGATAAATACAAGCTTCCCGATGAAATTATTCAAGGGGGTGAACATACTCTTTACTGGTTAGACAAGAATACATGGCAAGGAGAAAATCATGCTCCATTTAAGCTTTCAAGTGATGGTGAGGAATTAGCTCTTTTTTACAAGTCTTCTAATAGTTGGGAGTTGGTAGATTATATTTCATTTGAGTCTATTGAAAATGACATATCATATGGTAGAGCTTTTGATGGAGCAAATGAGTGGCAGTATTTTCAAAATCCTACTCCTAATTTGACTAACAATATTTTAAATAATGTTAACCCTATAACAAATAATTTAGTAATTCATCCAAACCCAAGTAGTTCTGGGATATTTAAATTAAATGATGTAAGATCAGTACGTGTTTATGATTATATCGGACAACTGATTAAGAAAAATATTAATACAGATGAGATTGATATTAGTGATTACCCAAAAGGTTTATATATCGTGGAAACTAACTTTGAAGAAAAACTAAAACTAGTTATAAATTAAATTTAATTTTCGTTAAATTTATATAGGGTTGCGGGTTTTCCTGTCCGTCCAGATTTACTTTTATTTTTTGTCTTTACAAGCACTCCTTTTCTCAAAATATTTTTTCTAAAATTTCGACTGTCTAATTTTTTATTCAAAACCTCTTCGTGAAGTTTCTGAAGTTGTGGAATTGAAAAGTTTTCAGGCAATAAGCAAGAAGACATTTTGTAATCAAGCTCGTTTTGTAAATAATTAAGGGCACTATCAATAATCTTATTGTGATCAAATGTAAGTTCAGGTATTTGATTTAACGGCATCCAAATTACTTCATGTGCAAAGGATGAAGGTATTGGTTTAAATTCACTAATATTAATAAGTGATAAATATCCAATTGTAATTACTCTTTCGTTTGGGTTTTTTCTAAAGTTTTTTAGCCATTTTAAATCATCAAGTTTACTTATTCTATTTGGGTCGGTGAATATGTCAAATCTTTTAAGAAAAATATTATTTATGTTAGTTAAACTATTTAATATTCTCTTAGCAGCTGGATCAACATCTTCATTAACTTTAATTAAATCTCCAGGTAAAGCAACATGTATTTTTGTATCATTTGAATCTGTAGGGTTTTCTTTTTTAGTTATTAATAAAACCTTAAGTTTTAGATCTGCATCGTAACCGAAAACAACACAGTCAATAGATACGTTGATTTTAGACATTATATAAATTTACATTTTTACAAATTTATTTTAAAAATATAGAAAAGATATAATTCAATCACTATTATTTCAATTTATACTAAACTTTATAATAGCGTACAAACTACATTATTTTGAATTATTTTTATATTTGTTCTGAAAAAAAATAATTATGAGATACTTTTACATAGCCATTTTTTGCTTAACTACTTTTAGTTCTTTAGCTCAGACTACTCAAGTAAATTTTAGAGTTGACATGAATGCAGTACCTATTTCAGTTAATGGTGTTCATTTAGCAGGTTCATTTCAGAATTGGGATGCATCATCTACCGAAATGACTGATGTTAATTTTGATGGAATATATGAAGTAGTATTAAATCTAGATTCTGATTCAATATATGAGTATAAGTTTATCAACGGTAATGAGTGGGGAAATGGTAACGATGAGTCTTTATTTGGACTTGATTGTGGATCAACTGATGGCAATCGAACGTTAACTACTGGTTTTGATTCAGTAATGACTTTAGATGCTGTTTGTTTTAATAGTTGTGAACCCTGTCCAGTCATTGCTCAAACTCTTACCTTTAAAGTTGATATGTCGTTATCTACTCCATCTCCATTAGGTGTTCATGTTGCTGGTGATTTTCAAGGATGGGATCCATCTGCAACTCAGTTATTTGATCTTGATGGCGACAATATTTATGAAATCACTTTAGAGGGAGAGTTTAGTGGGGATTATGAGTATAAGTTTATAAATGGAAATGATTGGGGAGATGATGAGCAATTCTCAGGAGAATGTATTAACTCAAATCAAAACAGAGTATTTTCTGTAACTTCTGCAACAACATTAGTTGGCCCATTTTGTTATGAAGAGTGTGGCCCATGTATTATGCCTGTTGATGTAAAATTCATGGTTGATATGAGTAACGAGGATGTCTCATCAAATGGAGTCCATATTGCTGGAGATTTTCAAGGGTGGGACCCTTCTTCTTCTCAAATGACAGATGAAGATGGTGATGGTATTTATGAAACTTCATTCGAGTTAAATATTGGTACTTATCAGTATAAATTTGTCAACGGAAATGATTGGTCAGGAACTAATAATGATAATGAATCTGTCCCTGTTGATTGTAATTTTCAAGGAAATAGGGAGGTCGTTCTTAGTTCTGATTCTACAATTCAGTTTTGCTATAATCAATGTGTGGAAACCTGTCTGGATTACCCTAGTGCAGCTGAAATTACTTTTGCAGTTGATATGAATAATGTAGTTTCTATCGAACCTTCGGGTGTATGGTTAATGGGCTCTTTTACTAACCCTCAATGGCAAGGCGGAAGAATACAAATGTTTGAGCATCCTAATTATTCTGGAGTTTATACTACTTCAATAATAGTAGATGGGCCTGCTGAAATTCAGTATAAATTTTCAAATGGAGAACCCTTTATGGGAACTGCATTTCAAGATGGCGAAAGTTATGATTTTGAAACTGATGGCTGTGGATCTGGAAATGGTATAGGTGGCTTTAACAGAACATTCACACGTTCTGGTGAAAATGAATTTGCTGGGACATTTTGTTACAACACTTGTGGAAATTGTAATAGTATAGATCTTGGGAATAATGTTTCTAGTAACAATTCTTTTCACTTTTTTCCTAATCCAGCCAAATCTAGTCTAATATTAAGCGAAGATGTAAGTTATAGACTATATAGTGTTTTAGGCGATGAAGTACTTAAAGGAAAGTCAACTATTATAAATCTTCAATCTTTGAAGACGGGTATTTATTTTATTTATGTAGAAGACCTGAATGAAACTTTCAGATTTGTTAAAGAGTAGTCAAATTGATAAAATGCACCATCTAAATTCTTTCTTAACTTTATCTTTAATGTTAAAATGAGACTGTTAATTTTTCTTTTTTCTTTTGTGTATTTAAATACTTTTGGTCAAGTCTTCACCAACCCCTTTTTCCCTAATCAAAATGATTTTGTAACGATTACTTATGATGCTTCTCAAGGTAATCAAGCTCTTCAAGGAGAAAGCCCTATATATATTCATTGTGGCCTTATTACTAGTGAGAGTTCTGATCCAAGTGATTGGCAACATGTTATGGGTAATTGGGGTGTAGCAGATTCTGATTTCCAAATGACAGATATTGGAGATAATCTTCACCAGTTTTCTTTCCAGTTAGACACTTATTTTGATTTATCACCTAACGAAGAGGTGTTTGAATTAGCTTTTGTATTTAGAAATGCAGATGGGTCAATAGTTGGAAGGTCTACTACTGGAGAAGATATTTTTTACCCGATTTATAATACCACCTTTGCTGCAGGTTTTGTATTACCAAATAGCACACCTTTAATTTTTAATCAGGACGCTGTTTTTGATGTTGTATTAGCCTCATCTGAAAATGCTGATTATGAGATTACTCATAATGGTTCTGGTTTATTATCTCTAACAAATTTATCTACAGACACATTCAGTGTTGATGCAAGTTCTTATGGTACAGGCTTTCACGAATTTTATATGTCAGCATCAAATGGAATAGATCAAGTTTTTGATACTTTGTCATTTATTATTCAGCCAGAACCAGAGCAGCTAAACGCACCACTTGGAGTTATAGATGGTGTTAATTATACAGGAGATAATCAGGTAACCTTTAGATTGTTTGCTCCCGGAAAAGATTTTGTTTATGTGCTTGGCGATTTTAATAATTGGCAGTACGATCTATCATATTTAATGAAAAAGGACCCAGTAAGTGATCGTTTTTGGCTTACTGTTGATAGCTTAAATCCCAACCAAGAATATCGTTATCAATACTCTATAGATGACAATTATTTAAGAGTTGCAGATGTTTATTCTGAGAAGATTCTTGATAAGTATAATGACCAGTATATTCCTGTCGGAAACTACCCTGATTTAATAGATTATCCAGTTACCAAAACAAACGGTTCGGTTTCGGTTTTTAAAATTGATCAGTCTGATGCTCATATATGGGCTGATGATTCTTTTGTGAAACCAGCTAAAGATAAGCTGATAATTTATGAATTGTTAGTTAGAGATTTTTTAGAGTCTCAGTCTTATGATGATTTAATAGATACATTAGATTATCTTGATTACATTGGAGTTAATGCAATAGAGTTAATGCCAGTAAATGAATTTGAAGGTAATAATTCGTGGGGTTACAACCCAAGCTTTTATTTTGCACCAGATAAAAACTATGGAACAAAAGCTAGGCTTAAAGCTTTTATAGATGAATGCCACCAAAGAGGAATTGCTGTAATTATGGATATTGCACTTAATCATTCTTTTGGGGAAAATCCACAAGTACAAATGTATTTTAATTCAGCAGTAGGTGAGTGGGGACAGCCTTCCTATGACAACCCCTGGTTTAATCAGACGCCAACCCATGATTTTAATGTTGGGTATGATTACAATCACGAGTCTCCTTACACAAAAGCATTTTGTAAAAGAGTATTAAAACATTGGGTAGAAAATTATCATATTGATGGTTTTAGATTTGATTTATCCAAAGGATATACGCAGAACTATACTTTAGGAGATATTAATGCTTGGAGTGTGTATGATCAAAGTCGTATTAATATTTTAACTGATTATGCTAACTATATATGGAATACATCACCAGAAACGTATTTTATTTTGGAGCATTTTGCAGATAATTCAGAAGAAACAGCTTTAGCAAATAATGGATTTATGTTATGGGGTAATATGTCTCATAATTATGCACAAGCATCTATGGGATATGGTGGTGATTTATCTTGGGGTGTTCACTCTCAGCGAGGATGGAATAGTCCTCATTTAGTGACTTATATGGAGAGTCATGATGAAGAGCGAATTATGTATCAAAATAAGAATTTTGGTAATTCTTCAGGATCATATTATATTCAAATGAGTAATACGGCTCTGGCTCGAATGGAGTTGTCTTTAGCATTTTTAATCCCGATTCCTGGGCCTAAAATGATTTGGCAATTTGGTGAAATGGGCTACGATTATTCAATTAATCATTGTGAAAATGGAACTATAGATGAGGAGTGTAGAACTGCACCAAAACCTGTTCGATGGGATTATTTGATTAATCCAAATCGAGTTAAATTATTGAAAGTTTTTAAAGCTCTAAATGAGTTGAAACAAAATTATGAGGTGTTTTCAACAACTGATTTTAATTACGATTTAGCAGCCACTGGAAAGCGAATTCGTTTAAATCATTCTGATGAGAATGCAATTGTTATTGGTAATTTTGGTGTAGAAGATATTATGTTAAATCCCGGATTTCAGCATCCAGGAACCTGGTATGATTATTTCACCGGTGAAATCATTTCTGTAGATGATGTAAATAATCAATTTTTACTTTCACCCGGTGAATATAGAATATACACAGATTTTCAATTACCTACTCCGGATTTATCTGCTACAATGTACTTAAGTGTAGAAGAGGATTCAAATGATATGACTTTTTTACTATATCCAAATCCAGCTAAGGATCATATTTCTATAAATTCAAATGATCATATTATTTCTATTGAAGTTTATAATATAAATGGGAAAAAGATAATTCAAAAACAACAAGTAAATAACACTCTTGACTTAAGTCAAGTCTCTCCAGGTGTTTACATTGTAAAAGTTAAAACTGCCCATAAATCGTATTCAAGAAAAATTATGATTTATGAATAAAGTATATTTAATAATATATCTTTTTTTAGTAACAGTCAGTGTATCAGCACAGACTGTTCGTGGTAGAGTGGTTGATGATAATAATGAGTCCTTACCTGGATGTAATGTTTTCATTGTTGAAATTAATAAAGGAACAATCACTGATTTGGATGGTTATTATGAAATTAATCTTCCTCAAGTTGGTGTTTACACAATTAAATTCTCCTTTATGGGATATAAAGAAGAAATTAAAGAGATTTCTTTGACCAATATATCCCAAACATTAAGTACTGATATTACTTTAAAAGAAGAATCATCTTACATAGATGAAGTTGTTGTTACAGGATATACAGTTGAGCGAAGAAGAGATTTAACAGGAACTATTGTTAAGCTAAATGCAAAAGAGATTACAGATATGCCTACCCCAAGTTTTGAGGCAGCATTACAAGGAAAAGCCGCTGGAGTTCAGATTACTCAAGGAAGTGGTATAGCTGGTTCTTCTTCGGTAGTTAGAATTCGTGGTGTCGCATCAATTAGTGCAGGTGGAGACCCATTGTATGTAGTTGATGGAATTCCTATCACCCAAGATTATTTCCTTAAAGGGAACGGTGGGGGCATGAATAACAATCCACTAGCCACTTTAAATCCTAACGATATTGAGTCAGTAGAGGTTTTAAAAGACGCAGCGGCAACTGGAATTTATGGTTCTCGTGGTGCTAATGGAGTTATTCTTATTACTACAAATAAAGCTAAAAAGAAAGGATTAGAGTTTGATTTCAATTCTAGAATTGGGTTTTCAGAACCTACAGCAAGACCTCAAATGGTTGATGCTGACACCTATTTACAACTTTATCAAGAAGCTTGGGAAAATGATGGTAATGTTGGCTTAGCCCCCCTCCCTGGTGGGATTTCATGGCAAGATGCACTTATGAATAATACCGATTGGGTCGATCAAACCATTGGCGTAGGCGTAAAAGAATCGACTAGTTTTTCTGTTAAATATGGTAATGAAAAGCTAAAATCTTACGCCAATATTAGTTATGATCAGAACGAAAGCTATTTAGTTGGTAACAGTTACGATCGTCTTAGTGGTCGTTTAAATTTTGATTATGATATTACTAAGAAATTAAAACTATCGGTAAACTCATCATTTAGTCGTGGAATTAACAATAGGGTCGATGCTGCATGGTCTGGTGGTTTAGGTCAAGCAATGTCAACAGCTTTACCAATTTATCCAATCATGCTTAACGATAGCACTTATTTTGAAACAGGTAGCAATCCTGTTAGAACAAGAGATCTTAAACAATGGAGAAATGTAGAGGATAGAGCCATATACGGGTTCACCGCATTATACAAGCTTACTAATAAGATAAATTTGAAAGCTAGTACTTCAAGAGATCTTATGAATCTTACAGAAGATATATATATTCCTCAGGAGCTAAATCAATATTTTGATCATGCAGGAGAAGCAAGTAGGTATCATACTTTTGTAGATAATTACAATCACAATTTTTTAGCAACGTATAATTCTGATATTGGTGACGGGAATAATATTTCTATTTTGTTAGGTAATGAATATCAGAAATCTCAAAATCAGTACTCTTCACTAAACGCTATTGATGCCTTAGGACCTTTTTATGAGCAAGGTGATTTAGATACAACTTTAACACTTA
>Ga0160422_10002654_pt1 | contig 11183 bp, 15 predicted proteins | sample Fk160mmetaG_FD_108192 | JGI IMG/M metagenome (GOLD analysis project Ga0160422, IMG submission 108192) | Marine microbial communities from the Central Pacific Ocean - Fk160115 60m metaG | ecosystem: Environmental > Aquatic > Marine > Oceanic > Photic zone | place: The Central Pacific Ocean... | reverse complement strand
CTTAATGCTAACCTTAACGTTGATGACACTGGTAACACATTTGCTGGTACAATCAATGGTAAGTACAGAGTATACATCGATCCTTATGCTGCTTCTGGTGGTGATCAAGATAATCACTTCTATGTTGTAGGATACAAAGGTTCTTCTCCATATGACGCAGGAATATTCTACTGCCCTTACGTTCCACTACAGATGGTTCGTGCAGTGGGTGAGAATAGTTTCCAGCCCAAGATTGGATTTAAGACCAGATATGGTATGGTTGCAAACCCATTCGCAGAGGGAACAACTCAAGGACTTGGTGCTCTTACACAGAACGCAAACCGTTACTACAGAAGAGTTAAAGTTGCTAACCTCATGTAATTCAGATATTACATATTTTAAAAAGAGGCCCTTGACGGGTCTCTTTTTTTATGTTATATTATAAATGGTATATTATATCTAATAACATGAATAAGTGGATAGGAATAAGCTTAGGAACTATTGTTGGAATTTCACACATTGGAATGATAGGATTATTAACTACAAGAGGAAATAATAGTAAATTACCTTCATTAAACATTCCAGTAGGCCCATATAGTTCTTATGTTGCATCAGTCAATGAAGATGGATATAAAATAAGTTATGTTGGCAATGATCCAAAGACAATGTTTAAAACCACTACAATCAAAGAGAAAGGTGGATTCTTAGGATTATCAAACGAAATCAAAGAAATTACAGAAGAATACACAATGGATGGTGATGTTCATATTCAAAAAGAATGGCAAGTAAAAGGAGGTGGCGATTCTGTCGCTAGTAATAAAAGTGAAGCTTGCATTAAATCAATCGGAGGAGGTGAAAATGCGGGACGTTTGGTTGGCACTAGTATTGGTGCTGCTGCCGCTCCTACCGTTAGTGGGATTCCTTTTGTTGGCTGGTTGGCTGCTGGTTGGGTAGCGATGTTTGGTGGTAATCAGGGTGCAGAGATTGGAGGAACAATGTCAGAGAGTATGAGTAAAAATTGTTAGTATTAGATAAATAAAGATAAAGATGTAAAATAAATGGCTATAAATCCAGCCCTAAGACAGGTATCGAATAGAAACTTTCTATCTCCTGTTGGTTTCAAATTAAAGATTAATAAATGCCCAAAGGTAGATTTTCTTGCAACACAAGCAAATTTGCCAGGCATTACTTTAGGTACAGCTGTTCAATCAAATCCCTATAAGGATCTTGATATCCCAGGCGATAAAATAGTTTATGATGATTTTCGTGTATCATTTGTTGTAGATGAAGAATTAGAAAACTATAAACAAATCTATAAATGGATGATAGGTTTAGGATATCCTAATAGTCAAAGAGATTTTACAGATATGAAGTTGGAGGATGTTTATCATCCAGAGATAGGAGATAGAGATAATCCTTATGCTGAGTTTTCAGATGGTACGTTACAAATACTGAATAGTAACCTAAGACCACAATCTTATGTTAAAATAGAATCAATGTTTCCTGTTAGTTTATCAACCTTAGAGTTTGATGCATCTAACACAGATATCAACTACTTCCAAGCACAAGTAGTATTCAAATATCAAATTTTTCAATTACTCGATAAAGACTTCAAAGAAGTATGAACCTTGAAACAATTCAGTCTATGTGGGAAAAAGATTCTGTCATAGATCCTGATGAATTACATACCGCTTCTTTAGTGGTTCCTACATTACATGCAAAATACTATCAACTTTTTAACGATCTAAGACTTCTCAGAGCCAGAGCAAAGAAGACATACCAAAAAACATATCAAGAAAGATACCTATATTATTCTGGAAAGGCTGAACCAGAGATATATGAGAAAGATCCCTTTCCATATAAAGTCAGAGAGAAAGATGCAATACAAAGATATCTAGATTCTGATGAGAGATTATCATCTGTAGAACTCAAAGTAGAGTATTACGATACTATGATTGATTATATAGAAAGTATAATCAAAATAGTTCAAAACAGAACATATCAGATAAAAAATGCCATTGAATGGCAAAAATTTATTCGTGGTTACGACTAAATAGTATTACGATTTTTTATTAAAAATGATAAGTACAAACGCTACTGATTATGTAGCTGGTATAACAACATATTCTGCACCAGCACTATCAGATATAAAAGTTGGAACAATTTCAACAACAGTTTCATACGTTGTAGGCACAGGTGTTACATATTCTAGAGAAATTAATGTCCCTTGGAACGGAAATACAATCGATGATGTAGAATGGGATGCTCGTTTAGGTGATCACTTATTTTCCGTTAACAATAAAGTTAATGTCGGTGCAATAAAAACAACTGCAGAAGAGGAATAAATATATTCTAGTTGAGGATATATTTCATGGATTTGACTATATCCAAAAAGAATGAAGTTTTTCTTAAAATAGATTCTAAGGAGCCACATATATTCTGTGAACTATCAGATATATTTACTTTTGAAGTGCCTGGCGCCAAGTTTATGCCTCAATATCGTAATAAGTATTGGGATGGAAAAATTAGATTATTTAATCAATCTAATGGAGAGATCTATGTTGGATTATTAGATAAAATCATTTCTTTTTGTGAGAAATCAGATTATCAGTATGAATTTGTGAATAGTGATTTTTATGGTACACCTTTTGAAGAGAATGGATTTATTTCTCTAGAAGGTGTAAAAGACTATATGAATAAGATCACTCGATATGAACCAAGACCATATCAAATACAAGGAGTGTTTGATGCACTCAAATATAATCGTAAGTTATTAATATCACCTACAGCTTCTGGGAAGTCATTGATGATTTATACCATTACAAGATATATGGTAGATAAAGGTCATGATGTTTTACTTGTTGTTCCTACCACTTCTTTGGTAGAACAAATGTATAAAGATTTTATTGATTACGGATGGAACTCAGATGAATATTGTCATCGAATATATGCAGGAAAAGATAAAGATACAAATAAACCAGTAACAATTACTACATGGCAATCAATCTATAAATTAGAACATTCATTCTTTAAAAAATATGGATGTGTTATAGGAGATGAAGCTCATCTATTTAAATCTAAATCTTTAATTCGTATCATGACCAAGTTACATGATGCCAAATTCAGGTTTGGATTTACAGGAACTTTAGATGGAACTCAAACACATAAATGGGTTCTTGAAGGATTATTTGGCCCTGCTTACAAAATTATTCGTACTGATCAATTAATAGAAAAAGGTCATCTAGCTAAATTAAATATTAAAATTTTACTTATCAAACATGATCCACAAAAGTTTGATACATATGAAGATGAAGTTCAATTTATCATACAGAACGAAAGAAGAAATAATTTTATTAAAAATCTATCATTAGATCTAAAAGGTAACACTCTCCTTCTATACAGTAGAGTTGAAACTCATGGAGAAATATTATTTAACCTAATAAATAATGATACGGAACGGAAAGTATTTTTCGTTCATGGTGGTGTAGCAGCTCAAGAGAGAGAAGAGATTAGAAAAATTACTGAGGAGGAATCAAATGCAATTATTGTTGCATCTTATGGAACTTTCTCAACTGGAATTAATATCAAAAATCTTCACAATGTAATTTTTGCATCTCCTAGTAAATCTAGGGTGAGAAATCTTCAATCAATTGGTAGAGTTCTAAGGAAAGGTAAAAAGAAAAACAAAGCTACTCTTTATGATATTGCAGATGAAACCACCTATAAATCTCAAAAAAATTATACTTTAAATCATCTTATTGAAAGAGTTAAAATTTATAATGAAGAAAATTTTAATTATGAGATTGTTCCAATTAATATAAAACACAAATGAAATGTTGGCACTGTGATACTGAACTAATATGGGGAGGTGATAATGATTGTGACTATACAGAAGAGTATAGTTTTGTCACTAATCTACATTGTCCTAAATGTGATTCTTATGTAGAAGTTTATTATCCCAAAAAAGATAGAGGTTGTTGGCAATGAAACAAACTGAAACTAGGTGGACAGTTAATGGTAATGAGTATGCTCCCGATTTACATAAGAAACCCACTGAAAATTTAGAGACACTTATGAAAACATTAACCGAGATGTTAGATGATACAAGTCAAGAGAATAAAGAAACAGTAGCTTATCTTTTAGGTTGTAGAGATATTGTTGATTATCTAAGAACAGGAAAACTGCCAGGTGAAAAAAATTATACTCCTATAAAAACAGATACTGGATTACAATTCAAAGAAAAGGTAACTTTTATTCCAAGATACTTATGAAACTCACACAAGAAATGATCGATGAAATCCAAAGACTCATGGAGCATACTAAAAAAGATGGTAGTATGAATTGGGTTGATGGTGAAGATATTGAAATAAATCTTGCAGGATCATTTGCTGCTGATAAATTTATTGTTATTAAGAACGCATCTAAGAAACCTTGGGAGCCTTCAATCAATAGTACACATCACCCTGATCACAAAAAATGAACGACAAAGACAAGTACGCATGTATTAAATTAACTTCGGGTGAAGAAATATTTGCTCAAGTCGAAGAGTTTGTTGATGAGGAAAGAACTCTCATAGTTTTTGATCCGTGTTTTATAAAGGAGCTACCAGTCAAACGAGGGCCTTTTGCTTTATATCGTATTGACCCTTGGCTGAAACTTACCGATGAAAGGATGTTTGTGATAGATTTAAAAAATGTATTATTTTATGCAAGATGCACAGACAAAGAGAAAATAAGTACATTTATAAGATATCAAAAGTCTCTAAATAAAGGAACTACTCCACCAGATAGTAAAGTAGGTATAAGCTCCTCTTTAGGTTTTGTTTCTAGTGTAAAAACAACTAGAGAATCTTTAGAAAAGTTATTTAAATTATAATAATATACTTATAGCTATCCCTTCAACTCTGACAGAGTTATTGTACTACTATTTCAGGAGCTTGTCAAGCGGACAATCTTTTGTTATAATATGTACATAGTTATGCAATATTTTTAAATGTATTCTAAGATGGCAAAACGAAAACGATCCGAACACTATGTAAATAACAAAGAATTTCTTTATGCTATTGTAGAGTATAAAGCAAAGGTTAGAGAAGCTCAGGAACAAGGTAAACCAAAACTACGTATTACCAACTATCTTGGTTCTTGTTTTCTTAAGATAGCCACTCATTTGTCTTACAAACCTAATTTTGTAAACTACATGTTCAAAGATGATATGGTGTGTGATGGAATCGAAAATTGCGTTCAATACATTAATAATTTTAATCCTGAGAAATCCTCGAATCCTTTTGCTTACTTTACGCAGATCATACATTATGCGTTTCTCAGAAGAATACAGAAAGAAAAGAAACAACTTGAAATCAAAACAAAGATAATTGAAAAGTCAGGATATAGTGAAGTATTCAGTGATGATGGGATGATGGCAGGATCTGAAAGTGATTATAATACTATCAAAGACAATATCAATTATAGGTATAATGGATGAAGATAGCAATTATAACGGATCAACATTTTGGAGCTAGAAAGGGTTCTGCTATATTTCATGATTACTTTTTAAAATTTTATAATGATGTATTCTTTCCTACTATAGAAAAGGAAGGAATTACTACTATTGTTGATATGGGTGATACATTTGACAATAGAAGAGGTATAGATTTTTTGGCATTAGATTGGGCAAAAGAGAATTACTTCAATCGTTTGAGAGATATGAATATCAAAGTTCATACAATAGTTGGTAATCATACTGCATACTATAAGAATACAAATCAGGTTAATACAATTCAATTATTATTAAAAGAATACGATAATATTGTTTGTTATGATAGAACAACAGAAATAAAGATAGATAAATTAAACATATTACTAGTGCCTTGGATAAACAAAGAGAATCGAGAAGAGACTCATGAATGTATAAACAAATCAAAGGCTAAAGTTGTGATGGGTCATTTGGAGCTGAATGGGTTTCATGCTAATAAGTATGTCGTTATGGATCATGGAGACGATTATTCTATCTACAAAAAATTTGAACAAGTGTTTTCTGGACATTATCACACCAGAAGCTCTCGTGAGAACATTCATTACTTAGGAAATCCATATGAAATATATTGGAATGATGTAGATGATCCTAGAGGTTTTAATTTGTATGATACAGATACATTAGAATTAACCCAGATTGATAATCCACATAAAATGTTTCATCATGTTTATTATAATGACACACCACATCAACTTGTCGATACATCAAAATATAAAGATAAGATCATTAAAATCATAGTCAAACAAAAATCTAACTTGAAAGAGTTTGAGAAGTTTGTTGAAAAATTTGTTACATCAAATGTTCATGACTTAAAAGTTGTTGAAAATTTTGATTTCAATGGATACTATGGAGCTGAAGAGATTGAGAATGATGAGAGTGAGGATACAATTAGTATCTTAAATCGATACATTGATGAGTCTGATGTTTCTCTTAATAAGTCACAAATTAAAGACTTACTAAAAGAAGTTTATATTGAGGCTTGTGAGGTAGAATAATGTATATTCTTTCTGTAAAAAACTCAGATCAACAAGGTGCTTATGCAGTTGAGGATGATGAAGGTCAAAGAGTTATTTTTCTTTTTGAAGAGGAGGATGATGCTGTTAGATATGCTATGATGATGGCAATGAGTGATAAAAAGTATCCTGAGTTGGATGTTACAGAAGTTCCTGATGATGTTGCCATAAACGCCTGTGAAGCGTATGATTATCCGTATGTGATAATTTCTTCCGATGATTTGTTAATTCCAAAAAATTATGATAAAATTTAAGAAAATTAAGTGGAAAAATTTTCTCTCTACAGGAGACCATTGGACTGAGATAAATTTTGAAAAGAGTAATACAACTTTAATAATTGGTAGTAACGGAGCTGGTAAGAGTACAGTTCTGGATGCATTGACATTTGTTTTGTTTAACAAACCATTTCGTAAAATTACAAAATCCCAATTAGTCAATACTGTAAATGAAAAAGATTGTAGAATTGAAATAGATTTTACAGTAGGAACTAGAGAATATAAAGTGGTTCGTGGTATTAAACCATCTGTATTTGAAATATGGGCTGGTGGAAACATGTTAAATCAAACTGCAGCTGCGAATGATCAACAGAAATATCTTGAAACAAACATACTTAAGTTAAATTATAAATCATTTACTCAGATCGTAGTTCTTGGATCAAGTAGTTTTATTCCTTTTATGCAACTTTCAGCTCCAAATCGTAGAGAAGTCATAGAAGATTTACTAGATATAAGAATATTCTCAGCAATGAATAGTGTCGTTAAGGATAAACTTAGACATTTAAAAGATGATATAAAGATATTAGAGTTGAGAAAAGAGAATCTAACTGACAAGGTAGGTATGCAGAAAAAATTTATAGAAGATATAGAATCAAGAGGTAAGGAAAATATCAAGGGTAAAAAAGAAAAAATTAATAGTTTAATTAAAGAGAATGATAAATGTATTGTTACTAATGAAGAGTTAGAATTAGAGGTAACTGGCCTCACAGAAGATCAGGAAAAGGTTACAGGAGCAAGTAAAACATTATTGAAACTTAACAATTTAAAAGGTAAAATATCTAATAAAGTATCAACCCTTACCAAAGAACATAAATTTTTTACTGATAATACGGTATGCCCTACCTGTACTCAAGATATCAAGGAGGAGTTTCGTTTAAATAGAGTTGCTGATGTTGAATTAAAGGCTAAAGAACTCCAAGAGGGGTACAAAGATTTACAATTCAAAATTAAATCTGAACAGGAAAGAGAGTCTCTATTCAACAAACTATCAAAGGAGATCACTAAACTCAACAATGACATTTCTCAAAACAATACTCGGATATCTGGATACAACCGACAGATCAATGATTTGGAATCAGAAATTCAGAAACTTACCGACCAACTTGCGAACAGAAATACTGAACATGAAAAATTAACTGAGTTAAGAGAACAATTAAATACCACCTTTGATGAGTTAGTAGAGAAAAAAGAAGAATTAAGTTATAAGGATTATGTTTATAATCTTCTTAAGGATGGTGGTGTAAAAACTAAAATAATTAAAAAGTATCTGCCTTTAATTAACAAACAAGTTAATAGATATTTGCAGATGATGGACTTCTATATCAATTTTAAATTAAACGAGGAGTTCAGTGAAACTGTTGAATCACCAATACATGAAGACTTTTCATATGCTTCATTTAGTGAAGGTGAAAAGATGAGAATTGATTTGGCTCTACTCTTTACTTGGAGAGAAGTAGCTGCTTATAAAAATTCAACAAATACTAATCTTTTAATTATGGATGAGGTATTTGATAGTTCTCTTGATGGTACAGGAACAGATGAGTTCCTCAAGATTATAAGGTTTGTAATTAAAGATGCAAACATATTTGTTATCTCTCATAAAGAATCTCTGTTAGAGAAGTTTGAGAGTGTCATACAATTTGAAAAATTAAAAGGTTTTAGTAGAATTTTATCATGAACGTATTAGTTACTGGACACAAAGGCTTTATTGGTAGTCATGTTTATAGTCATTTAAAGGATCTTGGATTTGATGTTACTGGATTAGATTTTCCAGATGATGTTCGTGACTTCATAAGATTCTATGCTTGTGATACGAAAAGATATGATGTAGTTATACATTTAGCTGCGTACGCCGCTGTCAGAGAAAGTCTTGAAAACCCAGATAAATTTTGGGAAAATAATGTGGTTAAATCCAAAGCTTTATTTGATTATTGTGGAAGAAATAATATTCGATTATTATATGCAAGTTCCTCATCTGTGCAAGAGTGGTGGTTAAATCCATATGCAATATCTAAAAAGGTAAATGAGATACAAGCTCCACCAAATAGTGTTGGTATGAGATTTTATAATGTATATGCAGAGAAGGTAAGTCGTCCAGATATGTTGTATCGTATGTTAGAAGATAAGACTGCAACGTATCTTACTAGACATAAAAGAGATTGGATACATGTAGATGATGTTGTATCTGCTATTGCCACTTTGATACCTACAACATATACTGGGGTTATAGATGTTGGCACTGGTGATCCAGTAGCTGTGATAGATCTTGCCATAAAAATGGGTATGGGTCATCTACCTATCAAGGAAGATACACCAGGCGAAAGAGATGTTACATGCGCTGATACTTTGGAATTACGTAAACTTGGATGGGTGCCAACAATAAATATTTTGGATACGGTATCTTAAATGAAAAACTCAGAACTAGATATGATCGATAATCTATGGGATAAACTAGATAAATCGAGATATAAAAATATTCCATCCATATTTGACAGATGGCATGCAGAAGATAAGTATAATAAAAAAATAAAAGAAGACGAAGGTAACTAAAGGGGTAGACCAGTCAAAAAAGTGGCACACAAGACCTTATGGCCGTCGCCAGAGGGATTATAATGTGTACATACATACGAAGAACCCATGACCGTTAAATTTGAAATCAAAGACCAACTTGCAAAACTTCTTGCAACAGAGGATTTGGTTGTAGAACACAGAAAAGTTTCTACTGCTTCATTCAATGTAGATACTAGAGTTCTAACTCTACCAATGTGGGAGAAAGCTTCTAACAATGTATATGATTTATTAGTTGGACATGAGGTTGGTCATGCCTTGTTCACACCAAATGTAGATTTATCACAATACAAAGCTCCACAATCTTTCATCAACGTTACTGAAGATGCAAGAATTGAAAAATTAATCAAACGTAAATTTCCTGGCCTATGTAAAACTTTCTTCCGTGGATATTGGGAATTGAACGAACAAGATTTCTTTGAAATTGGTGGTCTTGATAACGAAGAAATTGCTTTGATTGATCGTATTAATCTTTACTACAAAGGTAGTAATGAAATGGTTTTCTCTGATAATGAGAAAGAACTATTATCTAAAACAGGTAATACAGAAACATTTGAAGAAGCTTGTAAAGTTGCTGAAGAGATATATGCATTTATGAAAGAAGAGAAGAAGAAAAAGGAAGAACAAGAAAAGATAGATGATGCAACTCCAAGTGCAGATATGGAAGGTCAAGTAAAATCAGAATCAGGTCAATCTACAGATATGGATGGAGAAGAGACTGAGGAACAAAAAACAGATAAATTAGAGGATGGAATGTATGAAGATGATATATCTGGTGCAGGAAGTTCTACATCAGTTCCTGATATACAAATGGGTGGTGATAATTTTGATATCGAAGAAGCTCTAACAGATAAAAATCTATCTAAAAACTTAGTTGATAATTTAATTAATTTAAATTCAGATTCTAGAGAGATGACATACGTAAGTGTTCCCTCTGTAGATACTAAAACAGTTGTTGTTTCTCCTCAAGATGTATGGGAATACTATGAAAGAATCACAAAAGAATTAGAAGAATCAGAAGATGTTCGTTACTACTATTACAAAAATCCAGATGAATTAAATGAAGAGTATCAATCATTCAAACAATCAGCTAAAAAGGAGGTAAATTATCTTGTCAAAGAATTCGAGTGCCGCAAGTCTGCAACAGCTTATGCTCGTTCTACTACTGCTAGGACTGGTATCCTCGATACAACTAAGTTACACACTTATAAGTTTAATGAGGATCTATTTAAGAAAATTAGTATCTTGCCAGAGGGTAAAAATCATGGATTGATTTTCATACTTGATTGGTCTGGTTCAATGAGTGGTGTTATTCAAGATACTGTAAAACAATTATTGAATTTAGTTTGGTTTTGTAAAAAAGTAAAGATACCTTTTAATGTTTATGCTTTTACAAATGAGTGGTATCGTAATTGTGATGATACAAAAATATCTCAAGTACCATACGGTGAGTTACTACATCAAAAATTTGTAGATAATGAATTGAAAGTATCTAATTGTTTCAATCTATTGAATATGATGTCTAGTGATTCTTCAATCTCTGAATTTGAAAAACAATGTAGAAATTTATTTTGTCTAGCTTTTAATTCTTCATCATCATATAACTATCCTAGATTATCTCTATCGGGAACTCCTTTGAATGAAGCTCTGGTCACTTTACATTCTTTAATTCCTGAGTTCAAGAGTAAGTATAAAGTTGAAAAATTAAATACAATCATCCTAACTGATGGTGAAGCTCAATCTATGTCATGCAACAAAGCATATACAGATAGTAGAGATGGAGAAGTGGTATATGGAAGTCATCATGTAAGTGGTT
>Ga0160422_10002653_pt1 | contig 11186 bp, 12 predicted proteins | sample Fk160mmetaG_FD_108192 | JGI IMG/M metagenome (GOLD analysis project Ga0160422, IMG submission 108192) | Marine microbial communities from the Central Pacific Ocean - Fk160115 60m metaG | ecosystem: Environmental > Aquatic > Marine > Oceanic > Photic zone | place: The Central Pacific Ocean... | reverse complement strand
TATAACTCAATTGCACTCTATTTTCATAGAGTAACAATCGACAGTTAATATAAGCATTGGCTATAACAAACCGCACCACTTCTAAATCGAAGCAGCACTTTCATTTCTGTCATATCTTATGAGTTATTCAAATTTCAAAGAACAAAAAACTTCAATTCAAATCTCGACTTATAATCAAGATTTTAACTGAAGCGACGGACAAACTATCAAAAAGAGATATTTGGTCAACTGATATCTTTATTTTTTTTGATAAAAAAAAGAACTGAAAAATTAATTCTTAAAAAAAGAATTTAAAATTAATGAAATTAATTATAAATAATTCTGTAAAATTTAACCGAATCATCATCAACTGGAATGTCTAGACTTACATTATTAGTTGTTGATGTCCATTCACCATTAACAAGATCTGAAGTCTGCTCAACACAAAATTCAACATCCATTTCCGCGATACGATTACTTCCCCAGCTTCTTCGATTTTTAATTCTTTTCATTTTAAGACGCTTACCAATAGTCGCATCTCTTCCCCATTTTGGAAGTTTACGCGCCGGAGGATTACCCCAACCCCACCAATAATTATTTGGTTTATACCAAGAATACCACCAATGATTGTTATGCTTCCACCATGGATATTCATAATCTACATATGAATCTTGCAATGCATCTTCTAAATCTGAAATTTCATTCTGCAAATCATCAATTGTATTCTCAAAATCATTATTGATCGAAAGAGATGCTTGGAGTTGTGCAATAATATTTTCATTTGTTGATTCTAAACCTAAATTCTCATTAATGAGTTCAGTTACTACACTTGTTAAAAATGAATTAGTTGATTGAAGAACTGCAATTTGCTCGGCAAGTACATCATTTCCATTTGTTGAAGACAAAATTGACAACTGCTCTTCTAATAATGAATTAGCCGATTGTAGAGATACAAGTCGCTCCAACAATGAATTGTTTTGTGTTGTCAAACTATCTATGGATGTTTGAAGTTGAGAATTATTTAATTCTAAGGAGTTGTTGCTACCCTCAAGAGAACTAACTTGTTGAGACAATGAGTTGTTTTGTTCACTTAACGAAGTATTGGATGACAAAAGTTGCTGATTAGCAGCAGATAATGAATCCACTTGGCCTTCAAGCGTAATGATTTCTTGAGAAAGGGAAGATAACGAAAAATTAAGTTGATTATTTTCTTCTGTTAAACTGCTTACTTGACCATTCAAATTATCGTTTTGTTGTTCTAATTCTATTGTTTCATTTTGTAGATTTATATTTATTTCTTGTAATAAAGAAATCTCTTGATTTTTTGAAGATACTAATTCATTGAGTATCGAGATCGTATTTTCTTGGTTCTGAACATATGCCGCACTGTAAACACCGAATGATTCAGGAGTAGCCTGAACAGTATTTACTAAATTTGAAAAATTAATACTTGGCTCTAGTCCCATTAACACTAATACACCATCTAATAAACCGTCACCGCTTGTATCAGATTTATTAGGATCTGATCCATAGACAATAACTTCATCATATAATGATAAACCATCTTGATCATTATCCGATAAATCAGGTTCAAAAGTCGCAATCAAAATTTGATCTTCTATTAGATTAAAATCATATGGATTTAAGGAGCTTGTTGAAGTTCCTTGTTCATTGTTCCATGAACTAAAAATATAACCTAAGTCTGGTGAAGCCTCAATTGATACAGATACTGGTTCATAATAAATAGTGGTACCCGAGCTACTGACATTTCCTCCCACTGAATTTGTTACTGTTAAAGAAATAATTGAAGGAGTATTAGTTTCAAAGTTAAGCACCGATGATGCAACACCAGCTGTATTTCCTCCAAGATCATATGACTCAGGTATCAGTGGAGGAATTATGTCTAAATCCATATCAACGGCTTGCATTAAAGTTCCTACGTAATACGAAGTGCCAACAATAGGTAATAAATCACTAAATACTCTTCCATAAATATAACCATCTCCTAAATAAGGAGACTGAACTGTTCCATAAGTACCATATGCGAACTCAGCAAATTCAGAACCGTCATTAGTTACTTCAAAACTACTTAATACAACGTCATCCCCAGTTGAAAGATTATAATCTGTAATTTCATCTATTTGATTATTTTCACCAGCATAAACTAATTGAACTAATGCTCCATCTCCCACGTTTGGAAGCAAAGGACTTATACCATCCTCACCATAAAAACCATAACTGCTGTAAAAATTGATATTAAAATCTGCAAAAGAATTTTTTGAAATAAGTAAAATAAAACAAAATATAAATAAACTGATTTTTTTCATAATTATACCAAATTAACTTTTTTTACCACGACGCACATTAATAAAGCTTACAATAAATGCAATAGTAGACAAAGAAGCTGTAATTATCATTACGGATGATCTAAAAATTTTCCCCGCATCTCCTGACGATAAAGCAACCTGCAAGGGCTGTATTATTAATGCTATCAAAATAATAATGGTAAGCAAGACTGCTATGTGAGCTGGAACTTTCACTTCGTTTTTTACCCCTTTGTAGAGAGATAATAATAATACTCCAAAAATTACCGGAATTAAAGCAGTAAACGATCCTCCAATTGTATAACCCCATAGACCAAAAATAATCAAAACAAATGAGTTAATTAAATGAAACATTGTAGTCATTACTATATTCTCCAAAATCAAAATGTCATAAAAAAAAGAGAATTACAATAATATAACTAGGTAATAAAAATTATTCTGAACGGATAAATATTGCGTTTTCTATTTTTTCAAATGCATTTTGGTAAACATTTGATTCAAGAATAGCTCGTTCATTTTTACTGGTTTGACCATACTGTGTTGAGGTTTGTCTTGATAAAACAAAATTAAGTCTGACGTTGGTTAATTTTCCAATAGTTTCAATATATGCTGTAACCCTTGTATTTTTAACTTCCGAAAATCCGAAAAGTAATTGAGCCATAGGGTCGTTCTCAGACATACTTTCTGCAGAAATAAAGCCTGTGTTTAAATCAGCACTTTTGATTGTATAACCGAGATCTTGAAATACTGAAACTACCGAACTAAAAACAATATTTTTGGAATTTTCATATGAACGCTGTTGCATACTTTGTATTTCGAGTGGTGTCATTCCTGGCTCAACTGTCACGCAACCAGTGATAAAAGTCATAAAAATAAAAAAAATAATTTTAATTTTCATTTTTTTTAAAAGTTAGAACTTCTGCTTCTAAAATCGCTTATGATATCATTTTGATCAAATTTAATAATTAAAGTTATCATTCTAGATGTATTTTCATAACCGGCACTGTTAGCATAAAATAATACACCGTAACCCGAATTTACCTGAGAAACTTGTCCCGCTCTTTGATAGGTCCATACCTCTTTACCTGATTCGTCCCTAGTTGTTATATTTGGAGCACCAAACTTTTCAAGTACGGTAGATTTACTGGTTACTCCAGCCACTAAATTCATCTGTACATTGCCTTGCGTTAAAGGGGAGTTTCTATCTGAAACAGGTTCAATAGTTGAACAACTTGTTAACAAGATTAAAGCGTATAATGTTATTAGATTTTTCATGATTTAATTTTATTTATTAGGTATATCAAAAACATTATCATCTAACCACGGTTTTTGTTCATTTTTTTGACTATTTTTGTTCCATTTATAATTTTCATTTTTCTTATTATTTGATGATGAAGATGATTCATCAAATTTAGGAATTTGATAAGGTTTTTTATTATGATAATGAAGACTCCCTGTGGACTTATCCCAATGTCCACCATCCGAATTTGTTGGACCTGGATGAGAAATTGAACAAAAAGAAAAACAAATTAATATTAAAACTAGAATTAAAATGTATTTTATAAACAAAACAATACCTTTTTAAATTTATACAAACATTAAAAACATAAGAACTACATATAATATGCCCATAAAAACAAAGAAGCCAATTATTGCAAATAACGCATTTCTGATATCTTTATCTGCTAAAACTTTATAAATAATCTGAAAAAATTTTAAAACACAAAATAAACAAAATAAACAAAATAAAATTAAAAATAATCCTGTCATATCCATAAATTATTTAATCATCTTTTACTTAAACCTTAACTCTTCAACATATCTATTTAGATTAAAATCACCAGCTTCATCAATTGCTTCCCCAGCTATATTAACATTATCAAAAATAAATCCTCTAATAGGAGCTATTTCTGTGCCCCATAATGTTTCAAGGTCATTGATAATCGAGTAAGCTTTAATATCAATATTTTGAAATAAGATATTTCTAATTTCGCCCTTACCCCTAGATTGTTCATAATTTGGATGCTGCTCCCATGGGGCGGCGGTTAATATTCCAAAAGAAGAACGTGTCGGTCTAGGATCTGATACTCGAATATTTCGAAAAATAATATTATCGCCACCTGAACCCCGTCCTGCTCCTCTTAAATTAAATACTCGACCTCCTTTATGGTTGAAAAAAATAGATCGATTGTAAATAACGTCACAATCTTCTACTATAATATTATTTCCACGTAATTGTTTTTGCATATTTCCTAAAGGACTTAACACAAAGGCAGACCCGTTAGCATCTGTCCATAAGGTTACTCTTCTAATCCCTCTGCCGTTCACATATACACAATCATCCTGTGTTCTAATAAAACAATCTTCGATAAGTCCATTACCAAAAGGATTAATTCCATCGCCGTTTCGACGCCATGTAAAAATTTTTACCCAACGAATATCTGTTGGCTGATCAGGCTGATAGTTACTTATTAACATAAGTGAATGCATCGCAGAATCTACTATCGTAACACCCTCGACGGTGGTGTTTCGTGCCCCGCGAATATCGATGGGTTTATATTTCCAATAATCCTTTTTGGATGCAATGGGTGTATCGCAATCTGGGTGAGGAATTCGTTCTCCTGAAAGGGTTCCGTATCCATATATTTTTATATGATGTCCGTCATTATCGACTTTATTATTATTAAAAGTTCCGTGTACGAAAGCATCCCCTGGAATATAATACTTCTTATTTGCATGAACTCTAAAACAGGGTCCAATGTCATGAACCCCGGGTAGAAAATACATGATATCCCAGTCACCCATAGTAGGAGGAATCTGTCCTGGATTAACACAAAATACACGAGGATCTTTATATGAGGGCTTATCTTTAATTACAGGATTCGCAAAAATGGTTAAAGTATGGATGGGCGGTCCACTATAAAATGACTCGTTTCCCCATCCTTTCATATTTATACGGCCAGTATCTTGCTCTTCCATCTGCCCATTAATGTCCACAGAAAAAAGAGCTGGATTATCAAGATACACATATGCTTTTCCATTCATTACCTTGCAGTCGTTAACTAAATGATTAGGCCGAGCAACTGCATTGGTTATTGATTGTCCGTCAAGTTTAGTGATCTCAATTTCTACTGGAGTATTTTTTGAAATTTCAAAGTTAACATAGGTATTACTCCATTTACCTAGTCGCCAATAATATGCATCCGCGGTTACTCCGTTGGTGATTCCGCCTGACTTACACGTAGTCACAAACGCAAACATATCTATCCAATCATCAGATCCTCGTTTTCTGATTTTAAAACTATAATGTTCGGAAGGTTCTAAGCCTGGGACTGGTGGATAAACATGAACGTGTTTATCTTCCGCAGAAAATCCTATTACTGGAATTAATGCTAGTAATATTAATTTTTGAAATACTTTTATCATTTATAAAATTTTTACTTTTAAAATTATAACTATTATATCTTTTTTATTTTATTTTTGAGGAACAAATTTACCTACATTTAAATCTATTTTTGCAAAACCAAAAAAAACAATCCTTATTTTTACTATTGTTTCATTTAAATATGGAAAAATTGATATCCTTAGAAACTTTTTTTTCCAACTAGTTTTAACAAGTATTGGACATCTAATTGCCATAGCTAATATTTGAAATTTATTAAAATAATTAATTCTTTTAAAATTTTTAATTTCATTTTTTGACGAAGAAATAATTTTAAAAAATGAATAATCACTAGATAAAAATGGCATATAATCATGGTGTTTATAATCCAAAGTCATTTTTATTTTTTTAAAGAAATGAGCATCATCTTTCTCAGGATAATTAATAAAAAGGTTTATATTTTTTATTAAGAATTTTGAGTTTACGCGGTATAAATCATCAGAAATTAATGATTTAATAAATATAGCTCCATTTTTGACTCCTCGATCAATTAACCCTTTAATCTCTACTCTTTTTTTATTTTCATGATCTTCTTTTTTAAAAACTAAATCAAAAGTATGTGAGTCAATATCTATGGCTAATTCATAAGGAGCAGATAAAATATATTCCACAAATTGTATAAACTGAGCTTCTCCTTCCTGAGGAGATCTGTTGTACCCTAGATCACATACTGATTCATAATTAAAATCATGCTTAACATTGCTTCTAACATAAAAATAAATTCCGAAGACTTTGTTTTTTGAAATAGAAGATAAAAATCTTTGAATGGTAAAATGATTAGTTGCTGAATCAATAATAATTAATCTTTTGGATAAATTAATATTATTATTTTTCAAATACTGAGTATATGCTGATTTTTTATTTTTTAACTGAGCCTCTAAATAATGTATATTTTCTCTTACAACTTCTTTTTTATTTTCAAATAATTTTTTCTCTTTTGTTTGATTTAATAAATCATATAAAAAATCAATATTTTCTTTATCATTGAGGTTAATTGGATAGTTGCACTTTTCAACGAGAATTCGAGGAAGATTAATATAATAACTTTTCCACTGAGGTTTTAACACATCAAAAAAAAGCTTGAGAGAATACCCATCTCTACCTACAAAAATAAGCTCATCTTCAGCTGGATTAAAATGCTTAGATAGTAAGTCATAATATGATAATGCGATAAATGAGCCGAAATAATATCCAATATTTTCCCAATAATTTTCAAAAGAAACAGGTTTTTTATTAACATAAAATTTATTTACTTTTTGTTTAAAAAATAATCTTTGTAAAAAATCAGAATCTTCTTTTTCAAAAAGATCATACTGTAATTTTTTGGCTATCGAAGAATTTTTGAAAGAATCATTTAATGATAAATAACGAATAGCTTTTATTCCCATTTTTTTTGGGATTGTAAAATCACTCTTTTTATTATCACCAATATGAAGAATATCCTCTGAGTTACAATTTAAATCACTTATTACCTTTTTAAACAGATTGCCTCTGTGTTTTGTAAGATTTAAATCAGAAGAAATATAAAGTGCTGAGTAATCATTAATATCAAATTTATCAAGCAGTTTTTCTATAAATCTAACAGGTAAATACATATCGCTTACAAAAATAAGTTTTTTTTCTAATGATTTTGCATAGTCATATAAATCTTTAATCTCTTCGTTAAGTAATAATGAATTAAATTCTAAGGATAGTTCTTTATCCTTCATATCTCTAAAATTTTCATCAATAGAGTTATATATATCATCATATGTAATTTCTTCTCTAGATGACAAAATTCGTATATTTTTTTCAGTCATGATTCTATGATTAGCATAGGATGGCCTCTTTTGGTTCATTTCAAGATGATAAAAAAGGTCATTTGGATTTAAATATGGTCGATAAAATAATGTATCAAAAAGATCAAATGAGATTACTTTTACAGACTTAATGGAACTTTTAATTTTTTCAATCTTCATAAATAACGCATTAACATGAGAGGTTTAAAGGTTTAACATTTAAATTTAGGGGAGTGTCTCAAATCTCTCTTTGTCAGTATCTCTTATCCAATACTTTTCATATCTTCCTTTATAATACATTGTTCCATCTTGAAGAAATGCATATAAATTTTCATCGCCATATTCATTTACACTGATCTCAAAATCATACTTAGCAAAACATTCTCCAGATACATTTATCGGCTTAATTAAATAAATAGTTATCAAGAATCCTAATATTAAAATAACTTTAGATACATTCATGTAAATCCTTATCTATTCTACTTCATTTATTTACAATATAAAATTACTTGCAAACAATAGCAGAAGTAATGGCGCACCCGTAAGGATTCGAACCTTAAACCTCCTGATTCGTAGTCAGGTGCTCTATCCAGTTGAGCTACGGGTGCTTAAAATATGCCAAAATGTATATTCGGCAGTTTACTCGGTCAATCTCAAATCAGATGAAATAAAAACCATGGGTTAATTTTAATGCTATTAAGTTATAGAATATCGATTTCATCTTTGCATAATTCTTTAAAATTACAAAAATGACAATTTGCCTTATCGGCAGTCAACTCCCATTCCTCTTTAGGCAATGGCTCATTCTTTTCTCTATCAAAATCAACTAGATATTCTGTCATTTCTCCCACCGATTCCTCAAGATTTAATTTTACAGCAGTAAGCTCTATTTCGCTTATTTGAAAGGGATCGACTTTTGGTTCATTCAAATACTCAATATAAAGAAATATATTTTCTAACTTATAATTATACTTTTCTATGGCCCACAATGCATATAATGAGAGTTGCGAACGATGCTCCTTAGTTTTTACTTTACCAGCTTTCCAGTCATGGATATGTATCTTATCATCAATTTTATAAGCATAATCTGGAATTGAATAGATCTTTACTCCTTCATAAATAAAATGCTCTACATCACCTCGCATTTCAGGAGTTAAAATTTTTATTTCTTGAATTTCATCAATTGATGAAAGTCTTGGAAGAATTACTTTTTCAAAATTTAAAATACAATTTTTTACTTGCTTAGCTATTTGTTTTTTAATGGAAATTTCGTCAATGTCCTTATCATAATAATGCTCACTCAATAGACAATATTTTTTAGGACTTACATTCCACTTTCCTTCTTTTGATTCGTTCCATTTTTGGGTTAGAGTTGGTCTTGAAACTTTATTCCAAACATCTTCATGTGAAACAAAATTTTTTAATTGATGCTGTTTTAACATCCACATAATTGATTTTTCAGCTACAACGCCAATTAAGCTCCACCTATTTTGCATTTTGCTTAACAAATATGCCTTTTTAGTTTCATCAGAGGATGATTGATCCCATCCATTCCAACTTCCATATTTTTTCCAATAATGTCTTCTCCTACATTGTTCAAAATCATTTCCTGTACTAAATGACCATGTAAAAACATTTTTTAGTCCTGCCATAACAAACTCCTAAAATCATAACATGGATGATAATCAATTTCGGCATTGACCGCTAATGCAGCAGAGTAATGCGAGCCAGCTTTTACACTATATACAAACCAATCATCAATTTTACATTTGGAAGGGATTTTATTATTAATAAATGATATATTTGTTTTTTTTATTTCAGTTAGCAACCTTTTACCTTTGGCTTTTATAATTGCTTCCTTGCGAGACCATAAGTCAAAAAAAAGTCTTTTTGGGTCTTCTGAATTAATCAAATAATTTTGCTCATCATGATTAAAATATCTATTTGAAATACGTAAATAATCAATATCTCTTATCTCTTCTAAATCAACTCCGATTGCATGATCCTTACAAAAAGCTAAAATTATCCAATCAGATGAATGTGAAATATTAAAATTAATTTTACTATTTAAGAGAAAAGGCTTACCATCTTCAGTTTTTGAAAAATTTAACTTTTCAGGATCATAATTTTCATAAGCCCCGATTAGTATTCTTAATGCTCCCCTTGCAAGTACCGATGCTCGTGCTTGATTCTTATTTTTAAAATTATTTGCCTTACACTTTTCATTTTCTGATAAAATTTTGTAAATATGATCTATATTTTTGTCATATTTTGAAACTTGAATACCCCAAATAGATATTGAGTTATCTGAAAGATTTTTTATATCTGCAATTGAATTTACTGACTCCATCTAGGCAAATTATATATTAAAACAAAAATATCTCAAACGCTTTTAATCATTCCATTGACCTTCTATTAAATAAATTGTTAAGATAAAAATATTGTTAGGAATTAATTATGGATCAAAGCGAAAGAAAAAAAGTTGGGATACCGACTCTTAAACGACTTCCTCTTTATTTGCGACTGCTTCGACAAATGAAAGATGATGGTCGCGACTATGCTTCTGGAACTGTTGTTGCGAAGAAATTAAGCTTGGACCCTATTGTAGTTAGGAAAGACTTAGCTATTACAGGCGCAGTAGGTAGACCAAGATTAGGATTTCCTATGGATGAAATTATTGAAGCCATTGAAGATTTTTTAGGATGGACTAATACTTCTGAAGCTTTTCTAGTTGGTGTTGGAAATTTAGGTAGAGCTTTATTAAGACATAAGGGATTTGAACAACATGGACTTAAGATTATATCAGGTTTTGATTCCAATCCAACAATTGTGGGAGATGTAATTGCAGGAAAAAAAATTTACGATATTACTGATTTAAAAACTCGTGCCAAATCTCGTCATATTCAAATTGGCATTTTAACAGTGTCTCCTCCTTACGCACAATCAATCGCTGATATTATGGTTGAAGCTGGGATTAGAGCAATATGGAATTTTACACCAATTACACTAAATGTTCCGGATTATGTAATTTTACAACGAGAAGAGCTTGCTTCAAGTTTAGCGGTATTATCCCATAGGCTTCTTGTTGATAATGAAGAATAATGGTGCTCGGAGTGGGACTTGAACCCACACGAGATTTAACTCTCACAAGGCCCTCAACCTTGCGTGTCTACCAATTCCACCACCCGAGCATATAAATTAATTTGCTAAAATTTAGTTTGAATAGTAAATAGAATAATGATGTTACTGTATGCAAAATTTTTTAAAAACTTTATTAGATTCCTATAATAAATAATTTGGAGGCATACTACATTTTAATTCTTTTCCTAACAATTTTTCAATTTTAGGTAATTCAAATGATTCTTTTTCACATGCAAATGTTATCGATTTCCCGACTGCTCCAGCTCTTCCAGTTCTTCCTATTCTGTGAACATAATCTTCAGGATTCTCAGGAATATTAAAATTTATAACGTGACTTATACCATCAATATGAATTCCTCTCCCTGCAACATCAGTAGCAACCAAAATTTTTATTTTACTCAATCTAAAATCCTCTAAAATATTCAATCTCCTTTTTTGAGACACAGCACCTGATAACATTGAGCTTTTTAATCCATTACTAACTAATTTATTTGTTAATCTTTCGGCCTGATCTCTTCTATT
>Ga0160422_10002650_pt1 | contig 11188 bp, 11 predicted proteins | sample Fk160mmetaG_FD_108192 | JGI IMG/M metagenome (GOLD analysis project Ga0160422, IMG submission 108192) | Marine microbial communities from the Central Pacific Ocean - Fk160115 60m metaG | ecosystem: Environmental > Aquatic > Marine > Oceanic > Photic zone | place: The Central Pacific Ocean... | reverse complement strand
CTTGAGTTGTAAACGTCTAAGGTAACTTGGTCAAAAGTTAAGTTTGGTCTAGTAATGTCCATTACTTGTTTTGTAAGTTCTGAACGTGGTGTTGAAACTCCAAAATTTTCCAGGATCGCTCTAAAACGATACTGAAGTTTTGGCATCAATAATCCTTGTGATGCTGAGCTTTGATCGTTTGCTAAAGGTACTGTAAATTTTGATAATGTTGATATTGCCATCTGTTTCTCCTATTTATCGAAAATTAGTTCCCTAATTTTGCTATTTCTCCTGTGTTTTTTATTCTTAATGGTATGAAGATAAATTCAACCGATTTCACAGGCTCAATCGCAATATCCACATACAATTCGTTTCTATCTATTCTAGTTGGCGTGTTGTTTGTGTCATCACATACAACTAGGAAGTCAAACAACGCTCTCTGACCAACAAGTTCTAGCAAGAATGACTCAACTGCTTGTTTGATTTCATTTCTTGTTAGTTCATCATTTGGTTCAAATATAAATGGTTTAGCAATTGCGTCCAATTGTGATCTTAGGAACACTGCCAACCTTGAAACGTTGATTCTATCTAATGCCGAACTTCCCGAAGTTTTCGTTAAGTTACCAAAGTTTACAATACCTGCTCCAGAGAAGAATGTTATTGGATTTATTTTTACTCCATGCATTGTATCTCGTAGAGATTCTGTTACAGAAATAGGGTTAAACTCACCTGTACTTGCGTCGATAAATCCAACTGATGTAGCATTGTCAACTACACCACGTCTAGTTCCAGCTGGTGCAAACCATGGGAATGCCACGTTGTCATTGTTTGCTAAGACTCTTAGCATCATGTGACTTGGTGGTACAACAATTGTGTTTCCGGCATTGTCAGTTGATTGTCCAGATGGATAAAATACACCCAAATGATCACTTGAACTTACAAGTCCGTCTTCGCCGTCTTGTGTTGCGTTCGCCGAGTTGTTTGCGTAGTTTTGTATAGCAGTTGCGTTGCCCTCTAATCTAAATGGCGTGTCGCCTACTATAAACGCTGTGTTGTTTCTATCTGTGTTTAAGTTAATCATGTTTGAAATCAATTCAGGATAACCAGGTGTTGCAATAACATTGTATCCTCTCTGATCTTCTCTGATACCTTGGTTTGTATCAATCTCAGCTTTTAATTGATTTACAATAACTTTTCTTTGTGCTTTTCTACCAAACACTCCAGAACCATCTGCATTGTTTGTAGATTTTGTCACCCATCTGTCAGGGTAGTAACCTGCTACTGATTCATTACCAAATCTAATGTTTCCTAAACCAGTCGAACCTGAGCTTGGATATTTTGTAGTAGTAATGTAATTGTTTTTGTATTCTTTAACATTGTATCCACTACGTCTTGTATTCCATAACAATATTCCTTGTGGGAATAGACTTGGGTCTGGTGCATCTGGGTCTAAGAAGTTATCACTTAAAAGATCTTTGATACTTGAAGCCGCACCTGCGCCTGTGTTGTTATTTGCATTTTTCTCTGCACTAGTGTGATATCTAGCATCAGCAAAAACTATTCCGTCTTCTGTGGTTTGGTCTGCTTTGTCGATCAATTCAAAAGCGGCACCAGTAGTTGTCACAGCAACTGAGTTTGATGTGTTAGTTGATGTAATTGTAGCCGCAGTGTTGTATTTGTATATTTTCGGATAGTTCTCTAAATCACTTGTGTCAATCCATAAGTCATTGTTAACAAGTGGAGTACCATCTGACTGAGTAGTAGGGGCAGTTGCACTAAACTGTGGACCATTTGGATCTGTGTTAGAATAAACATTTTTGTAACCTCTGAAAGATGTTCCATCGTGTGCTAAAATGTCTGCTTCATCTATGTTAGTGTTATACCAAAGTGTACCATCTGTAGGTTCACTAGTTGGTTCATTCAATGATGCAGTGTAGCTCAATCTCTTGAAATTACTTGCTATAACTTCGTTACCTACAGTAGAGTCTTCTGAATCACCTGTTGGCGCAACATACAAGTTATCAACCAACGTTGAACTGTTCGCAGTAAATCCACCATATGGATGAGCTTGTGAAACTCCTAATCCAGCATCGTCTAACGGTGTGCCTGATAGTTGGTTCATTCTAAACTCGCCACCCAGTTTGTGTTTGATTTGTATAGCACCAGTGAATTCACCTGATGTTATAATACTTGCTTCTAGGTTAGTAAAGTTTTGTGCTGTAAATGCCGTTACAAAATCCTCTTTGTCAGCAACGGTTGATCCATCACTTGATTGTATTGTAACAGTTTTTGCCGCCGCCAGTGCTTCTTGTCCTTTAACAGACTCTCTTACTGAGAAAGTCTCATTATGAACAAAAGTTGGATGTGTTGTTTTAGAACTAATGATAGTCTCACCACCTTCGTATCTAAACAATTGGAAATCACCAACATTTGGTGTCGTATCGGATTGTCCATCTACTGACTGTTCCGTGATATTAAATTGTGTGTAAATTGTGCCTGCCGCAATACTTGTACCACCATTCGAAGGATCTAATTTGAAAATCGCTTGATGATTAGTAGCATGTAGCGGTGCTGTCACAGTTGCAAACGCACCAAGTGTTGCATTGTAAAGTTTTGTTACAATGTTAGTACCTGAATTTGCAGAAGTTGTTTTAAACCATACTGATCCAGATGGTCTATTTTCGTCTGCTGTCTTCCAAGTAGGTCTTGATGTGTGTGATGCCTGTAAAAACTTGTTAGTGTTGAATGTTCCAGCTGTTAGGCCTAGGTCTGATAATAATGTTCCATTACCTTCTTCAAGTCTAATTGTGTTGAAGCCTGCTGTACTGTCTCCAAATGCTAGGCCATTGTGGAATATTTCTAAGTTACCTGTTGTGCTGTTAACTGACGCACTAACGCCAGGTACATTTGCACTTGAGAATGCTGTGGCAACATCAGATAAAGCAGTACCAGCCGCTTGTACTTGTACGCCATTGACCTGAATGTTGTGTCCACTTGTAACTGTAGTGCCTGAATTTACTGTGAATACAGGAAGTGACAAATGCCATGCACTTGAACCAAGATGCACCCATGTGTTACTTGCTGTCTTCTTGTAAATTTTGTTACTTACGTGTGTTGTGTTAATTGCATAATCACCTACTGATCCTATTGATGTCTTTGGAAAAGCTGTTGAACTGTTACCTACCAGGTCAGTAACCGATGTGATTAACGTTGGTGTTTTAGCTGTAAATTTTTGATCTGATTGAGACCACTCAAATATTCCATATGTGCTTGATGCAAGGTCAAACCAATATGTGCCATCGACTGGTCTTGCCGTTGGTGCATTTGCACTTCCTAGCAAGTCATTTGTGTCTATGTTTGCTCTTAACACGTATGCTCTGTTGGCAACTCCTAGGAATGAATAAGCGGCCTGTAATCCCCACTCATTTAACTCATATCCATGTAAAGGATTTGCTGAAGCATCTGTGTAAAATTTTGGATCTCCAAATGTTTCTGTTAATTCTCTTTGAGAAGAAATCAAATATACAGTGTTTGCGTTTGCAGTTTGTGTTCCTGCCGCTGTACCTGATCCTGCTCCGTTCTTTTTATCTTGACTAGATGCTACTATAAAAAGAGGTGTTGTACCCGCATCTGATGGTACATAAAAACTTTCGTTTATTACACTTACCTCTACTCCTGGTGATGTTAAAGCCATTTTACGTTCTCTCCTTGCAAGTTTATACGTATACTGCTTTTATTTATTTGATCGTAAGCTTTTTACGATAAAATTTACCATATTTTGGTGCCTATATAGGCGACGTAAATAGCATATATGACTTATAATGTGAGACCTATGTGTATGGAGTGTAAGGCGAAGCCGAGGGCGTATGCTTACAAGAAAAAGGATAGGATATACTGGCGCAGGCTCTGTGACACTTGCAACAGAAAGAAGTCACAAAAAAGAATCGGAGGCATCACTCCATTACAGAGATCAGGATATAAGAAACGTAGGAAATGTGAATTATGTGGGTTCAAAGCCCAGGATCAATCACAGCTGGATGTATTTTTTGTAGACGGAAATTTGCGTAATGTTAATGAAACTAACTTAAAAACTGTTTGCGCCAATTGCCAAAGGCTCGGTGGAGTCCGTAGGCTGGGCTGGCGTGTGGGCGATCTTATTGCTGACGATTAAATCATCTACTTTAGCATATAATTCATCTAAAGTTCCATCATTTTCAATTGTTATATCAAAGTCACTGGCAAGCCAATCCCACTCTGATTGATGTGCCCCACTCTCCTGCATCTCTTTTTGCGTGGGTAATTTACCTCTTTTTACACACACAATTATACCGCCATGTTCTTTGATAGTTTTTATTTCATTTACAAACCTAGTATCTGATATCACTGTATTTTGTCCTTTGTATCTGCCAATACAACTATCAATCCATATTGCATCATACATCTGTCCTCGCATGACCTCTGTGCCAAAGTATTGCAACACCCATCTAGGCGTGATATCTTTGCCAAATTTTTTACTCCAAAATTTATCTGGCTTTTCTCTCCAGTGTCTACTGCTTGTTGTATCACCTTCGAGCATTTCACGATTCCAATTAAACATGGATGCAACTGCATCTTTTAAGCTTTTTGCAAAACTATCTTTTATATAACCATGCTTTTCTACTAATCGTTGTGCAACTGTATCTTTGCCAGAACCTATAAGTCCTACTATTCCTATCAGCATCTGTTTAGTATACTAAATTTACGTCAATTATTCAAGAATTTTTTTTACCGTCTCATACCAATACACTCCGCTAGATCTTAATTGTGTATTTTGTTTACGTAGTTGGTTTAATTTTTTCCTTACTTTTATAAACTTGCTTGATCTTATATTTGGGTCTGTCGACAGATCAGCTATTATTTCATCAATCAATGGACAACTGTACTCTGGAATTTTGGGGGCACGTGTCTTAAGTTTTTTTATGGTTATTTTTTTCATGAGTGATTTTTAATCCGTTTTTCTATTTCTTTTTTGGCTTCTTGTGCGGATTTAAGTATTGTTAACCTTAGTTCTTTTTTCTTTTCCTTCAATGCAACAATGCTCATATTTTCTAAATCTTGGACCACCTGTTCTAGTTCGTCTAGATTGAGATCTGCGTATGTTCGGTAACGGTTTTTTGACATCGCATGTATTTAAAATGTAGTGTTAAAGAATTAACCTATAACAAAACTATGTGGCGTGCCACCTTCTGCAAAGTTTCCAATTTCAGAATCAAGTCTTTCCATCTCAGCAAGACCTTGCTGTTTAAGTTCAGCACCGTTCAATTGAGTGCCACCTTGTGGACCTGCAATTGTGTTAAACTTTCCTCTAGCTTCACCTAGCATTGTTTTTGATACTGCCAGGGTGTAGTCTCTGATCCAGGGCTTTGCATATATGTCTTTGAAAAGTGTAATGTCAGGTCTAAAGTTGTCGGTATGCATCAAAACAGTTTCTTGATCTGCTCTTGGCCTCTGTGTGATGGTGAGTTTTTTTGTTGCCACGTCGTAGTGAAATTGAATAAATGAACCAAACAATTTTCCTATCAATTCTTGATAAGATGCAAAAGCATAATAAGTGGCCAAACCACCTGTTGCTCCTGCTCTCAAAAGATATGTGTTAGTATAGGCTAAATTGAATGGTTCAAATAGTGTACCACCTTGTCCACCTTCAGTCCTAGAACCGACTGTTCTTCTAAATAGTTTTCTTACGTTTATTACTTCGTCTGGTAGTATGTAAGTATTCTGATTTTCTTTAAGTTCTAAAAATGCATAAGATTCTTCAACTGCATTTGAAGAGCGTTGTCTGTATCTGTCAATTGCCCTAGTAAGAGCCGTTTGATAGTGTTTTGGGTCTAATTCAACATCTATCATGCCCTCACCTAGGTTATTTTTGACATAATCGAATATTTCTTGTTGTCCTGTTTGAAGTTCTGACATACTGATATTTATTGCCTTTGCCTATACAATAAATATGTATGATATGCCAAGATTATCCATTTTTAAGCCAGAAAAGGGCAATGATTACAAATTTTTTGATCGCAACATCAAAGAGATGTTTACGGTCGGAGGTACTGATTTACATTTTCACAAATACCTAGGACCATATGATCAAGGTAGTTCTAACAAAGACGGCGAGGCATCGCCAACTCAGCCACAATATTCAGGTGACAGTCTAAACGAAAGAACAATTCAGGATCTACTATTCCTAGAAAACAGAGATAGGAAATATGATGCCGACGTGTACACTATAAGAGGAATTTATAATGTGCAAGACATAGATTTCAATCTAAGCCAATTTGGCATGTTTTTACAGAATGATACATTATTTTGCACTGTGCATTTGAACGATGTCGTGGAAAGATTAGGAAGGAAACCGATGTCAGGTGATGTTATTGAATTCCCTCATCTAAAAGAAGACTATAGTTTGGATGAAACTATCCCAATTGCCCTAAAAAGATATTATGTCATTGAAGATGTTAACAGGGCGGCAGAAGGATTCTCACAGACTTATTGGCCACACTTGCTAAGACTAAAGTTGAAGTCTCTGGTTGATTCACAAGAATACAGAGATATACTTGGAGATGCTACCACTGAAAATTCTCTTGCTAGTTATATGTCAACTTATAACAGAGAAAAAACTATCTCTGATCAGGTGATTGCCCAAGCAGAAGACGATGCACCTAAGTCTGGATTCAATTACAAACAATATTACGTGGCACCCATCGATGAGAGGGGCAATATTAGGACTGACAATGTAAATTCAACTGACAGAATCAGTTCCGATAAGTCAATAAATGCGTCCATAGATACTCCAGCAACTTCACATTTTGGTTTTTATTTGAACGGTGATGGCGTTGCTCCAAATGGCAATCCAGCTGGTTTTGGAACGTCCTTTCCAAATGCAAATGTAAATACTGGAGATTACTTTTTAAGAACAGATTACCTGCCTAACAGATTGTTCAGGTATGACGGTAATAGATGGGTGAAAATTGAGGACTCTGTGCGTATGACCTTGACAAACAATGATTCGAGATCCACACAAAAAACTGGTTTTGTAAACAGATCAGGCACAAGCACTATCAATGGTTTGACTGTGAAACAGAGACAATCTTTAGAAAACGCCCTGAAACCAAAGGCTGACAATTAATGTTACATTTTTATTCTGGACAGGTAAGAAGATTTCTCACACAATTCATGCGTATCCTTGGAAACTTCAGTGTAGAAACAGGAAAAGGATCCGACGGACAGGTTGCCCTTAGACCTGTGCCTGTTGTTTATGGTGATGCTACAAGACAAGTTGCAAACATTATAAGGAATAATAGTGAAAACGCTTTAAACTATGCACCAAAGATTGCATGTTATATCAGAGAATTAAACTATGATAGAGAAAGGATGCAAAATCCTTATCACGTTGAAAAACAGCATCTTAAAGAAAGGGATTTGTTAGCAGACGGAACATATAGTAACAAAATGGGTGCCGGATATACAGTGGAAAAAGTTATGCCTTCTCCATTTAGGCTTGAAGTCACAGCTGATATCTATAGCACAAACACCGATCAAAAATTACAAATAATGGAGCAAATTTTATATCTGTTCAACCCTGATTTTGAAATTCAAAAATCTGATAATTTTATAGATTGGACTAGTTTAAGTTATGTTGAACTGACAGGCATAACATTTAGCTCACGAAGTATTCCTGTTGGTGCTGATTCAGAAATAGATGTTGCAACAATGACATTCAGTATGCCTATATGGCTTTCTCCACCAGTGAAAGTAAGCAAGTTGGGTGTAGTTCAAAAAATTGTAATGAGCATTTATGATGATGAAGGGGGCTTTAACAAAGGGTTGATTACCGGTCCACTTATCTCACAGAGTTTTATTACTCCAAATAACTTTGGTTTATTGGTTACAGGAAATCAATTAAGACTATTGGGCTCTACAGGGTTCAATGTCAGTACTGGCGGAGATGGTTTCCAAACAGGAGCTAGGCAAAAAAATAATATTGATCCGTTTGAAACTTTTGGGCCACCAGTTAACTGGAAAATATTATTAGAACAATATGGAAAAGTTAGAAATGGAACAAGCCAAATTAGGCTTACACAGCCAACTGGAAATGAAATTGTAGGAACAATAGCGACCACGCCATTGGATGACACAATACTTTTATTCACAATAGATAGTGATACAATCCCTGGTAACACCTTAACAAATGTTTTAAAAATTATTAATCCAACAACTTTTGCACCAACTAGTCCAAGCAACGGCGACAGATATCTTATAATAGACGAAATAGGAGACTCTACTGCTACCCAACAAAGTTCAACATGGGGAAGCCTAGTGGCCAGTGTTGGAGACATTGTGCAATATAATTCTTCTTTAAATAGATGGCAGAAAGTCTTTGATGCAAGTAATCCAGACTCAACACTTCATTATGTAACAAACACGAATACCGGAATACAATATCGTTTCAACGGTACGGAGTGGGTAAAAAGTTATGAAGGTATATATACTGCTGGTAATTGGACCATCGTACTTGACGGTGGATTTGTTGGTAATGATGATGCCTCTGGTCAAGACGCTACCACTCCTTGATAATTTTTTTACTTTTTGTTATAATATGATATGAAATCAAAAGTTTCACGAAGTTTAACAAAGACTATTACATGGCGAATATTGGCCACTAGTGATACTTTCCTTATTGCTTGGTTTATCACAGGCAAGTGGGATTGGGCAGGTGCCATAGCTGGCATAGAGGTCATGACAAAAATGTTTCTATACTATGGGCATGAACGTATTTGGGATAAAGTCAAATGGGGTAGAGAAGGAATTGAATTGCCCACAGAAATTTTTCCAACCGAGGATTGGAAAATAAAAAGGCTAAAAAATTTTCTCAACAAGAAGCACAAACGACTGGCTAAATTACTATAATGAGAGATAATATAATTTGTTCGGGTGCTTTATTTTACGCGACTAATACTAAAAGATTTTTATTTTTACAAAGAACGGACGAAAAAACACAAGGCACTTGGGGACTTGTAGGTGGATTGGCCAGAAGCACCGAATCTGCATTTGAAGGGTTGAAAAGAGAAATAAATGAAGAAGTTGGCGTTACTCCTGTATTCAAAAAAGTTATTCCATTAGAACTATTCACCTCTAATGATCAAAAATTTTATTTTCATACCTATCTTATAGCTATAGATGGTGAATTTATTCCAAAACTTAATGATGAACACTCCGGTTATTGTTGGTGTGCATTTGAATGTTGGCCAAAAAATTTACATGGAGGCCTAAAAAACACTCTTAACAATAAAGCTATAAAAGGTAAATTACAGACAATATTAGATTTAATTGTCTAACCAGCACTAATTTTTAGGGTGCCACCATCGTTCCATAGTTGCCCTGCATTGTTTGGATCGCTGGTTGGTAGATCGGACACCATTACTTTACCCGAGTCATTGATCATTACTTCACCACTCGAGTCGGGAAATGATACATTACGTTTTGTTGTGGATTTTCCTTTTATTCTAGTGGTCTTTCCTGTGGAACTTTTTAGCACCAAAGGTAGATCATTGAAGGCAAATATACCATCGGGTTGTACAACCAGTAAATTTTTGTGTTGTCCTGCTTTCCTACAAGTGAATTCTATTGCTGAATCGTCTTGGCCAGTTGTTGTGTCCTGAATTTTTACCCCAATGCTGGCATATCTAATTGTGTTTCCTGCACTGTCGTTGCCTTTGAATTGTATCTTACCCAGTCGATCGTTGTTTGCCGGAGACGCACTATCTCTGGTTAGTGTCATGTGAGGACCAGGCGCATTTGTGTCTGCTTTTGTTACCAACAACAAATTGTTTTCGCTAGTTGATTTATTTCTTACTACTAGTTTGTGGTAAATTTGTTTCTTGTGAAAGTCTGGATCATTACTCGTGATCGGCTTACCTTCAGGATCGTCATCAGCAACTTTCAAAAGACTGTAAGTTTTTTTTGCCATTATTCCTCCTTGATATACTTTTTACCTGTTAATTTTTCGATATCTTTGATCATTTCTTCCATATTAACACGCACAGTCTTGCCTGTTTTAGTGTTTCTAGAGAAGTATTCCCACTCACCTTTTTCGTTGTGAGGAGATATTTTAGTAACATTACCTGCTTCGTCTTGAACAAAAACTTCAGCACTAGACGAGTCATCTTTTGCATATATCTGTGCAAGATCGGTACCGCCGGATGGATCACTTGCAAGTGATTTCAGTTCAATGTGTCCTGTGACCCTTAGGCTGGTATCATTCAATAACTGTAAACTGTCAGATCTAAATCTACCTGAGATGTTGTTTGATCCGTTTTTCTTGAACGCAAATTCAAGTATGCCATCCTCAGATCCGTCTGTTTTATCTAAAATTTTACCTGAAATTTTTGCATAAAGAACTTCTTGGTCAGCATCATTCTCACCTTGGAATTTGATCTGTCCGAGGTAGTCTGAGTTTGCAACACTTGAACTGTTTCTCTTTAAATTTATAACTGGTCCTGCCGTGCTTGAATCCTCTGTAGTGGTAATGTCTAATGCATCGCTTGTTGATGTGTTCGTTATTGATGCCCCTGTGCTTGTCGTCTCAAAAACAGTTGTACCATAATGTTTTAATTTTACTGCACCAGTAGAACCATCTGCTACAATATATTCAGTAATTCCACCACTGCTGTCATCTGTTGAAATTATAACATCCTTGTTGTCAGCATAAGTTCTAATGTTGATGTCACCAGTTGTTTCCTGTATGTTTAGGTTGGTTCCTGTGTGTTTGATGTTAGCATCTCCGTCAGTACCAAATTTCAACTCCACACTGTCTGCCAGTGTTTTCGTACCTGTGATTGTTTGATCTGTTGATACCAACACAGTGTCAGACGTGGCCGCACCAGCTGAACCTCGCAACATATGGACCCTGTAACCGTTGACTGTGGTACTTGATCCCGACGTCGACGCCGCCTTTAGGGTGACTGAAGTACCAGATTGTGTTACTGAAAACGCAAGTTGGTCTGTGCCTTTTGTAGAAACCTGTGGTCCTTGACCAACATAGGCATCTGCGTTTGATATGACCATGACCTCTTGTATACTAGAATGTCCTTCTGTTGAGTTGTGTCCTGTGAATACGTAAAAGGCACCTGTGTATTCTGTGTTTGCGAAAGAATCTACCGTGGTTGCTGTGGAG
>Ga0160422_10002649_pt1 | contig 11190 bp, 9 predicted proteins | sample Fk160mmetaG_FD_108192 | JGI IMG/M metagenome (GOLD analysis project Ga0160422, IMG submission 108192) | Marine microbial communities from the Central Pacific Ocean - Fk160115 60m metaG | ecosystem: Environmental > Aquatic > Marine > Oceanic > Photic zone | place: The Central Pacific Ocean... | reverse complement strand
CATACGTGCTGTATTTGGCGGTCAACACGGTTTGGTGAGTTGGGCGCGTAAACAGCGCAGCATGAATCGAACCACTCAGGGCTTAATTGCCTTTGTTGAGGGCCGCTGGGACTTTGCCAGGAAGACGCTGGCCCGTTCGGCGGGTAACTCACCAACCCCGTTAATTAATTATTTATTTGCTGCCCGAGCCAGTTCAGGTGTTGGCGACAGTAAAGCGGTCGATGAATTTTTGAAACAAGCGGAACTATCGACAAAGGGCGCGGACGTTGCCATTGGCTTGACTCAGGCTGAGTTGCAAATTCAAAACAATCAATTCGAACAAGCGTTAGCGACTCTGATACGAGTTAAAAAGATCAAAAATAAGCATCCCGAAGTGTTGCACTTACTGCTAAGAGTCTATTGTCAGTTAAATGATTGGGATCAAGTGCTAGCGCTACTGCCAAGCTTAAAAGATGTTGACCGCTTCAACGCCGATGAATTACTTAAGCTAGCAAGGCAGGCTTGTTGTGAAAAGTTAAAGCGCGCTGCAGCATTGCAGGACAGTAAAAAATTGTTAGAGCAATGGCGGCAATTACCCAACAACTATAAAAAAGATCAGCAGCTAGTTATTTGCTACGTTGAACAGTTAATTCTGCGACAATTATATGATGATGCCGAGCAACTATTAGCTGAAAAAATCCAGCGTCATTATCATATAGCGCTGGTGAGTTTATACGGTAATATTGTGTCGAGCAAGTTGACACGGCAACTGACTTTACTCGAGAAGTTATTGCCAACTCATGCTAGCGATGCAGTGCTACTGTTGGCGATTGGTAAAATACATCTTGCGTTAGGCAACCTTGAATCTGCAGAAGAGTTTTACAAGCGCAGTTTTAATCAACAGCAGATCAGCGAAACGGCCATGCGGTTGGGTCGACTTTATGCTCAGCGAGGTCAGTACCAAAAAAGTAGCGAAGCCTATGCCAAGGCGCTGCCGGAAAAGAACATTTAGAAAGAGAAATACCTAGAGTAATAAACACCAAAAATAATTGTCTAGGAAAATAAAATGCGCAGGATGTTTGCTTTACTTATCTTCGTAAGTACAGAGATAAGCGCAAGCCTGCGAAACCTTTAAATCAAACATTTGATTGGCCGCAACCGTAAAACTTTGACCGGCTTTAAATTCTTGCCAGCTATCTTGATTAGGCAGCTTCACCATCAGCGCGCCACTAACGACTGTCATTGTTTCAAATTGGGCGGTGTCAAAGCGGTATTCGCCAGCTACCATAACACCAATCGATGAGGCTAACTCATCGCCTTGAAAACTAATTGACTTGACTTGGCCATCAAAATATTCATTGACTTTTAGCATATTTTCTCCTCCTTAGATGTCGCTCTATTCATTAGGGTCTTAGCTTATGACTGAGGCTTCTTTTTTGTCGCTGGTTTTTTTCGTCGCCGGCGATCATTGTTGGTGGCCTTAGCTTTAGGTTTGCGTGAGCGAGCCTTGGCATCAGGTTTTTTACGCGTCGAAGGTTTCGTTGCTAGCTTAGTTGGCCTTGGCTGGTCGCTATTGCCGGCTTGGACTCTACTCAACCGCATTGGATGGCCCTTGACACGGACTTTCTGTAGCAATTGAAAAATATCTTTTGGCATGCCCGGCGGCAAGCCGACTAAGCTATGGTCATCATTCAATTCAATGCGGCCAATGTATTCGCGATCGATGCCGGCCTCATTAGCTAAAGCGCCGACAATATCTTTTGGCTGTACGCCATGATCATGGCCGGCCTCTATGCGATATTTCTCCAGTGCGATATTGTCCTCGCGGCGCGGTTTACGTGGTTTTCGTTCACTTCGCTCGGCGTGACTGCTGTGCTCAGTTCGATCGCCACGGTCTTTGCGAGAAGTTTTTTCACGGCGTGGTTTTTTCGTTTCAGGCGGTGGCAGTAATTGCTCGAGGGAAAATTGCTCGCTGAGTAACGCGGCGGCTAATTGCTCGGCGGGTAGCTCAAGCTTTTGACACAATTCCTCCACCCATTGGTTATACACCGAGGGTAAATTAGTCTCGAGTTTGGCGGCTAATACTTCGGCCAATTTTGTTTTACGTTGCTCGGCCATTTGTTTAGCCGATGGTTTTTGCCAGCTGTTAAGTTTTTGCTTGGTGTCTTTTTCAATAATACTTAATAATCGGCGTTCACGCGGTTGGACAAATAGCAAAGCCTTACCGGTTCGTCCGGCTCGTCCGGTTCGGCCAATACGGTGGACATAAGCTTCTGAATCATAGGGGATGTCAAAGTTAATGACGTGACTTATTCGTTCCACATCAATACCGCGCGCGGCGACATCAGTAGCGACTAAAATATCCAATTGTGATTTTTTTAATCGCGCAATAGTTTTTTCACGAATAGGCTGGCTGATATCGCCATTAATGGCTGCGGCGACGTAGCCGCGAGCATTTAGTTTTTCCGCGACAGTCACCGTGGCCTCACGGGTGCGGACAAAAATAATCACCCCTTCCGTTGCTTCCGTTTCAAGGTAGCGGGTTAAGGCATCGAGTTTTTCACCGTGATTAATGATTAAGAAGGCTTGCTCAATGGTATCAACTACCGTGGTTTTGGCTTTGATTTTAATGTGTGCCGGCGATTCTACATGGCGCTTGGCAATTTGGCGAATACGGTCTGGCATGGTGGCAGAAAACAATGCGGTCTGTCGTGTTTCGGGCGTCTCGGCCAAGATAGTATCGACATCGTCGATAAAGCCCATACGAAGCATTTCATCGGCTTCATCGAGCACCACGGTTTTTAATTCATTCAGTTTAAGACTTTTTCTACCTAAATGATCAAGAATGCGTCCTGGGGTGCCGACCACAACATGTGCGCCACGCTTCAAAGCGCGCAGTTGGCCGCGCATATCAGCGCCACCGTAAATTGGTAAAACATGAAAGCCTTTCATATGCCGAGCATAGACTTGAAAAGCCTCGGCAACCTGAATCGCTAGTTCGCGAGTCGGTGCCAAAACCAGTGCTTGAGGGGCTGTTTGGTTCAAATCAATATTGGCTAAAATAGGCAGTGCAAAAGCGGCGGTTTTGCCGGTGCCGGTTTGGGCTTGGCCAATAATATTTTTGCCTTCGAGCAGGATTGGAATGCTTTTCCCTTGAATGGGTGAGGGGCTCTCGTAACCCAATTGCTTGATGGCGCGTAGTAGGGCGTCCGGTAGGTCGAGATCGGTAAATAAAGCCTGTTCGGATTCTATTTGCATGTTGGCGCCAAGTCTAAATGGCGCTACTTCTTATTTTGCGCATTACCAGTAATATTGACTCGCAATGGCTATTGAGATGAGTAGCGACGTGAAAAGGAGGCGCATTGTACTCTTTTTGGCGGCATTAGAAACCGCTGTATTAGAATAAAAATCACACAATTGCGGGGTAAATCGCGGCATTAAGACAGATTAGCGCGTTGAGGTACCGACCAAGGCCCAAAAGGCATTGGTCGGTGAAGGGGAATTTAAGCCACTTGCTCACGAAAGGGCTTAATCATATTGTCGGCGTACCAATTGATCATTTGGGTTTTTTCTTCCACCGATTTATCGTCCGCTTCTTTGCCGTAAACATCGCGGAAGGCAATAATCACTTCAGTGACGCCAATCGCATGCAACTGCATTAAACCGTCGACCGAGAAAGAATCGTGCGACATCGCTTGAATTTGAAACGGCAAATGATCGCGGCCATACTCTTTACGGAATTCATTGATGGTATCGATCATGGTTTTGTATTCATCAATTTTACCGCCTGCAGCAATCCATCCATCACTCAGTTTCGCGGCCCGCCGAAGTGCTGGCTTAGCATGACCCCCAACTAATAAAGGAACATGAAAGTCAGGCGTTGGAGTTAATTTTATAGATGCTAAGTCAAAGATTTCACCCTTGTATTCAAAGTATTCGCCAGTCATAAGGCCATTGATGATTTCCATCATCTCATCCATGCGCTTGCCGCGTTTTTCCCAAGCGATTTGCGTGGCTTCAAAGTCTTCAGGCCAAGGGCTAATGCCAACACCAAAGTCAAATCGATCGCCGATCATCATCGCTAGGCTACTTAACTGTTTTGCCACAATCGAGGGCTGACGGATAGCTAATTTTACTACAGAAGTGGAAAATCGAATTTTTTCAGTTTGTGCCGCTAAAAACGGTATTGCAATAAAGGGTTCAATAAAAGGCACGCCATCGAGAAACTCGCGGGTACCATCACTGTTATATGGATAGCAATCAGTTCCTTTTTCTGGATAACAAATACTGTCTGGAAATGTAAAAGTATCAAAACCAGCAGCTTCAGCTGCTTGGCAAAGAGGCAAATATTGATCTGCAGGACACATGGTGGCGTGGAAGGCAAATTTCATAGCATCATTCTCATTGAGTAAATTAGTTAGTGTTTGATGACCATTAGGGTTGCATCGATGGTTATTATTCATTGATTGTAGAGAAATACAGGCGTTATATACGTCAACTGCGAGTGGCTGGATGCCTGATTTCGTCCAAATTAGCCGCGTATGACAGGTCTGTCATTTTTGCCGAGTTGCAATATAGCCCAGTCGATATGCTCATCGACTAGGGTAGAAAAGCCCTTTTGCTTCAGCAACGCAGCGTGGGCTTGGGCGCTGTTTTCGCCATTGCCAATGCCGACTGCCAAGTTACGTAACCATCGCTCATAGCCAATCCGGCGAATCGCTGAGCCTTGGGTGTGACGATCAAATTCTTCCGCTGTCCATAAAAAAAGATCAACCATATTGGCTTGATCAAGGCCGTGTCTGGGCTTGAAATCGGTTTCATCGGTGGGTTTGGCGAACTTATTCCACGGGCAAATTAATTGGCAGTCATCACAGCCAAATACCCGATTGCCAATTAGAGGTCGAAGCTCGATGGGAATCCGAGTTTTTAGTTCGATGGTGAGATACGAGATACATCGCCTAGCGTCTAACTGGTGTGGGCCGACAAAGGCCTGAGTTGGACAAATTTCTAAACAGGCGGTGCAACTACCACAGTGCTGGTTGGTTTGCGGCGCGTCCATCGGCAAGGGCAGGTCGGTGAATAGCTCACCTAAGAAAAACCACGAACCCATTGAGGGATTGATTAACATGGTGTTTTTGCCGATCCAGCCAAGGCCAGCTTTTTCTGCTAGGGCGCGCTCAAGAACCGGGGCACTATCGACAAAGGGCCTAGGTGAATGTTGACCGACTTGGGCGATAATTTTATCGGCTAATTGCTTAATACGCTTGCGAATCAATTTGTGGTAATCGCGGCCTAGGGCATAACGAGAAATATAAGCGGTACGGGGGTGGTCGAGAATTTTAACGGTTTCAACCTCAGGCGGCAGGTAATCCATCCGTAGGCTAATAACTCTAAGGGTATTGGGATGTAGGGCTGCTGGGTTTTGGCGCAGGGTTTCTCGCTCAGCCATATAAGCCATCTCACCATGATGGTGTTTTTGCAACCAGCGGTGCAGATGGTCACTGTGTGGGCCCAATTCAGTATCGGTAATTCCCACCTGCTGAAAGCCTAATTCATGACCCCAACGCTTAATATCATCAGCCAATGCGAGTAGCGCCGCATCACTTATTGAATCAAGTGACGGATCAATATGGTTATTGGCTTTGGCACAGTCTTTCACAGAAATAACCCGTGAGTGGTGAGTCTAAGCCACCTATAATACCCTTTTTGGTGACCAGCTGCGCAAGCGGTTTTGATTGCCGCCGCTGAGGTGAATATCAGATATGGAATTGAGTGCCACACTTAACAATGAAGCGGGCACGGTCACGTTGGGCCGTTGCTTTGCTAAAGCCGCCGCCCGACAAGGGCTGTGTGTTTACTTGAGCGGTGATTTAGGTGCCGGAAAAACCACCCTTTGTCGCGGTATTATTCATGCTTATGGGCATCGAGGCGCAGTCAAAAGTCCGACTTATACGTTGGTTGAGCCCTATGAATTAGCGATGCAAGCGTCAGATTTAACATCGGTTTTAACAGCAGACCAGATCCAACAGGTGTATCATTTTGATTTGTATAGACTCAGAGATCCAGGCGAGCTGGAATTTCTTGGCCTAGATGATTACTTTAGTCGCCAAGCCCTGTGTTTAATTGAATGGCCAAAGCGCGGCAAGGGATTTATTCCCAGCGCCGATATCATATTTTCATTGCAATATAAGGTTAGTGCTGAACAACAGTTTCAATATAAGCCTCAGGCGACGAGCAGAGATTTAGATAAGCGTTACATTCACGTAAGCGCACTTTCGGCGGCTGGCAAGGAGGTCTTAACGCAGCTACAGGCCTTATACCCAGCCCTGCAAAGGGATAATTAAGGTGGCGGCAGTTATCATAAGACCTTGGCTGATGAAAGGTTGTTTATTAATGGATCTTCAATGAAACATTTGCGACCAAAATTTATTATCGCGCAGCTTTTGCTGTTAATGGCAGCTGCACCACTACTTGCAACTGAGGTTGAAGGTACGCGTCTCTGGCGTGCGCCAGATCACACTCGCTTAGTATTAGACCTATCGGCAGCTGTTGACTATCAAACCTTTCTATTAAGCAAGCCATCACGTTTTGTGATTGATATTGCTGATACAACATATCGACGAAGCGTGGCAGCACAATTAAGAGCGCTTGATTTAACCAATGCCCCAATTGCCAAGATTCGTTCCGCCAAGCGTAATCAATCTGATTTACGCGTCGTATTGGAGTTGACGAAGTCAGTACAGGCGAAGGTGTTTACTTTGCCTGCAAATCAGCAGGTCGGTGAGCGACTCGTCATTGATCTCTATGACAGTCAATCCAGCGAACTGGCGGTGAAAACTGTTGATCAGCGGCAAGGTCGCCGCGACATTATTATTGCCCTTGATCCTGGTCATGGCGGTGAAGATCCTGGCGCCTTGGGCCCGAATAAGATTCGTGAAAAAGCCGTGGTATTGGCGATCGCAAAAAAAGCGCAAGCCGCTTTTAATCGTCGCGCAGGCTATCGAGCGGTATTAATACGCGATGGCGATTATTATATCCGCCTTAGTAAACGGCGGGAAAAAGCCAGAGCTGCCCAGGCAGACTTTTTTATTTCCATTCATGCCGATGCCTTTACCGACAAGCGGGTGAGTGGTGCCTCGGTCTATACCCTATCCGATCGTGGTGCATCTAGTGGCATTGCTAAGCATTTAGCCCAAGAAGAAAATAAAACTGACTTAGTTGGTGGTGTGTCTTTGGCTGATCAAAGCCCGATGGTCGCTGGGGTATTGTTAGATTTAAGTATGAATGCTAAGCGGGACTTCAGCTTTAAAGCTGGTCAAGCCATTGTTAAGCGAATGGGGGCGGTGACACCGCTGCATAAAAAAACGGTTGAGCATGCTGCTTTTGCCGTATTAAAAACGCCTGACATCCCGTCAGTATTGGTTGAAACAGGGTTTATTTCCAACCCAAAAGAAGCTCGACGCTTAGCATCTTCTTCGCATCAAGCGAAGTTGGCGGCGGCCATTGTTGCCGGCACGATTGATTTTTTTAATGTCTATGCCCCTGAAGGAACCATGGTTCACTGGTATAACAATGGCGGTAAGCGTTTGGCTGACAACTACACCATCCAGCCTGGCGATACACTGTCTCAATTGGCGCAGCAATTTTCTGTTTCGTTAAACGACTTGCGTCGTTACAATGGCCTTAGCAACGATAAAATACAGGTGGGCCAAGAGCTCAAAATACCACCCCAGCAATAATAAGATTTTATGACTAAAATAAAAAAACTCGATATTCGTTTGGCTAATCAGATTGCTGCTGGTGAAGTGGTTGATCGGCCCGCTTCGGTATTAAAAGAGTTGATTGAGAACAGCTTTGATGCAGGTGCCGATCAAATTGATGTGGAGATTGAAGCCGGCGGCACTAAGCGGGTGTTAGTTCGCGACAATGGCTGTGGCATTGAGCATGATGATATGGCGCTTGCACTTGACTCACACGCTACCAGTAAAATCTACGACTTAGATGATCTAGAAGCGGTCACGACCATGGGTTTTAGGGGTGAGGCTTTAGCCAGTATCAGCTCAGTTTCGCGGTTAACCTTAAGCTCGAATGTGTCGAGCCAAGCAGAACAAGGCTGGCAAGCCAGAAGTATGGGCCGCGATATGGGGGTTGAACTGAGCCCCGCAGCTCGGCCGCGAGGAACCACCGTTGAAGTAGAAGATTTATTTTTTAATACACCAGCGAGAAGAAAATTTTTACGTAAAGAGAAAACTGAATTTAATCACCTTGATGAGGTCTTTCGTCGCAATGCCTTGGGCAGTTTTTCTACCGGATTAAGTTTAACTCACAATGGTAAGGTTATTCACTCGCTTCGCCCTTGTAATGAAGTGTTAGATCGCGAGCGAAGAATTGCAAAGTTGCTGGGTCAAGGGTTTATTGACCATGCTATCCATCTCGATATTGAACACAGTGGTTACCGCTTGCAGGGTTGGGTGGCGCAGCCAACCTTCTCTCGCAGTCAAGCAGATATGCAATACTTTTTTGTCAATCAACGAGCCATCAAAGATAAGGTGATTAGTCATGCGGTCAGGCAAGCATATCGCGACGTTTTATTTCACGGCCGTCAACCGGTGTTTGTTTTGTATTTTAGTTTAGATCCAGGTCAGGTCGATGTGAATGTGCACCCCTCAAAACACGAGGTGCGGTTTAGAGATTCACGGCAAGTACACGACTTTATTTATCGTACCCTGCATAAGGCCTTAGCGGATGTCAGGCCAGAGAGCTTGCCAGCGAGCGTTGGGGGGGCGGAGTATGCTGCCGCGTCGACAGAGGGCCAGCTTAACCGCCAGGGCAGTATGGCTTTAGCGGAACCGACAGTTGCTTATCATGAAGGTGCAAGTCATTTATCGTCAAGTTATCCCGTTGTCGGTGATTATTCATCGACAGCTTCTCAGGGTGTGGGGTTTTCATCGAACCATCAGCAGCTTTACGGTACTGAATTCCTAAGCTCCGTTGCCGCCGATGCGCTGGCCAGACCGGCTGAAGACGGTGAGATTCCACCGCTAGGTTTTGCTATTGCACAGTTGAAGGGTATTTATATTTTAGCGGAAAATGCCGAGGGCTTAATTGTTGTCGATATGCATGCTGCTCATGAGCGCATCACCTATGAGCGCATGAAGACGGCGCGCGATGACAGCGGTATTCAGGCTCAGCCATTATTAGTACCGGTTAGCTTATCGCTTAGCGAAAAAGAAGCCGACTGCGCCGAAGAGGCAAGTGAGTTGTTTGTAAATTTAGGTTTCGAATTGCAGCGCGTGTCTACCGAGTCGATTATTATTCGGCAAATACCGGTATTTTTAGCCTCTGCCGATGCCGAGCTATTAGTCCGTGATGTGATTGCCGACATACTGCAATACGGCAGCAGCGATCGCATTTTAAATCACATTGACGATATTATATCGACCATGGCTTGTCATGGTTCAATACGTGCCAACCGTCGTCTCTCCATCCCTGAGATGAATGCCTTGCTGCGCGACATGGAGCGTACCGAACGCAGTGGCCAGTGCAATCACGGCCGGCCGACCTGGACAGCCATGAGCCTTGCCGAGCTCGATAAGTTATTTTTACGTGGCCGGTAATTCCCTAACATTTCCGCCGGCGATTTTCTTAATGGGACCGACCGCCTGCGGCAAAACCGCATTGGCTGAATCGATTGCCCAGCATTTTCCGGTTGAAGTAATTAGTGTTGACTCGGCGTTAATCTATAGAAAGATGAACATTGGTACGGCCAAACCCGATGCTGATTTTCTCGCTCGTTTACCGCACCACTTAATTGATATCCGTGATCCGGACCAGCGATACTCGGCGGCTGATTTTCGTCGCGATGCGCTGCTCTTAATGGCGGATATTACCGCGCGTGGTCATATCCCCTTGTTGGTGGGCGGTACGATGCTGTACTTTAAAGTATTGTTGGAAGGTATTGCCGAGCTGCCGCCTGGCGATGCAGCTATTCGTCAACAGATTTTATTGGATGCCGAACAACTGGGTTGGCAGGCTATGCATCAGCGTTTAGCGGAGATTGATCCCAGCACCGCAGCGGCGTTACACCCGAATCACTCGCAACGGATTCAACGGGCTTTAGAGGTGTATTACACTAGTGGTGAAACGCTCAGCAGTCAACAAGCCAGGCAGCAGCTTGAAGCCTTGCCTTATCGCGTTGTGCAGCTGGCGCTGTGGCCGGCGGAGCGCAGCGACCTTCACGCCCGCATCGCACAACGTTTCGACCAGATGTTACAGCAGGGTTTAGTGGATGAATTGCGTGCTCTGCGACGAAATTTTGATTTGCATGCCGACATGCCCTCAATGCGGTCAGTAGGTTATCGACAAAGTTGGGACTATATTGAGCAGCGCATCAGCGCTCAACAACTCCGCGAGCAAGGCGTAGCGGCTACCCGCCAGTTGGCTAAGCGACAGCTCACTTGGTTGAGAAAATGGCCCCATTTGCATCGTTTAAGTGCTAATTTTGATCAAGATCAGGCAGATAGCTATTGGCTTGAGATAAGTTTACAAAAAATTTCTAAACTACTTCATGAACTTAACGGCTAATTGTGGTCGAAACGTGTATACTAGAATGGTGGGATGCTTGGTACGATGGTGATAGATGCGATTATTGTAATGTTATAACGCAATGGCCGCATCGATTAATGTCAGGCGAAGTAGTTTTTTTAGACCGAACGGCGACACGCTATTCTGTCTTATTTAAAGTAGTCTGATTCGTGATTTACGCGTATATAATTCAAACGCCTGTAATTGCTGGCACGAAACTGGACCGAGTTGGTCCTGACCGCAGTTGGTCAAAGTTTTGCTGAGATAACCCCACCTATTTATTGAAGCTTTTCTTCTTTTAACCCATTTGGGAGATCATCATGTCTAAAGGGCACAGCCTACAAGACCCTTATCTTAATTTGCTCCGTAAAGAGCGCATTCCGGTATCCATTTTTCTCGTTAACGGCATTAAACTGCAGGGCCAAATAGAGTCCTTCGATCAATTCGTTATTTTGCTTAAGAATACGGTCAGTCAGATGGTTTACAAGCACGCAGTATCGACGGTGGTGCCTGGCCGAAATGTTCGTTTGCCGATGCAGCACCCTCCGGGTGATGATGAACCGAGTAGTGGCGATTAAGCTAGTATTAGTTGCTTGATAATTTTACGCGTAACTGTTAGCCGCGGGT
>Ga0160422_10002648_pt1 | contig 11194 bp, 8 predicted proteins | sample Fk160mmetaG_FD_108192 | JGI IMG/M metagenome (GOLD analysis project Ga0160422, IMG submission 108192) | Marine microbial communities from the Central Pacific Ocean - Fk160115 60m metaG | ecosystem: Environmental > Aquatic > Marine > Oceanic > Photic zone | place: The Central Pacific Ocean... | reverse complement strand
CGATCTTGCTAAACTTCGGATAGACAAAACTCGACCAAATAAATTTTGCACACCATTGGTGTCCAATTCTAAGGCCGCATTGAGTATCATTGGGTCCGTAAGGAGTGAAGCTTGCGCTCTGGGTCGTCCTTGAAGGTGACAGTCTGGGCAGGTTCGCGAATGAGACCTCGACAAAAATTTCGAGCATCACCTGAGGTGAGGTACGAGTACATAAAAGCCTTTTATAGCATCGAGATTAGGCCGGTATTGAATGTTCCTAGGTGGACTAATGGATCTGGAACGGTCGATCGTAATGCGAGAAAATATAACCCGTTTGAGGTTCAAAGCACGGTGACTGAAATGCGAGGCAGGCTATGAAAATGGATCGTCCGGGTAGCGTCGGCCTATGGGAGACCATCCTCTTTAACTTATCGCTCGTGCCGATGGTGTCAATCTCCCATAGGGTGTCCGGCATGGTGCTCTTTGGTGGTGTCGCTTTCGCGCTTTACGTTTTAGACCTGGCGATGGAGTCCAGTGATGGCTTTGCACAAGCCAAAGCGCTGCTGATGACGCCGTTGCCGAAGCTGATTATGGTGACTCTGCTCAGTTTGCTTATGTTTCACATTTTCCTCGGAATTAAGCACTTAATGTTGGATTTCCACATTGGCGACACCATTAAAGCGTCGCGAATAGGCTCGGCGTCGGTGTTGGTGCTGACTGCGCTGAGTGTTGGAGTGTTTTATCAATGGCTTTGGTAGTACGCATATCCGGAATCACGGGTCGCGGGGTCACGGACTTTGTCCTGCAACGGGTAACAGCGATGATCCTAACCTTGTACACCGCCGTGGTGGTTGGATTTTTCGCGTTGAACCAAGTGGACTATCAAACCTTTGTAACGTTTTTCGGCAGCATTGTTATGAAAATTGCCAGCACTGTGGCAATACTCGCGACCATTGGTCATGCGTGGGTGGGAATGTGGACGATTGGAACCGATTATATCCAACCGGGCCACTGGGGGCTGCCTGACTCGGCAGATAAAATTAGAGTCGCATATCAGGCGGCCTGTATAGGCATTATGGCCACCTACTTTTTGTACGCGGTTAAAGCCATTTGGTAAGCGCTTTGCGGCTGAATCGCTAAGATTGCCCCAAAAATTTCAGGAACTCAGATGACTAAATTAAAAACAATGGATTTCGACGGCGTTATCGTTGGTGGAGGCGGTTCTGGTCTTCGCGCCGCTCTGCAATTGTCGCAGTCGGGGCTGAAAACTGCGGTGATTACCAAGGTCTTCCCGACGCGATCGCACACGGTATCCGCGCAAGGTGGTATTACGTGTGCCATCGCCAGTGATGACCCGAACGACGATTGGCGCTGGCATATGTACGACACCGTGAAAGGATCGGACTACATAGGCGACCAAGACGCTATCGAGTATATGTGTTCGGAGGGTCCCCAGGCAGTGTTCGAACTCGAGCATATGGGCCTGCCGTTCTCGCGCACCGACTCGGGCAGGATTTATCAAAGACCATTCGGTGGGCAATCGAAAAATTTTGGTGAAGGCGGGCAGGCCGCGCGAACCTGTGCTGCTGCGGACCGCACTGGACATGCCTTACTGCACACTCTCTACCAAGCTAACGTGAAAGCGAACACAACCTTCATGAACGAGTGGTTTGCCATCGATCTCGTGAAAAATCAGGATGGGGTATTTACCGGAGTCATCGCCCTTTGCATTGAGACCGGCGAAGTGGTGCACGTCACCTCCAAGGGCACGGTATTGGCCACAGGTGGGGCGGGCCGCATTTATGCGTCTACTACAAATGCGTTGATGTGCACTGGTGACGGTTTTGGCATGGCGCTGAGAGCCGGCGTACCGATGCAGGATATGGAAATGTGGCAGTTTCATCCCACCGGCATTGCAGGTGCCGGTACGCTGGTAACAGAAGGCTGTCGTGGCGAAGGCGGATATCTTATTAACAGCGATGGCGAGCGGTTTATGGAGCGCTACGCGCCGACGGCCAAAGATCTTGCGGGGCGGGATGTTGTTGCTCGATCTATGGTCATCGAGATACTTGAAGGCCGGGGGTTTGGCCCTGAGGGCGATCACGTTAAGCTCAAGCTGGACCATTTAGGCGAAGAGGTCCTAAACAGTCGGCTCCCGGGTATTCTCGAGCTGTCCCGAACTTTTGCCCATGTTGATCCCGTTAAAGAACCGATTCCAGTTGTACCGACTTGTCACTACGCGATGGGCGGTATTCCTACCCAAGTGAGCGGGCAGGCACTAACCCAAAACAGCGCTGGTGAAGACGTCGCTGTAGAAGGGTTATACGCGGCCGGTGAGGCGGCCTGCGTTTCTGTTCATGGTGCCAATCGATTGGGCGGAAACTCGTTACTCGATTTGGTGGTTTTCGGCAGAGCCGCGGGTATGCATTTGGAAGAGGTCATGAAGCAGGGCGTCTCTTATCGACAGGCGTCGGAATCCGACGTCGAAGCGGCGCTTGATCGGCTTAACCGTTGGAACGAGAGCAGCACTGGCGAGTCGGTGTACGACCTGAAAAAAGAGCTGCAAACGACAATGCAAAATGGCTTTGGTGTGTTCCGCGATGAAGAAAATATGCAGTCTGGAAAAGTTAAGTTGGAAGAGCTGCGCGAACGCATAAACGCCGCGCACATGCCGGATAAATCGGCCGCGTTCAATACGGCGCGGCTTGAAGCCCTCGAACTCGACAATTTAATGGAAGTCGCTGAGGCCACTGCTATTGCCGCCGAGGCGCGAAAAGAGAGTCGAGGAGGCCATGCACGCGACGATTATCAGGAGCGTGACGACGAAAATTGGCTCTGCCACTCGCTTTATTTTGCGCAGGGCAAGCGTATCGCAAAGCGAGCGGTAAATTTTGCGCCGAAGACGATGGAAGCATTCCCTCCCAAAGTGCGTGTGTATTAGAGCATTCTAATAACTTGGTTTAACCTTAAAAATCGAAGGAAAACAACATGTTGGTCAGTGTGTATCGTTATAACCCAGATCTCGACGAAGTGCCGAGTATGCGGGATGTAGAAGTAGATATACCGGAAGGCAAGGACCTCATGGTTCTGGATGTATTGCAGCTGATTAAAGACGAGGACCCCTCGTTGAGTTTTCGTCGGAGCTGTCGTGAGGGCGTATGTGGCTCCGACGGTATGAATATGAACGGAAAAAATGGCTTGGCATGCATAACGCCACTCTCGGAAGTGGTGAAACGTAAAAAGCTGGTGCTGCGGCCGCTGCCCGGGCTGCCCGTAGTAAGAGATCTAGTGGTTGATATGAGCCAGTTCTACGAGCAGTACTCAAAGGTTCAGCCCTATCTGGTCAACGATAACCCCCCACCGGAACAGCAAGAGCGCCTACAATCCATCGAGGACCGTGATAAAATCGACGGGTTGTACGAGTGCATTCTGTGCGCATGTTGTTCTACATCATGCCCGTCATTTTGGTGGAACCCGGACAAATTTATTGGCCCGGCAGGGTTGTTGCAGGCATACAGATTTCTGGCGGACTCTAGGGATACCGCCACACAAGAGCGTTTGGCCAGTTTGGATGATCCTTTCAGCGTGTTTCGCTGTCGTGGCATTATGAATTGCGTAAGTGTTTGTCCCAAGGGTCTTAATCCGACCCGAGCGATCGGGAAAATCCGCTCGATGTTGTTGCAGCGAGGCGCTTAGAGATCGGTTCGCGGTCACCGTAGGAGCAGCGGTGGCTTTGGATATGTAGTTTTTTCGATACGAGTTGCGGCTAAGAGGGGTAGTAGTGACTGACAGTTTTATGCAGCGGATGCAAAAGAGTTCTCACCTGGGAGGCTTAAACGCTGCGTACATTGAAGATCTTTATGAGACTTACCTTGAAGACCCCGGCGCTGTGGCGGAGGTCTGGCGCAGCTATTTCGAAACATTACCGGTAGTAGAGGGTGCGATTGGGGCCGATACCCCGCATTCCTCAGTGGTGCAGCACTTCGAACGTTTGGGCCGCAATCGGCTAAAAGCGAAGCCGGAAAAAGTCGCAACGCATATCTCGGACGAGCACCAGGTGCGCCAGATGCGGGTACAGGATCTGATCTCCGCCTACCGACACAGAGGCCACAAGCGCGCGAATATTGACCCCCTCGGCATGATGGAGCGCCCCGCGACACCTATCCTCGAATTAGATTATCACCGACTGTCTCCGGCTGATCTGGACGAGACCTTTAACACCGGTACTTTTCACTACGGGGACGGGACTGCAAAGCTACGCGATATAGAAACGGCGTTGCAACAAACCTATTGCGGTTCTATTGGCGCTGAGTATATGCACATTGTCGACGCTGCCGAACAGCTTTGGGTGCAGCAGCGGTTAGAGAGCGCACGTAGCCGACCGAGTTTTGATGCCCGGCAAAAGCAGGCGATCCTAGAGCGTCTGATCGCGGCTGAAGGATTAGAAAAATACCTGCACAGGCGCTACCCAGGGACTAAGCGTTTTGGGCTTGAAGGCGCTGAAAGTCTGATTCCGATGTTCCACGAGCTGCTGCAACGGCTCGGCGATCACGGCGTTGTGGAGTCCGTAATCGGCATGGCTCACCGCGGCAGACTCAATGTGTTAGTAAACGTGTTGGGTAAAAACCCCGGCGACTTGTTTGATGAATTCGACGGTAATGTGCGGATTGAAAATGGTTCCGGTGATGTGAAATATCATCAGGGTTACTCTTCCAGCGTTATGACCCGCGGCGGCGAAATGCATTTAGCGTTGGCTTTCAATCCGTCGCATTTGGAAATTGTTGGTCCTGTTGTAGAGGGTTCCGTGCGTGCGCGTCAGGATCGGCGCAATGATCCTGTGGGTGATCAAGTGGTGCCGATCGTGGTGCATGGCGATGCAGCTTTTGCCGGTCAGGGTGTTGTTATGGAGACATTCCAGATGTCTCAAACCCGCGGTTTTCGCACCGGCGGGACGATTCATATCATCGTCAATAATCAAATTGGTTTTACTACCGACCGTCAGGAAGACGCCCGCTCAACCGAATACTGCACCGAGGTCGCTAAGCTTGTGCAGGCGCCGATTCTCCACGTCAACGGTGATGATCCCGAAGCTGTAATCTTCGCAACGCACCTGGCTGCTGACTACCGTATGACCTATCGGAAAGACGTGGTTATCGATCTCGTGTGCTATCGGCGGCGTGGGCACAATGAAGGCGAGGAGCCGATGAAGACCCAGCCCCTCATGTACCAGAAGATTCGTAGTCATCCGTCTGTTTGCGAGCAATACGGCAATGCCCTTGTCGACGGTGGAGTGGTTGGTCGAGAGCGTGTGACGGAAATGGCGGATCGCTATCGCGACACCATTGAAGCTGGCGAGAGCGTGGCTTTGAGTCTGGTGCAGGAGCCGAATAGTGAATTGTTTGTCGACTGGAACCCTTACATTGGCCACGACTGGGATGCGCCTGGTGATACCCGGGTAGCTCAGGCAGATTTCCAGCGGGTGGCGGCTAAGCTTGAAGAACTGCCAAACGGATTTGTGCTGCATCGCCAAGTCAGCAAAATTTTAGATGATCGACATCGCATGGCCGCTGGAGCCAAACCGGTAAATTGGGGCATGGGTGAGATTATGGCCTATGCGACGCTGGTTGATGCGGGTTTCCCAGTGCGTATGTCGGGTCAAGACGTGGGTGTGGGTACGTTTTCTCACCGACATGCTTCACTGTTCAATCAAAGAGACGGCGAGCGCATCATTCCGCTGAATCATGTTCGAGAAGATACGTCATTCGAGTTGTATGATTCGCTGCTGTCGGAAGAAGCCGTGTTGGCGTTTGAATACGGATACGCCGCTACCGCGCCTAAATCGCTGGTGGTGTGGGAAGCGCAGTTCGGTGATTTTGCCAACGGTGCCCAAGTGGTGATAGATCAGTTCATTAGTTCTGGAGAGACCAAATGGGCGCGCCTCTGCGGTTTAGCTATGTTGTTGCCGCATGGGTTCGAGGGAGCTGGTCCGGAACACTCATCAGCTCGTCTGGAGCGATTCCTGCAAATGTGTGCCGAGCACAATATGCAGATTTGCATTCCTTCAACGCCCGCTCAGGTGTTCCACATGTTGCGTCGTCAGGTGATCCGCCCGGCGCGTAAACCGCTGGTTGCGCTAACGCCGAAAAGCTTGTTGCGTCATAATTTGGCGGTTTCGACGCTGGAAGAGCTCTGCGACGGAGAGTTCCACACGGTGATCGATGAGCTGGACGATCTGAATCCAAAGAAAGTTGATCGCCTGGTCCTCTGTAGCGGCAAGGTCTATTACGATTTGCTTGAAGCGCGTCGTGAAGCGCAATCGGAAACGGTCGCTATCGTTCGCCTAGAGCAGCTTTACCCGTTTCCCGAGGCGGCTTTAGGGGAACTTCTGGTTCGCTACGGCAAGCTTAAAACTGCGGTGTGGTGTCAAGAAGAGCCCATGAATCAAGGGGCCTGGTATTCGTCTCAGCATCACATTCGCAATGTGCTGCAACGACACCTACCCCAGTTGCCCCTAGACTACGTTGGTCGCGATGCCTTTGCCGCACCTGCGGCCGGGTCGCCGGGACTGCATATAGAACAGCAACAACAGCTCGTGAACGAAGCATTATTTGGGAAAGCCCATGTTTAATGGCACTCCCGACCACCCATGATGGAAGTCAATTATGGACATTAAGGCGCCGACCTTTCCTGAATCGATCGCTGACGGGAGCGTTGCCGAGTGGCATCACCAAGTGGGTGATTTTGTTGCAAAAGACGAATTGTTGGTGGATATCGAGACCGACAAGGTGGTGATTGAGGTGTATGCGCCGGAAGACGGCGTGCTCAGTGTTATCGTCAAGGCCGAAGGTGAAACGGTGCTCTCTGAAGAGGTGATCGCGCAGTTCACGCCGGGTGCTGGTGCCGGTGCGCCGAGCGTCGACAGTACTGTTGAAGAAACGCCTGCTGTGACCACTGAGGTCGATCGGTTTGCTAGTCCGGCGGCTAAAAAGCTCGCCGCCGAAAACAATTTGGATTGGTCGGCTATTACTGGTTCGGGCAAAGACGGTCGCATCACTAAGGAAGACGTCGCTGCGGCATTAACCACGGTCGCGCACCCGGAGGCTGCACCCGCGCCGGTAGAGCCAGCAGCGGCAACCAGCAAGCCGCAAGCTGTGGAGCTTGGGTTTGGCGGAGAGAGCCGGGTCGAGCGTCGTGTACCTATGACGCGGTTGCGCGCCAGCGTCGCCAAGCGCTTGGTAGCAGCCCAACAGAATGCAGCGATGTTAACAACCTTTAACGAAGTGGATATGCGGCCGATCATGACCCTGCGTAAGCGCTATCAGGCTGAATTTCAGAAGGCTCACAATGACACGCGGCTAGGATTTATGTCGTTTTTTGTCCGTGCAGCTACCGAGGCGTTGAAGCGCTTCCCGGCCGTGAATGCGAGCATTGATGGCGATGACATTGTTTACCACGGCTATTACGACATTGGCGTAGCGGTGTCGACAGAAAAGGGTTTAGTGGTACCTGTGCTGCGCGACACAGATGCCTTGGGTTTGGCGCAGATAGAAGATGAAATCGCGGCGTTTGGTGTTAAGGCGCGCGACGGCAAATTGGCCCTTGAGGATATGGCTGGAGGGACGTTCACGATCTCGAACGGCGGAATTTTCGGCTCGATGATGTCCACGCCGATTCTTAATCCGCCCCAGACTGGGGTCTTGGGTATGCATAATATTCAGGAACGAGCCGTCGTTGTGGACGGCGAGATTGTGATTCGGCCGATGATGTATCTTGCGCTGTCTTATGATCATCGATTGATTGATGGTCGCGAGGCCGTACAGTTCCTAGTGGCCATTAAGGGCATGATCGAAGACCCTGCGCGAATTCTGTTGGAACTGTAGCAGTTGCCGATAATGAGCCCGTCTTAATGATAGGGCTATGTGGCACGCGCACGAAGAGCCCGCTCGAATCAAGTTGAGCTGAGGCTATTAAAGAGTAAATTGGCATGACGTTTATGCCTTGAGTGGAAGTAACCCATGAGCAATGACTACGACGTAATCGTTATCGGTGCCGGCCCAGCAGGCTATCACGCAGCGATTCGCAGTGCGCAACTGGGCTTTAAAACGGCCTGTATCAACAAAATGCGTGACAAGGACAATAATCCCGTACTGGGCGGAACGTGCCTGAACTGGGGGTGTATCCCGTCGAAAGCCCTGTTGGACGCGTCGCATAAGTTCCATGAAGCCCAGCACGATTTTGCCGATTTAGGCATCAATACCGGCAAAGTAAGTGCCGATGTGCCGAAGATGATCGCGCGTAAGCAAGAGGTTGTGGATGGTTTAACCGGTGGAGTAGCGGCGTTATTTCAAGGCAACGGCGTTACCTCTTTAGAGGGCACGGGCCGTTTGCACGGCAATTGTCAGGTGGCGTTTACTCCCCATGACGGCGATGAGCAAATGCTGCAGGCCGGCCACGTGATTTTAGCCCCAGGTTCGGTGCCTGTAGAGATTCCGCCAGCGCCATTGCAGGACGGAGTTGTCGTTGATTCCACCGGGGCGCTCGAGTTCACTGCAGCGCCCGCGCGCTTAGGTGTTATTGGATCGGGAGTAATCGGCTTAGAACTGGGCAGTGTTTGGAATCGTTTAGGGTCAGAGGTCATCGTACTGGAAGCGTTGGATGAGTTTCTGCCCATGGCAGATAGCCGCATCAGTCGCGACGCTCAACGTATGTTCAAAGCGCAAGGCTTGGACATCCGTCTCGGCGCGCGTGTTACTGCAACTCGGGTGCAGGGACGCGGTAACAAAAAAACCGTAACAGTCACGTATCAGGACAAAGACGGCGAACAGCAACTGGAATTCGATAAGCTGATTGTCGCGGTGGGCCGCAGGCCCTACACCGAGGGACTGTTGGCACCGGACTCCGGCGTCAACTTGGACGAACGCGGTTTCCTGTACGTAAACGAAGTGTGCGCAACCGATGCACCGAATGTTTACGCTGTGGGCGACGTGGTGCGGGGTCTTATGTTGGCGCACAAGGGTATGGAAGAGGGTGTAATGGTCGCGGAAAGGATCGCTGGCCATAAGCCATTAGTGAATTACGACACGGTACCCAGTGTCGTTTATACGCATCCAGAAATAGCCTGGGTGGGCAAGACCGAACAGCAGCTAAAGTTGGAAGGTGAAAACTACAATGTCGGTAGTTTTCCTTTTGCAGCGAACGGTCGGGCCTTGGCAGCGAATGAAACCGAGGGCATGGTCAAACTTATTGCCGATGCCGAAACCGACCGGATACTTGGCGTGCATGTGCTCGGCCCCCAAGCCTCAGAGATTATTGCCCAGGCCGTTATCAGTATGGAGTTCAGTGCCAGCGCCGAAGATTTAGGGCTTATTATGTTTGCGCATCCAACGTTGTCGGAAGGCGTACACGAAGCTGCGCTCGGTGCGGCAGGTCATGCCATTCACATGGTTAACCGTAAAAAGCCAGGTGGCAAAACCTAGTTAAAGAACGAACGCGCGCTCAATCGCGCACGGGCATTTTTAGTAACCAGTCAGGGGAGGAGCGCGCGCAGTGAATTTACACGAGTACCAGGCTAAGAGCCTGTTTGCTGAATACGGTTTGCCCGTTTCAGAAGGGCATGCTGTAGATACGGCAGATGAAGCGGTCGCGGCTGCAGAAAAAATTGGCGGCAGCCGTTGGGTTGTTAAAGTTCAGGTGCATGCGGGTGGACGAGGAAAAGCCGGCGGCGTGAAGCTTGCCGATTCGCTGGAGGAGGTGAGGGCCTTCGCAGAGCAATGGATTGGTAAGAATTTGGTGACCATCCAGACCGATGAAAACGGTCAGCCGGTCAGCAAAATCTATGTGGAGAGCTGCACCGATATTGCCACGGAATTGTACTTGGGTGCGGTGGTGGACAGAGGCAGCCGACGGGTGGTGTTTATGGCCAGTACCGAGGGCGGCGTGGAGATCGAAACCGTAGCGGAAGAAACCCCAGAGAAAATACTCCGCGCCATGATTGACCCGTATGTGGGCGCACAATCGTTTCAGGGCCGGCAGCTGGCGTTTGCGCTGGGTCTGCAGGGTCCACAAATTCGCCAGTTCACCGATCTGTTCATGGGTTTGGCGAAGTTGTTTGAAGAGACCGACTGTTCTCTTTTAGAGATCAACCCGTTGGTGATCACTGAGGAAGGCAATGTGCATTGTCTGGACGCCAAGATGAATGTTGACGGCAACGCGTTGTATCGGCAGCAGAAAATTGCCGCTATGGAGGACCCAAGCCAAGAAGATGAGCGCGAAGCGCAAGCTGCAGAATACAACCTGAATTATGTGGCACTCGACGGCAACATCGGCTGTATGGTGAATGGTGCGGGTTTGGCAATGGGCACCATGGACTTGGTAAAACTGCACGGCGGCAATCCCGCTAACTTTCTCGACGTAGGCGGCGGCGCCACCAAGGAAGCGGTATCTGAAGCGTTTAAAATTATTTTGTCCGACAGCGCAGTAAAAGCGGTTCTCATCAACATCTTTGGCGGGATCGTGAGTTGCGCGACGATTGCAGAAGGTATCATCGGTGCGGTGAAAGAAGTTGGCGTAGAAGTACCGGTTGTGGTGCGTTTTGAAGGCAACAACTCTGAGTTAGGTCGTCAGACCCTAGCGGACAGCGGGCTAAACATCATTCCCGGAGAATCACTAGTAGACGCGGTCGAAAAAGCCGTGGCCGCGGCCGGAGGTCAGTCATGAGCATATTGATCGACAAAGACACCAAGGTAATTTGCCAGGGTTTTACCGGTTCGCAAGGTACGCTCCACAGCGAGCAAGCGATCGCCTATGGCACTAAGTTGGTGGGCGGCGTAACCCCGGGTAAAGGCGGCGGCACCCATTTGGGGCTGCCAATCTTTGATACCGTGGCAGAGGCGGTGGCCGCTACTGGTGCGACCGCGTCGGTGATCTATGTGCCGGCAGGCTTCTGTAAAGATTCAATTTTAGAAGCGCTGGATGCTGGCATAGAGTTGGTCGTATGTATTACCGAAGGCATACCTACTCTGGATATGCTGGCGGTTAAGGCGCGTCTGGATTTAACTAACGCGCGTATGATCGGGCCCAATTGCCCCGGAGTCATTACCCCAGGCGCGTGTAAGATTGGCATCATGCCCGGCGACATACATCTGCCGGGCAAGGTAGGCATTGTCAGCCGATCGGGCACCCTTACCTATGAAGCGGTTAAACAAACGACAGATCG
>Ga0160422_10002647_pt1 | contig 11197 bp, 10 predicted proteins | sample Fk160mmetaG_FD_108192 | JGI IMG/M metagenome (GOLD analysis project Ga0160422, IMG submission 108192) | Marine microbial communities from the Central Pacific Ocean - Fk160115 60m metaG | ecosystem: Environmental > Aquatic > Marine > Oceanic > Photic zone | place: The Central Pacific Ocean... | reverse complement strand
AACATCAATGCTGGAGGAAAAACTAAGCTCTCCGGAATGATTTCTGGCCTGCTGCTACTATTTATTTTACTTGCCTTAGGGCCTGTTGCTTCAAAAATCCCCGTCGCTGTGCTTTCTGGAATTCTAATTACTGTGGGGATTGGCGTTATGGATTATAAAGGGTTACGAGCAGTTACTAAATTGCCGAAAAACATAAAGATAGGCCCAATAAAACTGAGTTCAGAGGCGCTAATAATGGTGGTTGTAATGCTCTTATCGACTTTCTGGGACTTAATTTTTGCCGTTGGGGTTGGACTTATTATATCTTGTCTAATATTTATGAAATTGATTGGTGATTTGACGGCTAAATATTCAGAAATTAAAGGCTTAAAGGAAGAGGCTTGGCCAGATGAAATGGGGTTCCCGTCCGCGCTTAAAAATAATGTTTTTATCAAACACATAAAAGGGCCTTTATTTTTTGGCTACACCTCAGAGTTTCAGCAGCTTTATACACAAATTCCCAAGCAAGCCAAAACAGTCGTCATACGCCTGAGCAAAATGCCTTATATCGACCAAAGCGGTTTATATGTAATGGAAGATATACTTCTCGATTTAAAACTAAAAGAAATAACTGTTATTTTTGTTGGACTACAGGACCAGCCTCGGTACATGATGGAAAGAATTGACATCATTCCCGATATCATTCCAGAGTCAAAAATCTATGTAAATTTTAAAGCCTATCTCAAAGAGGTTTCGAAATAAGCCCTGCTTTAATTTTAAGGCTTAAGATTGTTTTCTTTTGGCTTTAAAAGCTCTGGTAGATGAATCTCTTGGGTTCGACTCATAAACGTCGGAAGAATGGCAGGAGCCAAAAACTGAACGGGATTGTATAGGGTAGACGCCTGAATCTTCTCGTCTGGAACGATAGATGTGGGCCCGTTGAAAGTTTCAACTACCAATATGAATACGGAACATATTAATGTCATTTTGAGGCCTCCAAAGACTCCCCCTAAAATTTTATTTAACAACCCCAAGGCGGCAAAGCTGGCAAGCTTTGTAAGTGCTTTTCCTGCCAAGGATGTTGCAACAGCGATCAGAACGAATGTAATGACAAAAGCGGATATCGCAATGGTTTTTTCAGACCAATCTAAGTGGGTTGACAAAAGATCTGCGGCATAATTGCTAAAATAAGCAGCCCCATAAGCCCCTAAAACCAGCGCCAAAAGGGTGGCTATTTCAACAAAAAGCCCTTTAAAGAGCCCCCTGACAACACCAAAACCAATGGCGGTCAATAGCAGTATGTCGACAACAGGCATAGAGAGTGATAATGTTGATTTATATTCATTTAAATTTGATATAAATTTACAAAATAATTAATGGTAAGAAAAGAACCTTTTAGAGGGCGCTAATGCAGTCTATTAATGTGTCACACAAGAGATTTTGTGTTTCTGATAATCATGTAAACCTCAAACCTTAAAACACGGAGCCGTTTTAAGTTGTAACAACTCACGAAACACGGCAATCTCAAAGTATCTTTCCAAAAAGTGCTATATTGATTAAGTTTTATTAAATTTGATTTTATTTTTTTAGATGATTGACCACATTAACTCCCTAATCAAAGAAGCTCAGAGTTTTACCACAACCAGCTTAACGGAAGTCGAAGATTTTCGTATTAAGTTTTTGGGTAAAAAGGGTGTTCTAAATAAGCTTTTTGCAGATTTCAAGGCAGTGGCTAACGCTGAAAAAAAGGCTTATGGTCAAGCCATAAATAAATTAAAATCTACGATTCAGGATAAGGTAAACACGCTCAACAGTTCACTAAATGAAGGCCAAAAAATAAGGCGCGAATTTATAGACTTCAGTCGCCCTGGTGATCCTTTTACGGTTGGGGCGCGCCACCCTATATCTCTTGTAAAAAATCAAATTATCGACATCTTTTCGCGCATCGGTTTTAATATAAGTGAAGGACCAGAAATTGAAGACGATTGGCATAATTTTACAGCGCTCAATTTGCCGGAACACCACCCTGCAAGAGACATGCAGGACACGTTTTTTATTCAAACAGATCCCAATATTTTACTACGCACTCACACCAGCTCAGTTCAAGTCCGCCATATGGAAAACAACAGCCCCCCCATTCGCACTATCTCACCCGGAAGAGTGTATAGAAACGAGGCCATTTCAGCAAGGTCACACTGTTTTTTTTACCAAGTTGAAGGTTTGTATGTTGATAAAAACGTAAGCTTTGCTGATCTTAAGCAGACACTACAATTTTTTACAAAAGAGCTGTTTGGCCAATCAAAAATTCGGCTGAGACCTTCATACTTTCCGTTTACAGAACCCAGTGCGGAAGTGGACGTTTATTGGGGTCTAGAAACGGAAAACGACTATAAAATGACCAAAGGTACGGGGTGGTTAGAGATTATGGGTTGTGGAATGGTAGATCCGAATGTTTTAACTAATTGCGGGATTGATGCAAAGACATATTCCGGCTTTGCCTTTGGTATGGGCGTAGATCGCATCGCTTTGCTGCTGCACCAAATTAATGATATTCGGCTGTTGAGTGAAAATAATTTGCGTTTTTTGGAACAGTTTAAAAGCGTGTTACAGCAAAGTTAATCCAAAACACTTACCAGTGTTTTAAAAACTTCTTTTGGATTGGCATCAGAATATAAGATTTGGTAAACTGCATCAATAATTGGCGTTTTAGCAGCTACCTTGTTTTTGTGGTTGATTTGGTAAGCACTCTTTGTGGCGTAATACCCTTCTGCAATCATATTCATCTCTATTTGTGCCGATTTAACTGTGTATCCCTTACCTATCATGTTTCCAAACATCCTGTTTCGAGAAAATGCTGAATATCCCGTCACTAGCAGATCCCCCAAATAAAGAGTTTCATTAATTTTGCGCTTCATTTTGTATACTTTTTTAATATATCGTTTCATCTCTCTGATCGCATTACTCATCAATACGCTTTGAAAATTATCTCCATATCCTAAACCATGAGAAATTCCTGCCGCAACGGCATAAATATTTTTTAACATCGCGGCATATTCTGCCCCAACCACATCATCATGCGTTTTAGTTTGTATATAATCGCAAGAAAGTCTAGAGGCAACCTCGGCTGCTAAAGCTGCATTTGTACACGCAATGGTCAAATAAGACAAGCGCTCTAATGCCACCTCTTCGGCGTGACATGGTCCGCCGATAACGGCAATCTGATTGAGCGGCACCTGTTTTTGTTGGTGAAAATACTCCCCTGCCAACAAGCCGAATTCCGGAACAATTCCCTTGATGCCAGAAACGATATTCTTTTTGGAAATATCAACGGACAGCAATTCTAGTTGGGTGTGAACAAAAGCGGAGGGAATGGCAAAAATAAGCACCTCAGCTGCAGCGGCAACCTCATTAATATCGGTGCTTAAAATCAACCGGTCGTTGTCTAGTTCTACTGATGACAAATAAGAAGGGTTGTGCTTTTCATTTAAAATATATTGAATGGTTTGAGTCTTGCGAACATACCAATGAACTTTTTGGGGGGTTTCACATAACATTTTCACAATCGCTGTGGCCCAACTTCCATTGCCGAAAACAGCATATGATGTCTTAGAATCCATACGCTAGTGAAACTTTTGTTCAATAATGTCCAAAAAACGCGTTTCGTAATCTTCCTTACCATCCCAATTATTGTAGTCGGGCTTTATGATGTTTTCTAAAAAGTCTGTTATTTCTTCAAACGAATCCATGGTATTTAATTGTGAAATCACTCTGTCATAATCTTCGTTGTTGTTTTCAAATAAATGATTTACAAAAGCCAATCGGTCGTTGAGTCCAATATGAAATGCGGCTGATTTAAAGGTTTCGTTTAACGAGGTTTTTTCTACGGCAGTAAGGGAATTCTCTGAGGGCTCCTTTTCAAGTTTGCTTTCGGGCTCAACAGGGTCAAAAATTGGCAGTTGTCCGAGGTTTGGTGAAAGTTCAGAGAGGTCTTCTTCAATCTTTTCAGGAGTATTTATTTCATCTACTAACTCATCTACTGCGGCTGTTTCTTCTGGCATCTGAGCAACAATGTCTTTTATTTTTTCAATAGCAGGCTCCATAAGGGGTTCTTCGGGCGCGTTATCAATATTGACAAACACCTTATCCTCCACCTCTATGGCATCGCTGACCTTATTGTTAAAAGCGCCATCAAGGGCGCTAAAAAACGAAGCGCCTATCGCGGCATCATCGGGTATTTCCCCATTGTAGTGATCGTCTAAGAACTTAAGGATGGTGATTTTTTGATAAAGTAGTGCAACTTCTGCCTGCATTTTATTTAAATCTTCTTTGCTTGTTAGTTTTAAAACGCGATGGGCGATGCTTATAAGTTCAGATTCTAACTTCTTTTTCATGTATCCTTTTAATATAGTAAAATTAGCAACATTTGGTAGTCAAATGTCTGTGTTAAATTAGTTTTAGAGTTGTGCTTTTATTTTTAGTAAATTTACACCACTTTAATACGTTCAACGATTTAATCGTTAGGTGTGATAAAATTACAAAATGTTTCTTGAAAATACAGTAAACCCAAAAGAACAATTTGGATGGATCGAAGTTATCTGCGGCTCTATGTTTTCTGGAAAAACTGAAGAACTCATAAGAAGGTTAAAACGCGCCCAATTTGCAAAACAAAGAGTGGAGATTTTTAAACCCAATCTTGATGTGAGGTTTGACGGTAATTGTGTGGTTTCTCACGACGCTAATGAAATTCGATCGACTCCTGTGCCGTCGGCCTCAAACATTCCGCTCCTCTCAGAAGGTTGCGATGTGGTTGGTATTGACGAAGCGCAATTCTTTGACGATGAAATTGTGACAGTGTGTAATGCGTTAGCGAATAAAGGTGTTCGTGTCATTGTCGCTGGTTTGGATATGGATTTCAAAGGGAAGCCCTTTGGACCTATGCCCAACTTAATGGCAACGGCAGAGTATGTAACAAAGGTTCATGCCGTTTGTACCAAAACTGGAAATTTAGCACAATACAGCTACCGGAAAACCAATAACGATGATTTGGTTTTAATTGGTGAAACAGACGCCTATGAGCCGTTGAGTCGTGCGGCTTTTTACAATGCGATGAGGGCCGAAAAAACAAAGAAAAATTTCCGCGGTGATAAGTGAAACAACTCTTGAAATAGACCTTTCTGCGCTGAAAAACAACTACGCTATTTTGCGTTCTAAAATACCACCCAAGACGCTGTTATTGGCTGTGGTTAAAGCTTTTGCGTATGGAAGTGATGCTATTGTTGTGGCTAAGTTTTTAGAAAACCTCGGTGCCGATTACTTTGCTGTGGCTTACGTAAGCGAAGGGATCGCCCTTAGAAATGCTGGGCTTAAAACGCCTATTTTAGTCCTGCACCCTCAGCCAGTTAATTTTAAAAAAGCCATTGAATATAAATTGGAGCCCAGCCTATACAGTGAAAGGGTTTTAACCACCTTTTTGGCTGTCGCTATAGAAATGAATCAAACCGGCTTTCCTGTTCATATCAAATTTAATACCGGTCTTAATAGATTGGGTTTTAGCACATCTACAACAGCGGACACAGCTGCAATCTTAGCTAGGGAAAATGCACTTAGTGTAAAGTCTGTGTTTTCTCACTTGGCAGCTAGTGAAGACCTGCAAGAGTGCGATTTTACAGCAAAACAAATCGATACGTTCTCTAAAGCCTGTAATGTCTTCGAAGGTATATATGGAAAAGTGCCCATCCGACATCTTTGCAATACTTCAGGGGTGATTAATTATCCGGATGCAGCCTTTGATATGGTCCGCTGTGGGATTGGTCTTTATGGCTTTGGAAATTCTGCTAAAAACAATTTTAACCTGATGCCTGTCTTGGCTCTTAAAACGGTGATTTCTCAGATACACGACTTAAAAAAAGGCGAAAGTGTGGGGTACAACAGAGGGTATATTGCGGTAGACTCAAAAAAAATTGCCACCCTTCCTATTGGACACGCGGACGGAATTGGAAGACAGTACGGAAATGGGGTGGGCAGTGTTAATATTCATGGGCAAAAGGCCCCTATTGTCGGAAATGTATGTATGGATATGGTTATGGTCGATGTCAGTCAAATTGACTGCAAAGAGGGCGACAGCGTAGTAGTTTTTGATAGCTTTACAACAGCTGAACAATTGGCAGAAAGTGCACAAACGATTTCTTACGAGCTTCTAACCTCTCTGTCTCAACGCATTAAGCGCAGCATTATAGAGTCCTAATTTTACTTTTTCTCGAATTTTAAGTGATTTTGTCGCCTAATAACTCAAATCTATTTTACGATGTTTAAAGAATTCACAATGATGGGCAGCCTGATTGATATTGCCGTTACATTCGTTATGAGGGCCGCCTTTAAAGACGTGGTCACAAGTTTTACTTCAGGATTTGTTTCTCCTGTTATTGGCCTTGTTTTTAAGGCAGGTTTTAAGGGTTTAAAGAGCATACTAGAGAGAGGTGCTGTTAACGAGCTGGGGGTTGTCGTTGAAGAATCCGCTATCCTGTAGGGTGAGTTTTTAATGTATGCCATCGATTTTTTTATTAAAGCCTTTGTAATGTTACTTGTGATAAAAGGTATTAACAAGCTCAAAAAAGGGAAGCGGAAGAGGTGGCTACAAGCCCAACTGACAATGCGCTTTTATATGAAATTAGAGATTTTTTAAAGAAATAATTTTTTTAGAAGGGATTTCGATCCCTTTTTTATTTTGATATTTTACATCAACCTGTTCAGGGATTTACTAAGTTTGCATTAGAATTAAAATACTTGAAAATGAAAGTAGCCGTTGTTGGCGCAACTGGGATGGTGGGAACCATTGTGATTAAGCTTCTTGAAACAAGAGGGTTTCCTTTGACGGAGCTTATTGCTGTGGCGTCAGAAAAAAATGTAGGAAAAACAGTTTTTTTTAAAGACAAAAAACACACTATTGTTAGCTTAATGACAGCTGTTGAAATGTGTCCAAATATTGCTATTTTTTCTGCTGGGGGTGACACCTCTCTAACTTGGGCACCTAAATTTGCCGAGGCTGGATGCATTGTAATTGACAACTCCTCAGCTTGGAGAATGGATCCTGATAAAAAACTAATTGTTCCTGAGATTAATGCCGCTATTATCACAAAAGAAGATAAAATAATTGCCAACCCAAACTGCTCAACCATACAGCTGGTATTGGCCTTGGCGCCACTACACAAAGCCTATAAAATGAAGCGAGTGGTTGTTTCTACCTATCAATCGGTTTCCGGAACAGGTATGAAGGCTGTTCGACAATTAGAAAACGAAATTCACGGCAAAAAGGGGCCTATGGTTTATCCCTATCCCATTTTTAAAAATGCCCTGCCTCACTGTGATGCTTTTTTGGAAAATGGATATACAAAAGAAGAAATGAAGCTTATTAAAGAGCCCCATAAAATATTAAACGACTACAGCTTTGCGGTGACTGCTACGGCAGTTAGAATTCCGACGGCCGGTGGGCATTCAGAGTCCGTTAATATAGAATTTGAAAATGCTTTTAAACTCACTGATATTCGAATGATTCTTAGCAAAACTCCAGGGATAACTGTCCAGGACAACCCACAAACCAACAGCTATCCAATGCCAATTTTTGCCCATGAAAAAGATGGGGTTTTTGTTGGGAGAATACGACGAGACGAGAGTCGGGAGAACACCCTCAATATGTGGATTGTCGCCGATAACCTGCGGAAAGGTGCTGCCACCAATGCAATACAAATCGCAGAACACATAGCCGCCGAGGTTTTATAAATACACTTTTGATGCTATCAGTGTAAAATGTCTCTTTTAATTACAATGATTCTGCAACCGATGATGTTGCTTCTTTTTCTGTCAAAAAGATGGAAATAAAAAAGTTGTTAAAGCTTTCGGAAAACCCATGCTTGCAGTCGGCTATAAACAGGGGTTTAGTTTTGATAAAAAATGATTTAGCGTTTCGTTAAATCTAATTTTTCTATCTTTAAGCTTTATCAATTTCTTATTTTATTTATTATGTCTTTATCTTCTTTATTTATATACCCGATTATCGTTTTTGGAGGTTTTGTTCTGCTTGCCGCTTTTTTTATTGTAAAACAGCAAAGCGCCGCTATTATTGAGCGTTTTGGTAAGTTCCTTAGCATCCGTCAGTCGGGGCTTCACATTAAAATCCCTTTAATTGATCGTGTTGCTGGCCGTTTGAGTTTAAAAATTCAGCAGCTGGATGTAATTGTAGAAACTAAAACCTTGGACGATGTGTTCGTACGTTTAAAAATATCCGTTCAATACAAGGTGATTAAAGAAAAAGTTTATGAGGCTTTTTATAAGCTTGACTATCCGCACGAGCAAATAACTTCTTATGTGTTCGATGTAGTGCGTGCAGAGGTTCCAAAAATGAAATTGGATGACGTCTTTGTTAAAAAAGACGACATTGCCATTGCTGTTAAGACAGAGCTTAATGAGGCCATGATGGATTATGGATATGATATTATCAAGACTCTTGTGACGGATATCGACCCCGATGCCCAGGTAAAAGAGGCTATGAACCGGATCAACGCCTCTGAAAGAGAGAAAATTGCGGCACAGTTTGAAGGAGACGCTGCTCGTATTTTAATTGTTGAAAAGGCCAAGGCAGAGGCGGAAAGTAAGCGGCTCCAAGGCCAAGGTATTGCAGATCAGCGCCGAGAAATAGCAAGAGGGCTGGAAGAGTCTGTAGAGGTGTTGAATAAGGTTGGCATCAACTCCCAAGAAGCCTCGGCTCTGATTGTGGTTACCCAGCACTATGATACGCTTCAGTCTATTGGTGGCGAATCCAATAGTAATTTAATTTTACTACCCAACTCACCTCAAGCAGGGAGTAATATGCTAAATGACATGGTGGCTAGTTTTACGGCAAGCAACCAAATTGGTGAGGCCATGAAAAACAATAAAACCAAAGACAAAAAATCCAATTAATTCGCTTTCGTTTAAATTACAGCTTCTTTAGAAAGTATTGAATTGCTGTCTAAAGAAGCTTTTTTTATAAAGTCATCAGCCTCTGGTGTTCGTTCTTGTCCTGTTTTTAACAATTCTTTTAAGACAATCATTACAGCGATGCGAGTGCCCACTTTTTTACTCGCCGTTCCAAACAACGGCAATAGTTCTTCATAACCAACCCCAACTGAAAGCTTTTGTATTTCAATTTTGGTTTTATTTTGCTTATCCTTGGGCAGATTGGTGTATTTCTTTCCAAGTTGCTTTATCAAATCAATGGGCTTTCTACGATCTTTTTGCTGTTGCTTTGGCTGTGAGTTTGGTTCTGATTTTTGTTTGCTCCAGTTGTCTCTCAGCCCCACAGTTTTATTAAAAATAATCGTTTCTGAGTCACTGCTAGGGTCAATAGAAAAGTACCCTAACCGCTGAAATTGATAATGGCTATATGGTTTTAAGCACGGAATGTTGGGCTCTATATAGGCCTTTACTGACCTATAAGAATCAGGGTTAATAAATGACATAAAATTCGCCTCCTGACTGTCTGGTGCAGGGTGAGAAAACAGCCGGTCATAAATTCTGACCTCTATTTCCTTGGCGTGCTCTAAAGATACCCAGTGTAGTGTTCCTTTTACTTTTTTTAAGCTTGCGGCACTGCCGCTACCGCTTAAACTTTCTGGGTCATAGCTACAATGAACCTCTTTAATGATTCCGTTTTTGTCTTTTTTAACAGATTCCGCCTTAATGATATAAGCGTTTTTTAAGCGAACCTCTTTGCCTAGTGCCAATCGAAAATATTTTTTAGTAGCGTCCTCTTTAAAGTCTGCGCGTTCTATATAAAGTATTTTAGAAAATGGTATTGTGCGCACTTCTGAAACGTTTTTTTCGGGATTATTGATTGCCTCCATCCAAGCTGTTTTGCTTTCTGGATAATTGGTTATTATTAGTTTTAATGGGTCTAAAACAGCCATAACGCGGTTAGCTGTCTTGTTTAGGTCTTCTCGCACACAAAACTCAAGCAAGGATACATCAATGATGTTGTCGCGTTTGGCAACCCCTATGGTTTCTACGAACTTTTTAATGGCATTTGGTGTGTAGCCACGACGCCTAAGTCCAGAAATTGTTGGCATTCGGGGGTCGTCCCAGCCTGAAACAGCCCCCGCCTCTACGAGCTTTGATAATTTGCGTTTACTCATTATGGTATAACTAAGGTTTAAGCGCGCAAACTCCCTTTGCTTTGGTTGTAGGGGATGGCTTTGCTTGCTGTGGGGATAAACAGAGTGTTTAAACCAGTTGTAGAGCTCTCTGTGTGGTTTGAACTCTAGGGAGCACAAAGAATGAGATATTTGTTCTATATAGTCGCTTTCGCCGTGGGTCCAATCATACATTGGGTAGATACACCAATCTGAGCCTGTGCGTTGGTGGTGGGTATGGATAATGCGATACATTATGGGATCGCGCATCAGCATATTGGGGTGCTGCATGTCTATCTTGGCGCGCAGGACATGTGCACCTGCCTCAAATTTACCGGCACGCATTTCTTTAAAAAGCATTGTGTTTTCTTCAATGCTTCTGTTTCTGAAAGGGCTGTCTTCCCCTGCTTGTGTTGGTGTTCCTTTTTGTTCAGCCATCAAGGCGCTTGACTGAGAATCTACATAGGCTTTGTTGTTGCTTATCATAAGCAGCGCCCAATCGTAAAGCTGGCCGAAATAATCTGAAGAGTAGCACTCCTTATCCCAGTGGTAGCCGAGCCAGTTAATGTCTTTTTTTATGGCGTCGACATAGGCTTGATCTTCGTTTGTTGGGTTAGTGTCGTCAAACCTTAGATTAACAGGGGCGCCATATTTGTTTCCCAAACCGAAGTTTATACCAATGGCTTTGGTGTGTCCGATGTGGAGATAACCATTGGGCTCTGGAGGAAATCTAAAACGAAGCTGAGATCTATCAAGGGTGGTTTTAAGGTCTTCCTCAATAATTTGTTCTATAAAGTTTAATGGTTTTTTGGTCATAAAAGCTTTGTTGAGCTACCGAGTAAAAATACAAAACTATTCTTTTATATAATTTGTGAATATATATCTTTATAAGAAATATTTTTTTTGTAAAATTGTCAACATTAAAATCTAAAAAATGGGGTTAATAGAGCTTAAAAATATTCGTATTTATGCCCACCATGGTTGTCTTCCAGAAGAAACAATTATTGGTAGTGAGTATCGAGTAGATCTTGCGATAGATGCTGACTTGTCTATTT
>Ga0160422_10002645_pt1 | contig 11199 bp, 4 predicted proteins | sample Fk160mmetaG_FD_108192 | JGI IMG/M metagenome (GOLD analysis project Ga0160422, IMG submission 108192) | Marine microbial communities from the Central Pacific Ocean - Fk160115 60m metaG | ecosystem: Environmental > Aquatic > Marine > Oceanic > Photic zone | place: The Central Pacific Ocean... | reverse complement strand
AATCAGGCGGCGGATGGTCCGGCTTCGTTGGTTATTTCAGAAAAATTGCGAGCCCAAATCGGTGGTCTGCGTCAAGCCATTGACAACTCTGAAATTGGCATTGCCATGGTTCAAACAGCTGAAGGTGCGCTGAACGAAATCAGTGCTTCTCTGGTGACCATGCGCCAACTGGCGGTTCACGCAGCGAACGAAGCTGTGAATGACGACGAAATGCTCCATGCGGATCAAGAAGAAATCAATAACATCCTAAGCATGATCGATCGGATCTCGCGTGATGCCCAATACGGCAAGAAGCATCTGCTCGACGGTAGCCGAGGTGCCAACGGAGTGACGAGTGGAGCCAACCTGGAATTTGTCGGCGCCAACGAGAAGACGAAAGGCTCTGGAGTAGGTGGTTACAAGATAGAAGTTGTGGAAACTGCTAAGCGTGCTCAAGTGACAGGAACATTGGCACTAACGAATGAAATCATCGATCGTGGTGAGCAAATCACAATTGAAGAAGGTGGAAAGACAATCACTTTCAACACATTACGTGGCGAAACAGTCGAAGCGAATCTCAATGCACTCAAGAAGACAATGGCGGATTCGAACATCGATGTTGAGTTGGTGCTACCCAATCAGCAGAAGCTGGAGTCCCTACTAGAGGGCAGCGATCTGCGATCAAGCATCCGCTATCGGATCATTGGGGTACACAACAACGCGGACGCACTTGAGGATGTACTTCGCCAAGAAGATGTGACTACTGCCCTACGTGAAGTTGGCCTAACCGTTGAGGATATCCGTGCAGCTGCCGCAAACATTACTGATTCCAACGAGCCACAATTTATCACCTTGCGCCACAAGGATTATGGTACAGAGCCTGTCTTTTCGGTAACCAGCACCACAGCTGGTTTGGTAGCCGCAGAATCAGACGTGCCCCAGGAGATCAACAACGGTCGTGATATAGCTGGCAAGATTCAAGGTGAGGTTGCCTTTGGCAAGGGACAAGTACTGAAAGGAGGAGCGTTTACACAGGCTGATGGTTTGGAGATCCTTTATACCGGCTCAAAAGCCAGTGAACGTGGTGAGTTCGTCGGCTCTGTTACAGTTACTCAAAATTCGATGTATTTCCAGGTGGGTGCGAATTGCGGCCAAACTGTGACACATGGTATTCGCGAAATCACTTCGAAGGGATTGGCTCGAGCAGTTGAGAATCTCTCTGGATTCAAATCTTTGGCGGATATCGATGTGCGAACGGCACAAGGAGCTCAAGACGCCATCTGCCTGATCGACAAAGCAATTCAGGAAGTTTCTGGAACAAGGGGCCGGATGGGAGCCTTCCACAAAAACAACCTCCAGAGCAACCTAAACTACCTACGAAGCGCACACGAAAACGTGACGAAAGCAGAGTCTGTCATACGTGATACAGACGTTGCTGAGGAGATGACACTTTACACCCGTAACCAAATCATGATGGAAGCCAATGTAGCAATGCTGGCTCAGGCCAATCAGGCCCCAAGTGTCCTGATGAGACTCTTACAGTAAAAATCGGTTTCAAAATCAAGAGTTCATTTTCTCTGATGATTTCGTCGAAGTTCATTACCACCCAGAATGAGGGGTAACCATGTCAATACGCATTAACACAAACATATCAGCGATCAACGCTCATCGTATGTTGGCAAGAAACAATGAGATTTCTGCAAGAAATTTGGAACGCCTTTCATCTGGTCAGAAGATCAATCGTGGGGCCGATGGGCCAGCGGCTTTGGTCATCAGCGAGCGTTTGCGAGCACAGATTGGGGGAATCAAGCAGGCAATTGATAATTCGGAAGCAGGCATCTCCCTGGTACAAACAGCGGAAAGTGCTCTTGACGAAGTTAGTGCGGCTTTGGTCAATGCGCGGCAGTTGGCAGTTCATGCAGCAAACGAAGCGGTCAACGACGAAGTGATGCTGAAAGCTGACCAGCAGGAACTTGAGAACATCTTGGGTACAATCAACCGAATTGCCAAGAACACACAGTATGGAACCAAGACTTTGCTTGATGGTAGCAAGGGAGGCAATGGTGTGACGACCGGCGAAAATCTGGAGTATGTCGGGGCAAACGAAAAAACAAAAGGTTCTGGTCGACGAGGCTACGAAGTTGTCATTCGCCAGGCCGCAACTCAGGCCATTGTGCGAGGCTCATTAGCACTCGATAATAACATCATTGATCGAGGCGAGCAGATCACTTTGAGCGAAGGAAATAAGATGGTTACCTTCCAAACAATCAAGGGGGAAACGGTTGAAACCAACTTAAACGCTCTAGAGAAGGCGATCAAGGACGCAGGATTGCGAATCAGGATGAACCGCCCTCTGCAGATGAATACAGATGCCAACACACCACAGATCCTTGAATTCCAACATCTAGACTATGGCAGTGAGCACTCATTGCGAGTCTCAAGCACGACCGCAGGAATTCTCTCTTCCACAGGAGATGTTTACGACACAGTGCAGAACGGATTAGACGTACATGGGGAGATCAATGGAGAGGAAGCAAAGGGCAGAGGTCAGATTCTGACAGGTGGACCAGGAGCTGCGAAAGTTGAAGGACTTCAGATTCGCTACACGGGCGAAGACGTTGGTTATAGTAAAGATGACCTCAAGTTCATGCCATTGGGTGCAACCAGGGAAATGAATTTTCAGCAGGGGTTGCAGAATCAAGCTGGCAAGCGAGTTGGTGGAGTTACTTTTTCTCAAACTGTGTTGAACTTTCAGGTAGGAGCAAACTGCGGCCAGACAACAATTCTAGCGATCCAGAGCATGTGGGCTAAGGCTCTTGGTAGAGGTGTACGCAATGAATCCGAATTCGATTCTTTGCAAGACATTGATCTGACAAATGCAGAGAAAGCACAGGACGCAATGTGCGTGATTGATCGAGCACTGGAGGAAGTCAGTGCAACGCGAGCCCGACTCGGAGCCTTCCAAAAGAACAACCTGGAAAGCAACCTGAGCTACCTCCGTTACGCTTATGAGAACCTGAGCAAGAGTGAGTCTGTGATTCGTGATGCAGACATTGCGGATGAGATGACCCAATTCACTCGCAACCAGATCATGATGGATACCACGATGGCTATGTTGGCTCAGGCAAACCAGCGTCCACAATCAGTGTTGCAGCTACTGCAATAAGAGAGATGAGCAGGGCCTTGGCTAAAGATGTTCCTTAACTTTAAATTTGAATTATCGAAAATATCCGAGTGAATACTTTCGGACGACCTTGCAGGTCTTCGGAAAGTACGCACGAAGCGTCGATGTTGAATATCCATTTTCTACGCTGGCTTTCAGCGTAGGGAGGGTGACACAGGGAGGTGTCATACCTTGGTTGAGTAACGCCAAATTAATTCAGACACCTACCCAATCAGATTCAAGGAGGAATTGTGTCACTACGAGTCAATACCAACATGCCAGCGATCAATAGTCACCGAAACTTGATCATTAACAACACTGAGCAAGCCAAAACCATGGAGCGTTTGTCTTCCGGATTAAAAATCAATCGTGGAGCCGATGGTCCTGCTTCCTTGGTGATCAGTGAGCGTCTACGAGCTCAGACAGCCGGCTTGAAGCAAGCCATCGACAACTCGGAAGCTGGAGTTTCACTTGTGCAAACAGCAGAAGCTGCACTGGATGAGGTTAGTTCAGCATTGATTAATGCTCGTCAACTTGCTGTCGCTTCCGCCAACGAGGCAGTCAATGATGAGTTCATGCTGCGTGCGAACCAGCAGGAGATCGACAACATCTTAGCAACGGTCAACCGGATTGCGCAAAACACCCAATACGGAAAGAAGAACCTGCTCGATGGCAGCAAGGGTGCTACAGGCGTTGTGTCTGGAGCAAATTTGGAGTTCGTGGGTGCCACTCAAGCAACCAAGAGTTCTGGGCCGAATGGTTACGAAATTCACATCACACAGGCTTCACGCCGTGCCCAGGTCACTGGATCAGTTGCTCTGACGAACGAAATCATTGATCGAGGTGAGCAGATTACGATCACGGAAGGTTCCAAGACAGTCAACTTCAAGACGATCAAGGGTGAGACAGTTGAAACCAACCTGAACGCACTGACGGCAGCGATTGAAGAGGCTGGACTGAATCTGTCGCTGATTCGTCCTTCTGAAGACTCTACAGATGCAAACGCACCACAGATCATCAGTTTGCGCCATAACGAATTTGGCAGTGAGCATTCTTTCAAAGTATCCAGTAGCACAGCAGGTCTTGTTTCAACTCAAGGCGATGTCTACGACACGATTGACAACGGCTTGGATGTACAGGGTGAAATCAACGGTGAGGAAGCCACAGGTAAAGGGCAAATCTTAACTGGAAACGATGGTAACTCCAGCACTGAAGGCTTGGCGATTCGCTACACTGGCCAGGCACTTCCAGGTGAGCCTAACCCACCAGATTTGCCACAGCCTGAAACAGCAGCTGATCAGGTCACCCAGGCCAACTTGGGCAACTTGGTACCTGTCAAAGCTGGAACGATTTCACTCTCTCAAAATTCACTGGTCTTCCAGATCGGTTCTAACTGTGAGCAAACAACTTCGATAGCGTTGCGCAACATGCAGACCAACACATTAGGTACAGGAGTTGACAACGGAAGTGATTTCACCTCTTTGGCAGATATTGACGTTACGGATGCTGAGAAAGCTCAAGATGCGATGTGCGTGATTGACCGAGCACTGGAAGAGGTTTCTTCAACCAGAGGTGAGATTGGAGCCTTCCAGAAGAACAACCTGGAGAGCAATCTGAACTACCTGAGAATCGCTCATGAGAACGTGACGAGTTCTGAGTCTGTGATCCGTGATGCGGACATGGCTGAGGAGATGACCAAGTTCACACGTAACCAAATTATGACGGATTCCGCAACGGCTATGTTGGCTCAAGCGAATGCACGGTCACAAGCGGTTCTACAGTTACTAAATTAAGCAAAGCAGCCGCTAGAGTGGCTGCCTAAGTTTTCATAGAAAGGCTGACACAGGAAGTGTCAGCCTTGAGTCAAAGAATCTGGATAGATTCTAAAAATCATAAGTGTTCATGGAGGAACAATGACTTTACGAGTAAATACAAACATTCCAGCTATCAACAGTCACCGTAACCTGATTTTGAATAATACGAATCAGGCGCGCACGATGGAGAGATTGTCCTCTGGCCTAAAGATCAACCGGGGAGCTGATGGTCCTGCTTCCTTAGTGATCAGCGAGCGGCTACGGGCTCAGACTGCTGGATTGAAACAAGCGATTGATAACTCTGAGGCAGGGATTGCACTGGTGCAAACAGCAGAAGGCGCACTCAACGAAATGAGCGCAATATTGATCAATGCTCGACAGCTCGCGGTAGCATCCGCAAATGAGGCGGTGAATGATGAATTCATGCTGCGAGCGAACCAGCAGGAGATCGATAACATCATTGCAACCGTCAATCGAATTGCTCAGAACACAGAATTTGGCAAGAACAAACTGCTCGACGGCAGTAAAGGGGCCAACGGTGTGGTTTCTGGGGCTAACCTAGAGTTTGTTGGAGCGACTAGAGACACCAAGGCTTCCGGTCCCAGAGGTTACGCCGTTCACATCACACAGGTAGCCCGGCGAGCCCAAGTTACTGGTACCCTGGCTCTGACCAACGAAATCATTGATCGTGGTGAACAGATCACCATTACAGAAGGCTCTAAGACAGTTAACTTCCAAACAATTAAGGGTGAGACGGTCGAGAACAATATGAATGCTCTGACCGCTGCGGTTAAGGAAGCAGGGCTCAACCTGGACATGATTCGACCGGAAGAGATAAACACAGACGCCAATGCACCACAGATCATTAGCCTACGTCACAAAGAATTTGGCAGTGAGCATAGTTTCCAAGTTTCCAGCACAACAGCAGGATTACTGAGCAGTCAGTCCGATGTCTATGACACCATCACAAATGGTTTAGATGTAGCGGGTGAGATCAACGGTGAGGAAGCTTCCGGCAAGGGACAAGTACTAACAGGCAATGCTGGTAACTCAAGCACAGATGGTTTGTCGATTCGCTATAACAGATTAGCTCTGCCAGGTGAATTCCCACCAGCTGACATTCCAGCGGAAATGACGCCACCAGATCAGAGAAGTGAGGCCTCACTCGGTAACTTGGTACCCGTGAAAGCTGGTACAGTTTCTTTATCTCAGAATGCGCTGGTTTTCCAGGTGGGTGCCAACTGTGAGCAGACAACGTCAGTGGCTCTACGCAATATGAGAGCGAACAGCCTAGGAACCGGTGTTAAGAATGAAAGTGATTTCAGTTCACTAGCAGATGTTGATGTGACGGATGCTCAAAAAGCTCAGGATGCGATGTGCGTGATTGACCGCGCCTTGGAAGAAGTCTCATCAACTCGTGGTGAAATCGGGGCTTTCCAAAAGAACAATCTGGAGAGCAATCTGAACTATCTGCGAATCGCTCATGAGAACGTGATGAATTCTGAGTCCGTGATTCGTGATGCGGACATGGCACAAGAGATGACAAACTTCACACGCAACCAAATCATGGTGGATTCATCAACAGCGATGTTGGCTCAAGCAAACGCACGAGCACAGTCTATATTGAGATTGTTCAACTAAGTAAATGAATACGAAGAAGGTAGGATAATTCAACAGCATTTTCGATAATTTGAATTTATTAAAATTATTAAAAGTGAAGGAATTGTGGAAATGGGCGTTTCAGCGTTTTCCGCCTTCACTAACGGCCCAAAGGCCATTTTCGAAGAGGCTGACACAGGGAGGTGTCGGACCTCGATCAATAGAATCCCGCGGGGATCCATTCCCTGCGGGTGATTCTAACTATCAAAAGTGATCAAGGAGGAACTATGTCACTTCGCGTTAATACCAACATGCCGGCGATCAACAGCCATCGTAACCTGATCATCAACAACACCGAGCAAGCCAAGACGATGGAGCGTTTGTCTTCTGGCTTGAAGATTAATCGTGGTGCTGACGGCCCTGCTTCCCTAGTAATTAGTGAGCGCCTCCGTTCTCAAACAGCTGGTTTAAAGCAGGCAATCGACAATTCAGAAGCTGGTGTTTCACTAGTACAAACAGCAGAAGCTGCCCTGAATGAAGTAAGTTCAGCACTGATCAACGCCCGCCAGTTGGCTGTAGCCTCTGCCAACGAGGCAGTCAACGATGAGTTTATGCTGCGAGCCAACCAGCAAGAGATTGATAATATTCTGGCGACGGTCAACCGGATTGCTAAGAACACTCAATATGGTCAGAAGAATTTGCTTGATGGTAGCAAGGGAGCCACAGGTGTTGTCTCTGGATCCAATCTTGAGTTTGTTGGAGCGAGTCAAGCTACCCAGAGCTCAGGTCCTAACGGCTATGACATTCACATAACCCAGGCCGCTCGTCGTGCTCAGGTGACTGGAGTTCGGGCGTTAACGAACGAAATTATTGACCGCGGTGAGCAGATCACAATCATTGAGGGAGCAAAAACTGTTAACTTCCAAACGATCAAGGGTGAAACAGTTGAGACGAACCTTAACGCGCTGAACGCAGCGATTCAGGAAGCTGGTTTGGACGTAGATATGATTCGATTTGACGAAAAGTCAACGGATCCTAACTCTCCGCAGATCATCAGCTTGCGCCACAAGGAATTCGGTAGTGAACATTCCTTTAAAGTTGCGACTACGACAGCTGGATTGTTGGGCAGCCGAGCCGATGTCTACGATACAATCGAGAACGGTTTGGACGTCGCTGGCGAGATCAATGGCGAGGAAGCCTCGGGTAAGGGTCAAGTGCTAACTGGAAATTCTGGAAACTCTAACACTGACGGTTTGGCCATTCGCTATACTGGCTTAGCTCTGCCTGGACAGTTACCGCCACCAGATGTACCAGCTCAGATGACTCCACCGGACCAAATGGTGGAGCGGGATCTAGGAAATTTAGGTCGAGTCCGAGCTGGTTCAATTGCACTTGCTCAGAATTCACTGGTCTTCCAGATTGGTTCCAACTGCGAGCAGACAACATCTATTTCGCTACGTAACATGCAGACCAACACGCTGGGGACAGGTGTTGATAACGAAAGTGGCTTCGTATCACTTGCAGAAATTGATGTGACCGATGCTCAGAAGGCCCAAGATGCGATGTGTGTGATTGACCGTGCTTTGGAAGAAGTCTCTTCAACTCGAGGCGAGATTGGAGCCTTCCAGAAGAATAACTTGGAGAGCAACCTGAACTACCTGCGCATTGCCCACGAGAATGTGATGAGTTCTGAGTCTGTGATCCGAGATGCAGACATGGCTGAGGAAATGACCAAGTTCACACGCAACCAGATCATGACGGATTCGGCAACAGCGATGTTGGCTCAAGCGAACGCACGATCACAGTCAATCCTACGATTGTTCAACTGATCAAACTGGGTTCCCTGGAGATTCTGGAAGCTTGGTATTCCAGAGTCTTCATCGTTGGAAAGTGAGTGGGTTTTTGGGAAGGTATCCGTTGGGTACCTTCTAATGAATCCATGACCAGAGGGCAACTTTAACTGGTGATAATGAATTAAGCTCTTCGAAATGAAAGTTCCTGTGAGGGCCTGTATGGCTTTCCTCTCTAAGTCTGTGAAAGGCCTAAGGACTATTTGAATCTTGACTAAGTAAATCTTGAATCCAAGGGGAGATTCTCTGGAGCATATCGCTCTGCATGAGGATATTTCACCTCTAGGTATCGAAGCCACTAGATCAGCGTGTGCTTGTCGAACAGTAACTAAAAGAAATTGGCAAAAATAAGAAACTATTAGGATAGAGTCTGCCAGAGTTCTAATAATTTCGATTACTAAAATAATACTTAACGAAGTGGATAAAAGAGCCAGCAGTGAAGTGCGTCTTCCGTTTCGTAAACGGCCCAAAAGCCATTTTTTGTGAGGCTGACACAGGGAAGTGTCGGACCTCGATCAATAGAATCCCGCGGTGATTTATTCCCTTCGGGTGATTCTAACTATCAAAAGTGATCAAGGAGGAACTATGTCACTTCGCGTTAATACCAACATGCCAGCGATCAACAGCCATCGCAACCTGATCATCAACAATACTGAGCAAGCCAAAACGATGGAACGTTTATCTTCAGGCTTGAAAATCAATCGTGGTGCCGATGGTCCTGCTTCCCTAGTTATTAGTGAAAGACTGCGCTCTCAAACAGCTGGTTTGAAGCAGGCTATCGACAACTCAGAGGCTGGTGTGGCCTTGGTACAGACAGCAGAGGCTGCTCTGAACGAAGTGAGCTCGGCTCTGATCAACGCACGGCAATTGGCGGTAGCCTCTGCTAACGAAGCGGTCAACGATGAGTTCATGCTGCGAGCAAACCAGCAAGAGATCGACAATATCTTGGCGACAGTCAACCGAATTGCCAAGAACACCCAATTTGGCCAGAAGAATTTGCTTGATGGTAGCAAGGGTGCAACGGGTGTTGTCTCTGGATCCAATCTCGAGTTTGTCGGGGCTAGCCAGGCAACCCAGAGTTCAGGCCCCAATGGTTATGATGTTCACATTACCCAAGCAGCCCGACGTGCACAGGTGACAGGGGTTCAGGCCCTAACGAACGAGATTATTGAACGCGGAGAGCAGATCACAATTATTGAAGACTCCAAGACTGTGAACTTCCAGACGATCAAGGGAGAGACCGTAGAGACCAACCTGAATGCCTTGAATGCTGCGATTCAGGAAGCTGGTCTGGATGTAGAAATGATCCGCTTTGACGAGAAGGAGACTAGTCCGAATGCTCCACAAATCATTAGCTTACGGCACAAAGAGTTTGGTAGTGAGCACTCGTTTAAAGTGGCTACTACCACTGCAGGATTGCTGAGTAGCCGAGCAGATGTCTATGACACGATCGAGAACGGTTTGGATGTCGCTGGCGAGATCAACGGTGAGGAAGCTTCGGGCAAGGGGCAGATTCTGACTGGAAACTCGGGTAACTCTAATACAGACGGATTGGCTGTTCGCTACACGGGACTGGCACTCCCAGGACAGTTGCCACAAGCTGATGTTCCTGCACAGATGACTCCAGCAAATCAGCGTTCAGAAAGAGATCTGGGCAACATGGGCCGAGTACGAGCTGGTACGATTGCTCTCGCCCAAAATTCACTAGTCTTCCAGATTGGTTCTAACTGTGAGCAAACGACTTCACTGGCTTTGCGCAACATGCAAACCAACACGTTGGGAACAGGAGTCAGTAATGACAGTGGCTTTGTTTCACTTGCAGATATCGATGTAACCGATGCCGAAAAGGCTCAGGATGCGATGTGCGTGATTGATCGAGCCTTAGAAGAGGTATCTTCAACGCGTGGTGAAATTGGAGCTTTCCAGAAGAACAATCTGGAGAGTAATCTGAACTATCTCCGAATCGCTCATGAGAACGTATTGAGCTCAGAGTCAGTGATTCGTGATGCCGATATGGCGGAAGAGATGACGAATTTCACTCGTAACCAAATCATGACAGATTCAGCGACTGCGATGCTGGCTCAAGCGAACGCACGATCACAGTCAGTTTTGCGTCTGTTCAACTAAAAATTGCAGTAGAACGTCAAGGACCTTGAAGAAGTTCTGGAGCCTTCTTTAGAGAGAAGTTAGTGGGTTTTTGAGAAGATATCCGCTTGGGTATCTTCGAATGAATCCATGACCAAAGATGTGGATTTAAGCTAATGAAAAATGGCTGATTAATTTTGCTCTTTGAAAATTTATTGTCGTGATTTTGATTTCAAGACTGCTCAGCTGGCAACTGACAAACGATATATCAGTATCTGAGAATCGGTTCTGCTTACTGAAGGTTTTAACTTGGAATGAAGGATGTTGGATTTGTGAGTTGTTAGATCCCCAGTAATGGATTAGAGCCACTAACTAAATCTTCTATTCTTGATTCTGAACATTTGGACCCTGGCTAAGTAGCAGTTCTGAGAAACAAAGTCGTGTCAAAGTGCTCAAAAATCTGGTGATTATAGAAGTGTGCGTACATTTAGATAGTTAGACACCCAAAAGTCTTTAGGTGAGGTTGAATGTTCCGAAAATTTAGTATCTAAATCGGACAACTATAATAATCGAAATAATTTTTGAAATAAATATCGGGTAGAGATATCCAGTTCTCTGAAACAAATTGGAGGCCTGATTATCTCCATCCTGCGATGTGGAGATTTTTTGTCTATAAAATATTCATGGAAGATAGGTTAAGTATGTTCTT
>Ga0160422_10002644_pt1 | contig 11202 bp, 4 predicted proteins | sample Fk160mmetaG_FD_108192 | JGI IMG/M metagenome (GOLD analysis project Ga0160422, IMG submission 108192) | Marine microbial communities from the Central Pacific Ocean - Fk160115 60m metaG | ecosystem: Environmental > Aquatic > Marine > Oceanic > Photic zone | place: The Central Pacific Ocean... | reverse complement strand
TGCACTTCGCGGACGCTACCAAGGCCTCGGGAATCTCACCGCGGGGGACATGGTCGGCTGGCCCCACCCTCGTGGATATCGACGGCGATGGAGACCTTGATATCCACGTTTGCAACTACGATGCACCTAACCATCTATGGATCAATGATGGCGAAGGGAAATTTACGGAGAGCGCTGAAGCCTATGGACTGGCAATCTCCGATGCCAGCCTGATGGCCACATTCTGTGATTACGACCTCGACGGGGATCTTGACTGCTTTCTGCTCACTCGGGACTTCAAGCGAGCCGGGGGGCGACCCAGGGACCACCCGGTCGAACTGGTGGACAACAAATGGAAAATCAAGGATGGCTTCGAAAAGTATTACGATATCGTGACCCGGACTGGCGGGAAGCAGGTTTACATCAATGCCGGGCGGCAGGATTTCCTGCTTCGTAACGACGGACCTGATGCCGGAGGTCAGATTCGCTTCATCGATGTCAGCAGGTCCGCAGGCATCTCGGGGAGGGACCGGGGAAACTCTGTCACCTGGTGGGATTTCGACAACGACGGCCTCCCCGATATTTACGTTGGAAATGACTTCAAGGATCCGGACCGTCTCTACCGCAACAATGGCAACGGCACTTTCACCGATGTCATACGGCAGGCCGCTCCCCATACCCCGTGGTTCTCGATGGGTGCCGATATCGCGGATCTCGATGGCGATGGCCGAACCGACCTTCTCGTTGCTGACATGGCGGGCACCAACCATTACCGCTCCAAGACCACCATGGGAGAGATTTCATCCATCCGCCCTTTCCTGCTTTCCGCAGTCCCCCGCCAATACATGCACAACGTTCTCTATCTGAACAACGGGGTGGGCAAACTGGCAGACGGATCCTTTCAGGCGGGCCTCGCCAACTCTGACTGGACCTGGGCTGTGAAGCTTCAGGACTTCGATCTCAATGGACATGTTGACGCCTACTTCACCAACGGCGTGTCACGCAGCTTCAACAACTCTGATGACCAGCGAAGCGCTTCAGATCACATTGGCCAGACCGAGTGGGACTACTATGAGTCTCATCCTCCCCGTAAGGAGGAGAACCTGGCCTTCGCCAACCGCGGAAACTTGAAGTTTGAAGACGTGAGCAGGAAATGGGGGGTCGACCATCTGGGCATGAGCTACTCAGCAGCTACCGGTGACCTCGACGGTGACGGCGATGCCGAATTAATCGTCGCCAGCCTTGAGGAACCCGTCAAAATCTACCGGAACAACTCGGCGCCCTCCTCTCAGCGAGTGGCTATTCGACTCCGGGGGGCGGCCGGAAACCGTCACGGACTTGGAGCCAACGTCTGGGTTCAAACTGAAAACAGCCTACAAAGGCAGGTCGTTCAACCGGCGACGGGCTTCCTGTCCTCCAACGAAGCGACATTGCTCTTTGGCCTCGGAAGCAAAACCCAGATCGAACACATCACCGTCAAGTGGCAGCGGGGACATGTGCAGCGGATCGAAAACCTTGCTGCCGGTAGAACCTACCTGATTAAAGAACCTTCAACCAAACCACCCAAGTGGAGCCAACCTCTCCGGAAACGAACCCGCTATGCCCCGATTTCCTCCCCTTCCCTCCGCTCCATAGCACATCGCGAAACCCCTCATGACGACTTCGCCCTCCAACCACTGTTGCCCTACAAGCACTCGCAACTCGGTCCCGGCATGGCATGGAGTGATATCGACGGAGATGGGGATGCGGACTGTTATCTCTCTGGAGGCGCCGGCCACTCGGGAACCTTATCCTTGAACGAGGGCAATGGTGTATTCCGCAACCTCGAGGGCAGCGAATTCACTCCGCATGCAGGAAGGGAAGATCTCGGCTCTCTTTTTTTCGACGCTAACTCAGATGGCCACAACGATCTTTACGTTGTCAGCGGAGGCGTCGAATGTCCAGCAGGCTCCCCTGAGCTACGTGACAGGCTCTATCTAAATAATGGCAATGGTCAATTCACACACATTCCAGATGCTCTCCCGGACCTGCGAGACAGTGGTAGCTGCGTCATTGGGGCCGACTACGACCGCGATGGTGATCTGGATCTTTTTGTTGGAGCCCGGGTAATACCCGGTTCCTATCCGGTCACGCCGCAGAGTCGTCTTCTCAGAAACGACTCCACGGGAACAACTCCGCGATTCTCCGATCAGACCGCTTCTATGAAAGGACTCGGCGAGGCGGGCCTCATATCAAGCGCCCTCTGGTCGGATGCTAACGGTGATGGATGGATCGATCTCCTCCTGTGCTGCGAGTGGGGACCTGTGAAGATCTTTCTCAACGAGAAGGGAACCCTGACAGAAGCCACTGCCAAATCGGGACTCGGAAGCTACCTCGGATGGTGGAAGGGAATTGCCTCCGGCGACCTCGATGGAGACGGAGATCTGGACTACGTCGTCACGAACCAGGGCACGAACACTCCCTACAAGGCGACGAGGGAAAACCCAGAGCTCCTCTTCTATGGAGACTTTGACGGGAGCGGGAAAAAACGAATCGTAGAAGCCAAGTTCGAGGGAGCCACCTGTTATCCCCGTCGGGGGTTCAGTTGCTCAAGTGGCGCAATGCCAACCCTCCGGAAACGGTTGAAGACATTCGAGAACTTTGCTCGTTCCACTCTCGGAGATCTTTATGGCGATGGTCTCTCGGACTCTCTCCGTCGAGAGGCGAACACATTGGAATCATGTGTTCTCCTCAATGACGGAAAAGCCCGCTTCACGGTCCGTGCACTACCGCGAACGGCTCAGTTCTCACCTGCCCAGGGAGTTCTCCTCAGCGACCTAGATGGGGATGGGTTCACTGATTGTGTCCTCGCACAAAATTTCTTCGGTGCTCAGCCGGAAATCGGGCTCCTTGACTCTGGTCTGGGTCTTTTCCTGAGAGGACAAGGAAAGGGCATCTTTCTTCCATCCGGGCCCGACAAAAGCGGCATCAGGGTCGCAGGGGCTGCCACCGCCCTCACCACCGTAGATCTCAATCTCGATGGCCGTCCTGAAATCGCCTTCGCAGTCAACAACTCTCCTGCGATGTTCTTCTCAGAACTTCCCGTCGCCAACCGTAGCAACAGACTTCTCGAAGTCCGCCTCAAGGGTAAACCAGGCAATCCAGTCGCTGTTGGATCCCGGATCACCGTATCCTCCCCGGCAACGCTTCAGGCACAGACCTTGGAGATTACAGCAGGGTCCGGCTATCTGGGACAGTCAGAAGCAGCGCGCTGGTTTGGACTGGGCAAGGTGGCGCCTTCCTCCCAGATATCGGTTGTCGTGCGCTGGCCAGACGGCACCTCCAGCACTACCCAGTCTGCTGCAGGCGCCGGAAAAATCATTATCCGGCAACCCTGAGAGTGCCCAGAGAACCTCTTCCAGATTCCCTCACAACCGCGCTCGACATTGGGAGCACGAATGCTGTAACCGTAGTCGGATAGAAACTCCTCCCTCCCAGCTCCGTGCGATCACACACTCCCTCCATAAGATCTCTCTTTCTATGCTACATAGCGCTGCTCGCGGCAGGATCACTCCGGGCTTCTCCTGTTATAAACGAAATTCATTATAACAACGATCGAAACTACATCGCTAACGAATTTATCGAACTCTACAATCCGGGACTCCAAGCGGTAAACCTTGCAGGCTGGAAACTGACTGGCGGTATCGAATACATCTTCCCGGAGAACTCTCTCCTTGAAGCTGGTGCGTATATTTCCATCGCGGAAAATCCCTCGGTTCTTCGGTCTGAATTCCCCAGTCCACAGCGCGAACTCAGAATTCTTGGACCCTACTCAGGAGCCCTCAGTGGAGAGGGCGAAATGATCGATCTCTTGGATAATAGCGGAGAACGCGTAGACCGCGTCGAATACGATATCGATTTCCCCTGGCCCATCGCGGCTGATGGTGGCGGCAGTTCGATGGAATTGATTAATCCTACGCTCGACAACAATCTCGGAAGCTCCTGGCGAAGCTCGGGCAGAAATGAAACCCCCGGCTCCCCCACCCCCTCCCGCGTCAACAGCGCTTTCAGCGCTCTTGCTCCACCCAACATCCGTCAGGTTCGCCACACTCCTCAGCAACCTGCTAGCACGGAAGACATGGTTATTTCCGCCAAGGTAACGGACCCCGATGGCGTCAGCGAGGTAAGCCTCGCGTATACCCTGATCCGCCCTGGGCGTTATGTTCCAGCCTTTCTGGCCAAATCCCATTCACAACTACTGAGTAACCCGACCGCTCCCCGCCAGACCAACCCCTCCTATCTTCGCAACTGGCTTACTGTGAATATGCGTGATGACGGACTCGGGGCGGACGTCGAAGCCGGCGATGATATTTACACCGCCACTATTCCCTCCACATCCTATGACCATCGCACTCTTGTTCGCTACCGCATCACCGTGAGTGATAGCGGGGGAACTTCTGCAACAGCTCCGTTCCCAGACGATGCGTCCTTGAACTTTTCCTGCTTCGTCTACGACGGAATTCCCGACTATGTGACGACTACTCGGACCTACTCTGCTGACACCGTCCTCAGCAGCCTCCCGGCCTATCATCTTCTGACGACCGAGCAAGACTACGACCAATGCGTTGCATACGACGGAAATCAGATTCCAAGGAACAGTTACGACGCCCGCAGCGCCTTCAACTGGAGTGGCACATTCGTCTACAACGGAACCGTCTACGACAACATCGGTTACCGTCTAAGACAGAGAAATGCTCGTTATGCCAATCGAGGAAAACGTAGTTTCCGGTTTCGTTTCAACCGGGGAAACTACGTTCAGTTTCATGACATCTGGGGAGACCCCTATCCGACCAAGTGGCGCACGCTCAACTCTCACAAGATGCACGCGCGGGGAGGCACTAACTTTGGACTTTATGAAACCGCTAACTCCATCTTGTGGAATACCACTGGAACTGCCGCACCCTTCACTCATTGGTTTCATTTCCGGGTCATCAAGGACACCGAGGAAGCCCCTGACCAGTATCATGGGGATTTCTACGGATTTCTTCTCGCCACCGAGGACTATGATCGGAGGTTTCTCGAGGCTCATGATCTGGAAAAGGGGAATCTTTATAAACTGAAGTCCGGATTAACAGAGGGATCAGACGTCATACGCTACCATGCCCCCCGGGGAGCCCGGGATGGATCTGACTACGAGAACATCATTTTCAATCTGCGCCCCAACAGAAATGACTCCTGGCTTCGGCAGCACGTCGATTGGGACTCATGGTATCATTACCACGCAATCGTTGATGCGGTAAGACACTACGACGTCCAACCAAATACCGCGGAACACCTCAAGAATCGAGCTTACTACTTCAAGCCCGATCGCTCCCGCTACGGCCTTCTCCAAGTTCTGCCATGGGACTCTGACACCAGCTGGGGACCAAACTGGAACGGAGGAGAAGACTTCTGCAAGTATGCAATGGGATCGAGAGCAGAATTCAACAAGGAGTATCAAAACGTGGTCCGGGAAATACGCGATCTGGTATGGCAGCCCAACCAGATCAACGGGCTGATCGATATGCTGCAGGACCGAATCATTAGTTTTCAGCAGGCTGACCGCCTCCGCTGGACAAGTGCTCCCGCCTCCGCTGGCTCTCAGAACGATGGCGACATTCGTCTACGAACCCGCGACATGAAAATGTTCGCCTTCAACGGCGGGAGCTGGACCGGGGGGGACAGCGGGACGATGGCTCCCAACTCCCGGGATAGCGGAACATCAGGCCGAGAGGGTCGCGACGCCTACCTTGACGAGCTTGGCTTCGACCCTGCGATCCCGGACACCCCAGTTATCACCAACCTGAGCGAGCCCGGGTATCCTGCCAATCGCCTCCTTTTTGGGTCCTCCAGATTTTCAGACACCTCGGGTGGATTCGGCGCAATGGAGTATCGAATCGCCCAGCATGATCCTTACACCAGGGGCGATAATACTCCATTTCCCTTCGAGTGGAGTGCCAGCTGGGAGACGGGACCACTATCAGCCTTTACCCCTGAAATTCGGCCACCTGCCTCTGCGGTAAGAAGCGGCCTGACCTACCGCGCCCGTGTTCGCCATATGGATGACACCGGCCGCTGGAGCCACTGGTCCGAACCATTGGAGTTCCAAGTTTCAAACCCCGTCGCCAGTAGCCATCAAGAGAACCTGGTCATCAGCGAAATCATGTACAATCCTGAGGGATCCGATGATACCGAGTACATCGAAATCCATAATATCGGGTCAAGCCCTCTCGACCTCACTGATGTGAGATTCACAAAAGGAATCGATTATGATTTCGCCCCCGGCACCCTTCTTGACGCAGGCGCCTACCTTCTTGTCGTGAGAAATCGAGCGGCCTTTGAAGAGCGATACGGAACCAGCCTCCCTATCGCCGGGGAGTATCTGAACGAGGACGAAAACCGGCTCGAGAACGATGGGGAACGGATCCGGATCACTCTCGGAACATTCCCCCTTCATGAATTTATCTACGATGACAACCCTCCCTGGCCCGAAGATGCGGATGCCGGGGGCTTTGCCATCGAACTGGCGCGAACCAGTGACCATTCCGCCGACGATCCTCTTGATCCTCTTGGCCATGGCGTTGCATCGAACTGGCGACTGGGTGGCTCACCGGGCAGGTCCAGCAGTGAACTATTCCGAGGTAGTGACCCGTTCGCCGATAGTGATCAAGATGGTCTCTCCGCGTTACTAGAACACGCGCTCGCCAGCGATGACCAGAACCCCTCGAGCGGACCCGGACTAATTTCTGCTGAGAGACAGGACGGAGCCCTCACCTTTTCCTTTCAGAGAAAAATCGCTGCTGATGACATTCTTTTCTCGGTGGAGGTCTCGAGGGACCTGGTGACCTGGACCGGTGATACGGAACTTGTTTCCGAACGGGGAGGCAGCGATGGAACCTCCATCGTCACCTACAGGTCAACCCTCGAGGGAGACCATGACTCGAAGCTCTTCATGCGCCTCCGGGCATCCCTCGCAGATCCTCTACCCTGATCGCCGTTGAAGCAAATGACTCGGGCACTGGTTCAGGGCCGATGGAACCACGCCTCTCCGGCTACGGGCCGAGAAGAGAACCCAGGCCCCTCCCATGATATTTCGAGCTCCTCCTCGCCTCCCTGCTCGAAGTAGTCAATGGTCACCGGATGAAGGCCGGCGGTCAACCGGACAAGCCCTCCTTTCCTCTGAAGTGCATGCAACCCGTCATTGTTCACCAAAAGCTTCTCCCCGATGGAGAGTCGACTTCCATCGTCGGATGAGGTGTAGAAGGTGTACAGTCCATCAGCGGGGATCTTGATAAATCCTTGGAAGCGGAGGCCATAGTTCTCGCCATCCGCCGTGCGGTAGGCCTCCTCAGTAGGAATTTCGACCACTCCATCTGCAACCGGATCCAGTTCTTCAAAATCGGGCAACGCATTCCAACTGCCTTCATAACCCCGAAATCTCAACCCACTCTCCATGCCCTCCTCAGCGACCGGTTGAGGTAACTCCAGCTCGCCTAGCTCTACCTCGATCATCTCAGCCTTCCCGCCGCGCTGAATCCGCAGTGCTAGGCGGTTTCCCGGGGCCTTCTCCACTAGCTCAAGGTGAAAATCCACCCCATTCTTTAGCTCGCGTCCGTCTACCCTCTCAATCAGATCCCCTACTTTAACGCCCGCCCTCTCAGCGGGCGAATCCGCACTCACATTCCGTACGGTTACCGGAGACCCAAGCATCTCAACCTCCATTCCCAGCAGGAATCCGTAGCGAAGCTCAGCCGACAACAGTGTTGAAAAGAGTTCCCGGACCCGGTCAATCGTGATCGCAAAGTTGATATTTTCACCATCGAGCTTCTTGGAGGTTATCACGCCAATCTGCTCCCCCAGCGCATTGATGAGCGGACCACCGGAATTACCACCGCTCACCGCGGCACTTGTCTGCACCATCCCGGGCAGAAAGGTTCCAGCCACGGATGTAGACCGGTTAAGGCCACTGATAATCCCCTCTGAGACTGAGTGAACAAGTCCTCCGGGGTTCCCAATCACAATCACCGGTTCACCCAGCATTAGGTCATCGCTTCGCCCCAAGTCCAAGGAGGGCAGCACCTCGCCGGCTTCAACCTTGATCAAGGCCAGATCCTCAGAACTCAACGTTGCGATAATCCTGAACATCCGCGCCGGTTGGCCCGGAAGAATGGCCTGCCCCTGATGCATTCGAAAAAGAACATGGTTATTGGTCAGCAGATATCCGTCTCGATGGATGACCGAGGCGCTCCCCACTCCCATCGTAAGAACACCCTGTGACTAATGGCCCTGCACAATTTGCAGAGAGGCTACCGCGGGCAGACAATCCCTGATCAGCTTCACCATCGGGGTGTGGCGAGCCTGAGACCCGTCATTTTTGCTGTGGCCCTTGTCATGCTCCTGAGCTCTGGAGACGATGCCTGTGGCACCGATCATGAAAAAAATGGCAACGGCTATTCGCAGACTCATTAACCCGAAAATGAAATCCCTTACCAAAATATCCAGCAATAACACAATTTGAGGCCATCTCTCATACTAGATGCGCCACCTTCTTGACACTGTCCTCGTAAGAGGAACAATGGAGGCATCAGCGAGATCGAACAACACCTCTACGTCATCATGTGGCCGAATTATGCCTTGGTGGCCTCCAATCTCCCCCCGGAAGAATTCGGCAAACACTACACCGTTGGCAGTTCACGCTATTACCACGGTCAGGTAATTTTTGCCCAGATTGCGGATGACTACCGCCATGATTACTTCCAGATTGATGAACACCTGAAGGATGTTGTCCCCAACAAGGCAGGCAGACCGAAACGAACCAAATTCATCTCCTGCTATCGTGTGCTCGAACATATCGACCTCTCCGCCTTTCTGGATCTCTATATCACGTCCGTTTCTGGCCAGGTCCTCCGCCTCCAGCAGGAACCCTATGAGCGAGTTCATCAACCGGGATTTATCCGCACCTACCAGGAGGTCTGCCCGTTCAGCGCGATCGTCATGAGTCACATGGCTCCCCCGGAGTTCGGAGAGTACATTACCGATCTCTCCCTGCCGAAAAGCGCCCCAGAGGTCATGTTCACCCAGATCGACTTTGTGATCGAAGATTTCCTGAAACAGATTGAGGCCAACCCATTTCACACTTCTCCGATCCCCAATGTTCATCCTCACAAACTGAAAGAGCAAATTGTGGAGTTGCAGGGTAAACCGGAGAAGTCCACCAAGGCCATCAGCCTCGATTCAGTCCTTGGCAGGATTTCATTCCTTCAGCTCCGCACCGGATTCTGGATTGCAGCCCAGGAAAGGGAAATCTTCTACCCGATTCCTGATAAGCGCAGCCTGGAAAGTGAGCACCCGGAATTCTTACGCTCGATCGTGGGCTAAGCAGCTCAACCCGGGTTCAGTGAACCGCAGACCGGGTTCCCAAAGGTTGCCCCATGTCACTGAGCAGCTCTCCGAACCACGGAAGATCAACATTAAAAGGCTTCCCTCCCTTGATCCTAGGGAACGCAATGCAGCTCATCTCACCGCCTGCATCTTCGTCCATTCCAGCCACTCCGCTTTGCCCATTCAGGGCATACTCCGCGCCGGCAAATGCACTTTTCCTGATTAACTCGAGATCGCGCTCGTTGGGAGCCGCAGACCTTCCAAAGTACCCACTTTTCTGAACCAGGACCTTGTCGGCTCCAAGCCTCTCCCTGAGCTTTGAGGCAAACCACTTTCCAGGATTAAGCTCATCCAGACGAGCGTGACCGAATGCGTCGCGTCGAACTTCCTCCCCGGCGGCTTCCTTTTCCCGGATAATAGCCTCCATCCCCGCTCCTTCGCTGAGGAAGAGATTCACACAGTCATGCTTATCCATAACCCCGTTGAGTCGCTCGATCTCCGAATCCAAATCCAGATCGATTTCCGGGACCCACACGGCATGCACGTCCCAGCATTCCCGGGCCAATCGCATACCGGGCAGAAATTCCCACTTGTCCAACCGCTTCCGATACGCCTCCGCGGTTGCTCCGGTGAGCCATCCGCAGTGACGCCCCATTACCTCATGAATAATGAGGTGCCTCGTGCTGGTTGTGTTTTCGTTCGCGATATTCTCGAAAAAGACGGCGCCCTGCTCGGCCGCAGTCCAAGCCCCGAGCGTCTGCGCGATCGGAAATACATCGTTATCCACGGTCTTCGGAAGGCCCACCACGGTCAGATCATAACCATTTTCCTGAAGATAACCTGCCAGGTCCGCCGCTGTCGTGTTCGTATCGTCACCCCCGATGGTGTGCAGAATATCAATCCCGTCTCTCTTTAGTTGCTCCGCCGCAACCTTGAGCGGCTCCTCTCCTGCTTGGACGAGACCTCGCCTCTGACAATCCTCGACATTTGTGAGCTTAACGCGGCTGTTACCGATGGGACTACCACCGAAGCCGTAGAGGACCTCGTGTCGCTCCCGCGCCTCGGCTGGAAACAGCATCCTACGCCCCAGTAAAAGACCCTGATAACCATTCAGATAACCACTTAACTCCGCCTCCGGAGCGAGTTCATTATACTTTGCTATCAAACCTCCGATTGAGGAGGAAAGGCATGGAGCAAGTCCACCCGCGGTCAGAAACGCAATCTTTTGAGCCATAGGATTGGCTTGAATGTGAGGCTCCCGCGACCAGCCTGTCAACCGTGGTGATACTTTAAGATCCTCCCTCCGCAGCAAGGGAACACGCTCGCGCTCTCACTATCCCTGCTTTCGAAGCAAGGAACTTGCGTGATGGGTTAGTTGCCTGAAAACGAAAACGCAGGCGCACTGAATATGGATTTTGGGGGATACCGTAAGGTGGCCGCAGAATACGCACCTAAATCCCCCGCCAGTCGGGGCAATCTTAATTTAGCCGTCCTGCTGTCCACAGTAGGCCACGAGTCACCAGATCGAGATAGACATCTTCCTGCATTGTCTCGTTGTGATGACCTAGCGTCGTCCCAAACACCTTGCCCTTTCCGTACTCATTCAGCCAGACGCAATCGTGAAATGCTTTGCCCTCATCAATACTGCCTTTTGCAAGTATTGTGGCAGTCGGCCACACTTTCTTGATGTGGTAAAGCTCTCCTTTGGGAGTTTTCCATTTCGCTGGAAACCCCTTCATGACTGGATGGTCTGCAGCGAGATTGGTCACCTCAATGGCGGCGTGCCGACCATGACGCGGAGATGTCACTCCAAGCATTGCAGGC
>Ga0160422_10002642_pt1 | contig 11203 bp, 10 predicted proteins | sample Fk160mmetaG_FD_108192 | JGI IMG/M metagenome (GOLD analysis project Ga0160422, IMG submission 108192) | Marine microbial communities from the Central Pacific Ocean - Fk160115 60m metaG | ecosystem: Environmental > Aquatic > Marine > Oceanic > Photic zone | place: The Central Pacific Ocean... | reverse complement strand
CGTGTATTCATTTACTTTTTCTTCAAGTAGCGCCAAATGGATTTCTTCTTCTTCCTCGTATTTATTCAACTGATATTGTAATATCTTACTATGCAGGATCGCATCCCATTGGGCCAACAAGTCGTGTAAAATGACTTCTATTTGTTCTTTATCTTTCACAGATATATCTGAAAAATCTTTACCACCTATTAGTTTTTTGAACTGTTCTTTAAAAAAAAGGTGGTCGACTGACCCTCGTCCGTATTCCAATTTTAGGAAGTTCGTTAGTGCTGACCATCGTTTAACGAAATGTTCTAATGGTGTAACAGACCAGCTTTCAAGTCGCTCTACTTCATCGTAGAAGGGGTTTTTCTTATTTATCTTTTTATGAGTCTTCTTCAACCATTGTAAGGTGTCTAGGATAACTCGTTGTTGGATTTTTTCGTTGCTATTAGCCAAATCCAGCAAACCGTCGATTAAGAATAATTTATCTAATGCACTTGTGAAATAGTTGTAATATTGGTCGTTTAACTCTGGGATTAAATTAACTTCCGAACCAAATTTGTTTTGTATGTACTGAACCAGGTATTTCCTCATGGTTCGGTTCAGTACGCCACCAAACTCTATAAATCTATCATATTCTTGATCAATTTCTTGCATGGAACAACTAGCCTTTAAGGTCTTTTGAAGAGATATGAAATATGTGTGTCTTGTTTTAATCAGTAAGACTTTTCAAGTCTGGATTTGAATAGGCAAATTGTATTTTTTCTAAACGGAGTAGCAACGTTTTTAAGCTTTTAAAAACTTCTTCATAATTTTTTCTCACAACGTCTACGTAAACATTAGGGACAAAAAGGTGCGACTCTAAGCGCTCTATCTCTGTTGGGCGATTTGTCTCCATATTTTCGATTTGCTCTCGTATTTTTTGAGTTAAGTGCTGATAGCGGTCGTCCCAGAATGCATTAACCACTGGATGAGGTTTTTTTATAATTACTTCTTTTCGTTCTGCTAATTTGGTTTCTAATTGATAAGTAGTGGATTGAGAGTCACGGAACACTTCTATCGAATGCTCATTCTTACCACGAGTTGCTTTGATTCTATTTAGTATGTTTTTCTCAGAATCGTAAAAGTTTATGACGCGGGCTTCACCTAAAGTTAATTCGCGAAATTGCCCTATACTCACAAAATCACCTTGGAAATGGTCATCATGTTTAACCAATCGTAAATATTCGTCCTCAAACGTTATTAATATTTCTTCGCTTACCGTGTGTTTAACTCTTATTTCTTGATCTACATCATCCTCAAACTCTTCGACTTCTTTCTTGTATGTGTTCATATTGACCGCTAAGGTATACCCATGTTTGGATACGGCGTCCACTACGATCGTTTCAATCACTTCTCTGTGAATTGGTTTGTTCCAAAGACAGTGTATTGTTAAAAAGCAATCCATTAAGTCAACTGAAGGTCTCCCATTTAAAAAAGCCGAGCTCCGCATCAAGCGTATTATTTTTTTCCATCGCCTGTCGTGAATAACAATCTGATCCCCACCGACTCCAACTCTGTTATTGTATTCTTCTATTTTTATTTTTATCAACTGAATGGTGTTTAAAACTTCTGGTCCCAGAGTAACTCTATCAATAAAATTACTCCAATTATTCAATTCGCTTTGGCTTATTTTTTCTTCGGGTTTGATATCGTCTTGATACACATCTTGAACATCTGTTATCATGGTTAAAAAGTTTTGAAACTTTTTTATATTACCAAGCTCTAATCGAATTAAGAATCGATCCCAAATCGGGGCCAAAGATTCGCTTTGTGGTGGAAGCTCATTCGACGCTGTAATTATTCCTCTGATATCAACAGGTATCTCTTCTTCTCCGTTTCGGTATACTTTTTCGTTAAGTATTGTCAATAAGGCGTTTTGTATCGCAGGTCCTGCCTTCCATATCTCGTCAAGAAACACGACATTAGCACCTGGAAGGTAGCGTTCTGTCAGCCTTTCATATTTATCTTCGTCTTTGAGTTTTTTTATAGAAACTGGCCCAAATATCTCATCGGGTGTGCTAAACTTGCTCATCAAATATTCAAATGAAGTGCCATCGAGTAACGCGTATCTAAGCCGTCTGGCAATCAAGCTTTTGCCCACTCCAGGCGGGCCAAGGAAAAATATACTTTCCTCTGCGACTACACTCAGAAGAGCTAACCCGATCGCTTCCTCACGTTCATAGAGTCCTTTGTAGAGGGCGCCGAGCAACTTTTTGACCTTGGCATTTGATGTTTTAAGCAATTTTTTGCTTAAAACGTTAGGATGATCATCATTTTGCATTTGTCAGTCTCTCATTTGCTACGGTAGCTTAATCAATTAGTTTTCGTTTTGCGGATTTTGACCGTGAACAAATTGTTGTAGAAATAATTTGATGGTATGATATGTACTTAACTTGTTAAGAAGAACTTACAAAATAGATCAAATGCAAATCGAAAGAGAAGTTTAGTAAGTAGATTCACTAAGTGATTTGTGGAGATATGAGTTACATGTTATTTACCTAAGCCCTAGCTGACGAAGACTAAAAAACAATAAATAGCAATTTTACTATTTACTACGAAAAGACAAACTGAGATATCCACTATTGTTTTATAGATTCATAAAACAATAGCGGCTGTGTGTTCAATTTTTTTCGATACCGTTCCATGACGGCTTGTAGGGGATTGCTAATTTAGTACTCGTTCGCAAGGTGTCAATGAGTTTACTACTCAAGTAGTGGATAGCCACTTTGGTGGGGCTTCCATCAAGAATTTTTAGGATATCGAATTATATAAATCGCACATTGTTAATATCATCTTCGCTGGGTGCAAACGCTTCTGGGATTAGCAAAATGGAAATGGCAGCGTAAATGGTTGCGCTAGGTGGTACGCTAAAAACATGAGAGACTTTATACTTCGAGCGCGCAAAGGGCCCTCAACGCCTGATTTTTCATCCGATGATTTGCCTGGCGCCGGCCACTTAGAAATCGTCTGCCACTGCATCGCGAATGCCCTGTTCTATTCTCTACAACTACGCGATGGCGTGCGCGTCCACATTGCGTTGGATGGTCCTGCTGCTCCGCCTAAGATCGTGCGTATCGAGAGCGATGGGCTCGGTTCACTCGATGGGTTTGATGAAAGAGCGCTCGCCGCGGTGCTGAGCCGAGCGCTGGAGGACGGGCGGGGCCTAGATCTGGACGAGGAAGTCCAATCTAAACCAGGCGTTTTTGTCGCCAAGCGGAGTTTTGAATCACTTGTTCGTCAGCAGAGTGAATCTGGCGATGTGTATCTGTTGCAAAAGCGCGGTACCGACGTGCGCGAAGTGGCGTTTGCTGAGCGTTCGACCTTTGTTTTTTCTGACCATTTATCCATGCCTAAAAAAGCAGATAAGTTTCTCCTGCGCCTCGGCGCGCGTTTGCTGAGCGTGGGGCCTAAGATGTTGTTTGCATCGCAATGCATAACGTTGGTTCACAACGAACTGGATCGACAGAACAAGCCCTGATTTCTTGCTCTCATGTAGAGCGTGGCGTATTTTTTTGTCCATGATCAGGTCATTATACTTAGGTGCGACGGGTTTGCACCATCAATATCATCGCTTGAGTGCGTCCGCGCACAACACGGCCACCGCGGGAGTGGACGAAGCGGAGGCCGTAAGCTTGCGCGTAAGCGGAGTGCAGCGCGAAAACGGGGGTGTCCAAACACATGCGCAGCAGGTTTCGTCAACAGATGCTTTGCGTGAGGCCGTTGTACATATCGATGCCGTTCAGTCTTTTGCCGCCCAAGTACGGGTAGTGCAGACGCAGGATGATCTGCTTGGCACTCTCATAGACATAAAAGCGTAAGCGCTGTTTTCCATGTTAGAGAAACGTCTGACGCTGCTCATTATACCCGAAGAGGGTGAGAAGACGCACGAGTTTAAGGTGCCCCGCATTGTCCTGTGGGCGGTGGGGCTGTGCCTGCTGTGCAGCATCGGGTTGATTGCGGTGGGAATGCATAGCTTCGCTCTGTCGCGCGATCTGGAAAAGGTTGTCGTGCAGTTACAGCGCGAAAAAACGCTGCTTAAAGCCGAAGTGGAACAGATTGATCAACTTGAGCAAGTGCTGCTGCGTCTGCAGCGCAGTAACGAGCAACTGCGCGCTATTTTGGGTGACTGGGATGAGGGAGAGGCGCAAGGTAATGCGACCGATGCCGACGAAACGTTTATTTCAGCACGAAGGCGCCTTAACTGGGGATACGTAGAATCGGTGCCTACCGCCTGGCCGTTAGCCGGTCCGCTGGTGCGTATGTTTAGTGAAGAGTTTCCTGCGGTTATTATAGCCGCAGTAGAGGGTAGCCCAGTTTGTGCCAGTGCGAGTGGGACCGTGGTGCGCGCCGGTTACAATACTGTTTTGGGACAGCTAATCGTTATCGATCACGGCAATGGCATTGAGACTCACTACGGGTATAACAGCGCACTCTTTGTGTCTGAAGGGGACCATATACTAAAAGGGCAACACATTGCTCATTCTGGGCGCGGGGGGCGCGCGCCCTACGAGGGGTTGTACTACGCAGTGAGAGAGGGACGTGCATTTCGCGATCCTGCCCAATATCGCCTGTGGCTGTAAGTGATATAGTGCGCAAGGCGCTTGGTCTGGAGTCAGTTTTGAACATGCGCTAGTGATGCCCATGCTGATTCTACACAAAGGATCATGTCCGAAGAAGCTGGATTCGGTCAAAGCTATTTACAGTACGCAATAAGGGGGCGCCGCTATATAGCGGCGCCCCCTTATTTATAGCTTGAGGTATGGGTTTACATCATGCCGCCCATGCCACCCATGCCGCCCATGCCACCACCGCCATACATATCGCCGCCGGGAGGACCACCGGCGGCCGGAGCGGGATCTTCTGGAAGTTCGGCGATAAGCGCTTCGGTCGTCAGTAGCAGCGATGCGATGCTGGAGCTGTTTTCGAGCGCAGTGCGCGAGACCTTGGCCGGGTCGACGACGCCGGCCTTAACCAAGTCTTCATAAATTTCCGTGCGCGCGTTGAATCCTTGCGCGCCTTTGGAGTCGGCGACCTTGCGGACGACGATTGCTCCCTCGATGCCGGCGTTGGCCGAAATTTGGCGCAGCGGCTCTTCGAGCGCTCGGTGGACGATCTGTGCGCCAACGGCTTCGTCCCCTTCGAGCTCCAACTTGCTGAGCGCCTTTTGGCCGCGTAAGAAAACGACGCCACCACCGGGCACGACGCCTTCTTCGACGGCGGCGCGCGTGGCGTGCAGCGCGTCCTCAACACGGGCTTTCTTTTCCTTCATTTCTACTTCGGTCGGAGCGCCTACGTTAATAACGGCTACGCCGCCGGCCAGCTTGGCCAGACGCTCTTGCAGCTTTTCGCCATCGTAGTCTGAAGTAGTCTCTTCAATCTGACGGCGAATCTGACCGACACGTCCTTGGATGTCGGCATTTTTGCCGGCTCCTTCGACGATCGTCGTATTGTCCTTGTCCAGCGAGATGCGCTTGGCCTGACCTAAATCGTCGAGCGTTACGCCTTCCAGCTTGAGCCCTGTTTCTTCGGAGATGACACGACCGCCAGTCAAGACGGCAATGTCTTCGAGCATGGCCTTGCGACGGTCTCCAAAGCCCGGCGCCTTAACGGCGGCGACTTTGATGGTTCCACGGATCTTATTGACGACCAGCGTAGCCAGCGCTTCGCCTTCGATGTCTTCGGCGATAATCAAGAGCGGCTTGCTGAGCTGTGCCGTCTTTTCCAGCACAGGAACTAGGTCGCGCATGTTGGATATTTTCTTGTCGTAAATCAAGATGTAAGCTTCTTCGAGCTCTGTCGTCATTGACTCTTGGTCGGTGACGAAGTAGGGAGAGAGGTATCCGCGATCAAATTGCATACCTTCCACTACGTCCAGCGTGGTCTCGGTACCTTTGGCTTCTTCAACGGTGATGACACCGTCTTTTCCAACGCGCTCCATGGCATCGGCGATTAACTCGCCGATTGCGCTGTCGTTGTTGGCGGAAATCGTGCCGACCTGAGCGATTTCCTCACGCGATTTAACTTCTTTACTCATCTTGCGAATTTCGTCGACGACCTTAGCCACTGCCTGGTCGATGCCGCGCTTGAGATCCATCGGATTCGCACCGGCCGTGACGTTTTTGAGACCTTCGCGGAATATGACTTGGGCTAAGAGGGTGGCTGTCGTGGTTCCGTCGCCAGCTACGTCAGACGTCTTGGAAGCCACCTCTTTGACCATTTGAGCGCCCATGTTCTCATAGGCGTTTTTGAGTTCAATTTCTTTGGCAACGGTGACACCATCCTTGGTGACAGTCGGCGAGCCAAAGCTTTTGTCTAAGACGACATTGCGACCTTGTGGTCCCAGTGTCACCTTGACAGCATTAGCAAGCTTGTCGACGCCTTGAAGCAGAGCATCGCGCGCAGCCATGTCGAATTCGAGCTGTTTTGCAGGCATAATAAGCCTCCTTAGAGCTTGTTTTAGGTGAAGTTATGTTTTATTCGTTACATCACAAAAACGTTTGGCACTCCTAGATTTAAGAGTGCCAAAAATTGATTCTCAGTTAACTAATATAGTAAGATTTTTATTTCCACGCAAGACTATAATGTTTACTTTGAGAGTATGACCGCCATGCACATTTACAAAGTACCTCAGGTGTCATACGAACGTGCCCGTAGCTGGCAGCGGGAACGCGTAAATCTGTGTCACGCTGGCTTAGTGAACGATGCGCTTGTCATGCTGGAGCATCCCTCGACTTACACCTGCGGGCGCGCAACGCGCGCAGAGCATCTCCCACAGTCGGCTTGGCTACAGGACCGCGGCGTTGGCGTAGTCGAGATTGAACGCGGGGGGAGTATAACCTATCACGGACCGGGTCAGTTGGTAGGCTATCCTATTATCGACTTGCGTGCACGGGGACGCGACGTACATCGCTATCTGCGCGAAGTCGAAGGTATACTCATCACCGCGTTGAATCTGATGGGGGTTGAGGGAACGCGCCGCGAGGGGCTGACAGGTGTCTGGGTCGGAGAAGAGAAAATTGCGGCCGTCGGTATTCACGTCAGTCGCTGGATTACGTCGCACGGGTTTGCGCTTAATATCGCGCCAGATTTGGATTTTTTTCGTGCCATGCGGCCCTGCGGTTTAAACGGTGATCAGGTAACGTCACTAGAAAAGGTGCTTGGTCGGGTAGTTGAGCGCGCTGTGGTAGAAGCGTCTATCATAAAAGCAATTAAAACGATTTGGCAGGTGGAACCGACGGTCGAGACTATGCTCGAACTGTAGAATCGGTGAAAGTGCGGCAACGTGACAAAATAATGAATGGTCAACAAATATGGACGGGAAAAAGCTGACGCATCTCGACGACGAAAGTCGTTTAAAAATGGTCGACGTGGGCGACAAAGAGCTCACTTCACGCGTGGCGCGCGTGCGCGGCGAGATTTGTATGCAGCCGACCACCGCAGCGCTGATTGAGCAAAACCGCGTTGCTAAAGGAAACGTGTTGGAAGCAGCCCGACTGGCCGGTATCATGGCTGCCAAGCGCACAGGTGATCTAATTCCGCTGTGTCACCCGCTAAATATTACTGCAGTCGATATCGAGTTTATGATCAAAAGTGATCGAGTCCAAGTAGAAGCGCAGGCGCGTGTCGACGATCGAACAGGCGTTGAAATGGAGGCACTAACGGCGGCGACCATTGCGTTGTTAACCATCTACGATATGTGTAAAGGCGTCGACAGAGATATGGTTATTTCAGAAGTGCGTCTAATGGAAAAGTGCGGTGGCCAGAGCGGGGTATACCAGCGCACGGAGTAGCTGGCCGAGGCCGGGTAATCATATGTTACTCTATTTTATGGCGCGCCTTCTGTGCCGTCCGGTATTGGGGGCCGTTCGTTCATTAACACGATATCGACGCGCCGGTTTTTGTAGCGACCTGCAGAAGTAGCATTGTTGGCGATGGGACGGGTCTCACCGTAGCCAATGGAATGCAGCTGCTCGTTGGGAATTCTAAACACTTCATTGAGAAAAACGTGGACGCCTTCTGCGCGTTGCTGAGACAGCTTCATATTTTCGTCAGCTTTTCCGTTGGCATCTGTATGCCCTTCTATAACGAGGGGAAACTGCGGAAAGGAGCGCACAAAGCGCGCAGCGTAGCGCAGTCGTTCATACATATCGGGATCGATCACAGGTTCTCCTGCCTCGAACTGGATCGTCTCAAGTAGAACTAGCTGGGGTTCTAAGTAATAGCCGATGTTAAGCGGATATGGCGACGTCGTGTCACTTTTTTCTACGAGCCGAATGAGCGTTAGTTCAGTCGTGTCACGCCATGTACGCGTCGCTTTTAGCAGCCCCATCAGTTTTCCCTGATTGAGCACGCGGAAAATGCTGCCGGGCTGCACGCCGTCTCGGGTGCCGAAGTTCACAATGTAGCGACCGCGACTTACGCCGGCTTGGGGGCCGCGTTCGCCGGGCAGCAAATTAACGCGTTGGATCCTATAAGGCGATGAATTAGGGCGCATATCAGCGGCCTCTTCCTGTTCACCGTTTCCATCGCCCTCGTCTTCTGCGGTTTGGGTAGACGGCGTTGCAGGCTGAGCATCGATCCCGTTCAAGGATGTAAAAATCAGCGCGAGTAGCCAGGCCAGAGCGGTTAGGTATGCCATGCCTAATCGGATGCATTCGCCAGTTGGAGCAGCACAGCCTTTTGGCTGTGTAGGCGGTTTTCGGCTTGTGTGAAGATCAGCGAGCGCGAATCGTGGAGCATGTCGCCGGTTATTTCGTAGCCGTGATGCGCAGGCAGACAGTGCAGAATCTTTAGATCTAGATCCCGCACAAGGTCTGCGTTGATTTGAAAAGGCTGAAAGAGTGCAATGCGCCGCTCTTTTTCTTCGGCAAAAGTGGGATCGGTAAAAAACTCCATGTCGATCCAAGTATCCGTATAGACGACGTCGGACTGCGCTAACACGTCGCGCAAATGCCCTGCCTCTTCTCCATATTCGTATAATCCGGCTGCACTTGCTTCCGCGTAAAGTGCTTCGTCGTGTGCGGCGGGGTTGACCTCTGGACAGATACAAGTGACGTGCATGCCGGTTTTAAGGCCTGCGGCAATCAGCGAATTAGCGACGTTGTTGAGCACGCCTACGTAGGTCAGACGCACCCCTTTAAGGCGTCCTAACGCTTCGCGTACAGTCATAAGGTCGGTGAGGCCCTGCAGGGGATGATAGCGGTTGCAGCATCCGTTCATTATTGGTGTAGCAGACGCTTCGGCTGCACGCAGCACGTCGTCGTGCTGCATGAGACGCGCTACGATAAAATCTGCATAGCTACTGAGAACGCGCACTTCATCTCCCAGATCAGCCAGTCCAAAGTTCGTATTGCGCCAGTCGAGATAGAGCGCGTGTCCGCCCAACTGCGTCATACCGATTTCACCGGCACATCGCGTGCGAGTAGATGTCTTTTGGAACAGTAGAGCAAGCGTCTTCCCGCTAAGCGCCGCGCTGTAGTGGTGCGGATTGAGCTTGATATCAATACTGCGTTCGACGGTCTGTAAGACGTTCTCGTCTGACCAGTTCTTCAGTGTTGTCAAATGCAAGAGAGCGAGCTCCTAAGGTAAATGATGCTTTATTTGCGTGAGCAGGCGGTGCGTTACCTCTTCGGCATGACCCTGCATGCGACAGCCCGCTGCACGCACGTGTCCACCTCCGGCAAAAGCGTTGGCTATTGCATTTACGTCAATGCCTTCCTGCGATCGGAGACTGACTCGGTATTTTTTCTCTTCGTACTCTTTTAAAATGACGGCAACTTCCACGCCCTTAACCATGAGCCCGTAGTTGACTGCGCCATCGGGGTCACCGGCGCGCATTGCTTCAGTGTTGAGGTGGAGCACAGCCACGCGTTTATCGCAGTGCAGCGTTAGGGAATCAATGGCTGTACCCAACTGTTTGACGGATGCGTAGCTCCTGTTGTTGAAAAGCTGATCCGCCAACAGGTCTAGGCGAATGCCATGGCGCACAAGCTGAGCGGCTACTTCAAACGTCTCAGACGTTGTTAGCGAAAAGCGAAAGCCGCCGGTGTCGAAAATAATGCCCGTATAGAGGGCCGCCACAATGGATGTATTCAGCGGCCAACTTGCTGCCTGGGCCAAGTGGTAGATTAACTCGCATGTAGAACTCACGTGCGTTGTGATTACGCTCGTTTGGTCAACAGGCGGATCGCCCTCGTGATGATCTAGGATAAGCGTGGGTAAATCAGCGATCCGGGCTGCCGCCGAGCCGACGCGCTCCAAATTGGGACAGTCTAGTATGATGGCGTGCGTATACACACGCTGCGTCAGCTCATCGATATGCTGCACGGAGTCCCAGCCGTCGAGGAATATGCACTGTTCGGCCGGTGCTTCGGGTAAGCCTATGTACGCTTCTTTTCCCAGCTGCTGAAGGATTTGCTGCATGGCCATACAGGCCCCTATGCCGTCGGCATCGCTGTTGACATGGGTAGTTAGCAGGAAGCGCTCGCCGCGCTGTATAAAGTTAATGGCTTCCTCAAAATTAAGGTCCATGGTGGATCTCCGATTAGGTCGTCGCGCCTGGCGCGCGCAGAATGTAGTGCACTCGATCAGCTTTTTCAGAACCCGGGTTAAAAGTAAACTCGGCCAATAGGTCAACAAGTTCGAACGGACTTGCCTTTATACGTTGTTCTATATCGGTGAGTTGATAGATTCGTTGCACGTGCGATTCTTCGTAGAGCGTTTCGTCTCCCTCAAAGCGGATCTCAAAGTCGTTGTGCTGTAATCGCACGTCGGTGTCGTAATAGCTGTGGCGTTCATAGGTAAATCCTGGCCCGCTCTCGCGATCGTGCATGTCGCCGAAATAGGTGAGCGAATTGCGTTCAGTGCATACGTCAAAAACAAAGAGTCCGCCTGGCTGCAAGATACCGACAACTTGGCTTAGTGTCTCGTCGATATCTTCCAGTTCGAGCAAGTAGTTAAAGCTGTCATACATGCAGACGGCACCTTCAAAGAGTCCGAGACCTGAAAGCGCGCGCAGGTCGCGCTGCACAAATGTGCTGTCGTCGCCACGTAGCGCAGCTTTTTCTTGGGCGATGCGGACCATGGACTCTGATAGATCTGCTCCGGTGATAGAGAAACCCAAGAGAGACAGTTCCGAACTGACGTTCCCTGTGCCGCAGGCCAGATCAATTAGATGCTT
>Ga0160422_10002640_pt1 | contig 11203 bp, 7 predicted proteins | sample Fk160mmetaG_FD_108192 | JGI IMG/M metagenome (GOLD analysis project Ga0160422, IMG submission 108192) | Marine microbial communities from the Central Pacific Ocean - Fk160115 60m metaG | ecosystem: Environmental > Aquatic > Marine > Oceanic > Photic zone | place: The Central Pacific Ocean... | reverse complement strand
CTTGGATTATCCTCCGGCACTAATTGCCCCGGAAACGACGGAAAACTTCCTCCGTCATCTTCTGCAACTGTTAGCCTGAAACGGTCAACGGTATCCCCCGCGACCTTCACATCCTGGACCTCAATGCTGTAGGGAGGTCCGGAGGATCCAGACTCCAAGGTTCCTCGCCAAGTGTGCGGCCCTATCGTGATAACGATTTCAAGGTTGATAGATTGGTAGTATTCCTCCTGCTGCCAGAAAAGCTGATCGTTGAGATCAAAGATCTGCCTGAAAATCTCTCCTCCGCCGCCGTTGTCATAGCTGAGCTCAACCGTAACCGGGTCGCCGCTGGCTACCATCGAAAGGAAGTCTTCTCCCCGCACGACGTTGACAGCCCCCGTGGCATTCCACTCTACCTCAGCGGCACTCCCTAAGAGACTTCCCAAACCAACAATGCTTAAAAGTATGACCAGTCGACGACTCATCTATCACTATATAAATGGTAGGGATTGCGAAAACCTACTAAAGTATCTACCAAACTAGCTATCTCCGATTATTACTTGTGGGTAACCGCCTCAACCCATCTGAGGTAGTCCTCCCTAGCATCGTCCGCTGCTACGACCAAAAACTCCGGAACCTGATAGGGATGCAGAGCCACCACCTCATTCTCAAGCTCGACGAGCCGTTCTGATGTGGTCTTGAAAACAGCAAGAACTTCTCGTTCCGACGTGGTTTTCCCCTCCCAACTGAATATGGACTCGACGCTAGGAATGAGATTCACGCAGGCAACTAGTTGCTTTTCAATCAGAAGTGTGCCAATATGTCGCGCCTTCGAGATGTCTGGGAAACTACAGAGGACAATCTGAACTTTACTCATCACCACCTCAGTAACCTAGACCGGCCTCCCGACAACCAGCAAAAGAGGATTGAACACCGGATTCATAGAAAAACTGATAGCAAGGCTGGACCGTCTGAACCCTCGCCAGGTTGAGACGCTTGTGGATCGTCTCGTACGAGAAAGAGGGTTTCTGGAGAACGTCTTTCAGTCTCTCGAAGAGGGCGTCCTCATTCTAGATCCTGACGGAGCAGTAACTTTTCTTAACAGAGCTGCATGTGGCTTTTTCGGCCTCCATGAAGAGGAGTCCGTTGGACAACCACTGGACGGCTTAGTTAGGGGCCTCGACTGGCCCTCTCTGGCCGGGCCCGGTCGACAGTCAGTCAATCGAGACCTTGAGGTTTTCTATCCCGAAAACCGTTTTCTGAACTTTTACCTGTCGCCACTGGTAGAGGATGTCGACGGACAGGAAGAGCTACTCGGTTACGTCATGCTCGTCCGTGACATCACACAATCGCGTCGGGAAACCGAGGAGACCATCGAAAGCGAAAAGCTCAACGCCCTCACACTTCTCGCTGCAGGCGTCGCACACGAAATAGGAAACCCTCTGAATTCACTTGGAATCCACCTTCAGCTCCTCGAGCGAAAAATTAGTGACCTCCCAGCTGCAGACCGGAGTAATCTCGATGAACATCTTATAACTGCCCAGAATGAGATTAAGCGACTGGATAGCCTTTTGAAGGAATTTCTTCATGCGATCCGCCCTGCCACGCCTATCCGAAAGACCAGCGATCTCAACCAGGTAATTGAAGACACGCTCTCATTGCTGGCTCCAGAAATGGAAGAGAGAAACGTCGCTGTTCATCTTAACCTTGATCAAAACCTGCCCACCCTCCTGCTGGATGGCGACCAGATGAAACAGGCGTTTTTCAATCTTCTCAAGAACGCCTACCAGGCTCTTCCGGGTTCAGGCGGGGAAATTCATATTGAATCTACCAGCAATGAATTTGAGATCGTGGTCTCCGTGCGTGATAACGGATCGGGAATCTCACCTGAATTGATGGGATCTCTTTTTGAACCATTTCGCTCTGGCCGCAAATCAGGAACCGGACTAGGCCTCCTGATTGTTCGGCGTATCGTGCGCGAACACAATGGTGAGATTAAGTTCGAAAGTGAGGAAGGTCAGGGAACAAGCGTTCACATTTATCTTCCGCTCATCGAGAAGTGCGTCCGTCTTATCGAGGACTCCTCACCCAAGACTAAATCCATCATCGAGGTCTGAATAGACACTGCGAGGGAACAACCTTATGAATGCAATCATTCTCATAGTTGACGACGAAAAGCCGACTCGTGATGGCTTGCGCCTCGCCCTCGACGAAAGATTCGAAGTATACGTAGCATCTGATCTCCGGGAAGCCCGCCAGGTTCTCAAGAGTGAACCAGTTGATGTCCTCCTGACCGATCTACGCCTTGGACCAGATTCGGGAATGGACCTCCTCGACGAGGCCCTCACTCTTGCCAAACCTCCGGTCTGTATCATGATGACAGCCTACGGCTCGGTGGATACGGCAGTTGAAGCAATGAGGCGGGGAGCTTGGCATTTCGTCACCAAGCCTCTCAACCTCGAGGAGGTTGAACTCCTCGTGAGCCGCGCAGCCCGAGGTAGGGAAATCGAGAGTGAGAACCGCCGCCTCACAACCGAGAATTATGCGCTTCAGAAAAAAGCCGAGATTCGCAGTGCAGGCCTCGAGCGCATCATAGGAAAATCGCCAGCCATCACGAAAATCGGAGAAATGGTGACACAGATTGCTCCAACGCGGGCAACCGTTCTGATTGAAGGTGAATCCGGAACCGGTAAGGAGCTTGTCGCACATGCACTGCACGACCTGAGTGGTCGTCCGGCCGACAAAATGGTCATCGTTAATTGTGCTGCGCTCTCTCCACAGCTCCTCGAGTCCGAACTCTTTGGACACGAAAAGGGAGCCTTTACCAATGCACACCAGCGGCGAATCGGACGCTTCGAGCAGGCAGATGGAGGAACTCTCTTCCTCGACGAAGTCGGGGAGATTGATGCCGCCACCCAGGTGAAACTTCTGCGGGCGCTCTCCGAGAGAACCATCGAAAGAGTTGGCTCTAATGAACCAATCAAAGTTGATGTGAGAGTGGTAGCCGCCACAAACCGGAACCTCCGGGAGATGGCGACAACAGGGAAGTTCAGGGAGGATCTTTTTTTTCGTTTAAACGTCGTGGCAGTCAAGATGCCCCCCCTCCGCGAACGGGCAGAGGACATTATCCTCCTTGCGAACTCTTTTCTCCGCGAATTCGCGAAGGAAAACGGACGTTCTATCAAACCCCTGAGCGATGGCGCACTCAATCTCCTGCGGCTCTATTCGTGGCCAGGAAACGTGCGGGAACTGAGAACTGCCATCGAACATGGCGTGGTGATGTCCAACGAAGAAACCATCGAGGAACGACATCTCCCCTCCTTTCTCGACCTCCGGGCTGGAACCGGCACAACAGGACCTGAGAATCTGTCAAGCGAGGCAGAAAAGGACCTTGCGCCGGGTGGCGAATTTAATTTGCATGACATCGAAATGGCAACGATCCGGAGGGCGCTCCGCTACACAGATGGAAACCGCACCAAGGCAGCCGATCTCCTGGGTATCAGCCGCCGGACTCTCCAGCGTAAATTGAAAGAAATCTAGAGCCCAAGGTGGCGAACTGACTTTAGACCTTCCACTATGAGTGCCGCAGACCCCTCAACTTCCATCCAAACTGGAATCATTATCCGACGCGTTGTTTTCTTCATTCTGCTTATTGGTCTTTCGCTTCTTTACCTGCTCGTCACATTCCAGGGCTTGGACTCTCCGAAGGGGATGGACCAAGCGCAAATCGCACGGGAAATCGCAAGAAATAAGAGCTTCACGACGAAGGTCCTGCGCCCGGTCGCGATATGGCAGAATGGCGAGGTGCGGGAAGGTGATCCCATCGTAGCAAATTCCAACCGTGACACCTACCATGCTCCGCTGCATCCGATCATTCTCAGTGTCGCACTGAAACTTGTCGGCGGTGATGATGCCGACAGGTGGCGCATGACTGAAAAGGAATCGGTTTATAAGTTGGACCGGGTTATTGCAGCTACGGCGGTAATTTTTTTCCTGATGGCAATCGGGGTGAACTATCTTCTGATTTCCAGAATATTCGATCCCAAGATTGGTGGCGTCACCGCGCTGCTCATGCTCCTTTGTGATCTTAATTGGAAATTTTCCCAGACAGGCCTCCCTCAGATGTTCATGCTTCTGCTCTTTTCCTGTGCCTGTCTGTTTGCATACAAGGCCATTGAGTCAACCTCCGAGGGTCGGATCGCTCTGATTCCAGCTCTCCTTGCTGCCGCATTCCTCGGCCTTCTTGCTCTCACCCACTGGCTCGCGATCTGGATTGTTCTTGGTTTTGCCATATACGCCGGTTTTTTCCTGCGTCCGAGAGGTGCGATCGGGCTTGCTGCCCTCGCCGTAGTGCTACTGCTAGCGATCTTCCCCCTCCTGAAAAACCAGCAATACAGCGGCAGCATGGGGGGAACAGCGATCCTCGCCGTGTTTAATGGACTGGGGGGAAGCGAAGACTCGGTCATGAGAACCTTTAACCTGCAGGATGCTTATCTTCCCCTGCAGAACCTTCCTTTCAAAATTGTCAGGACCACGATCCTGCAGGCTGGCAATCTCTTCACAAACCTCGGGTCACTCCTTACTGCGCCTCTCTTCTTTGTCGCGCTTTTGCATCCTTTTAAACGCAAATCCATTGCAAACTTTCGATGGTGTCTTCTTCTGATGTGGCTCTTCGGATCGGTCGGAATGGCGATCTTTGGCTTGAAGGAAGGGGCAAGCACGGACCCTAATCAGCTCCATATTTTGTTCGCACCACTGTTTGCAGGATATGGCCTCGCGGTTGTTGCGATTCTCTGGAGTCGACTGCAGATTATTTCGCAGATCCCCACCCTGCGACATGCGCACTTTGTAGCGGTCATTCTGATCAGTGGTGGACCTATGGTCCTCGATCTTCCCCGACAGGTCAGGGAGGTAGGTCGAGCAGGAACGGTTCAACCACATTGGCCACCATATTTCCCTGCAGCACTGAACACAGGACTTGCTCCACAGGTCCGTGAGGACGAAATCGTCGTGACCGATCAACCTTGGGCAGTTGCGTGGTATGCTGACCGAACCGCACTCTGGTTACCCAGGCGGCTCAGCGTATTCAAGGAACTGGAGGCACTATCGGCGACGCAGGACAGTCCGTTTGCGGGGCTTTTGATTTCTCCTTACTCCCACAGCAGCAGAGTCCTGCCGGGCGTCTACAACGAGTATGAAGAATGGGCTCCTCTGGTGCTCGACGGATGGGCATCAGTCTCAACCCGAAGTCGCCCGGGCACGCTGGCCAAGCTTGATCCTGAACTCAGGACGATTCTCACACGGTATCCCAATCCTGTTCGGTTCGTTGACAGCCTGCTGGTATTCTGGTCGGTGTCGGGCAACTCGGCCACTCCCTAATCACCTTAATGACACGATAATGGCGGCTAAAAAGAAGGCAAAAGAATCGGAGGCGCACACCTTCGAGGAAGCCATGGAAGAACTGGAAAGCCTCGTAGAGGCTATGGAAGGAGATCAGCTCCCTCTGGAAGAACTGGTTGCGCACTACGAAAAGGGGGCAGGACTCCTTCAGCACTGCGAAAAAGTGCTTGCGGCCGCAAAACAGCGGATAGAGTTGATCGAGGTTGGAAACTCCGTAGAAAAGAACCTCGCACCCAACCCAGAAGAAGTTGAGGATCCCCCACCGACAAGTAGCGGCCCAACCGCCGAATCTCTTGAAGATGACATCCGACTCCTCTAATCAGCAGCACGACTCCGAACCGAACCTTCTCTCAGGGCTCAAAAGCCCGGAGGATGTCAAAGTTCTTGGGGACGAGGAGCTTGAACAGCTTGCGGCCGAAATCCGAGAAACGTTGATTCGGACGTTGGCACGGACCGGGGGGCACCTTGGACCCAATCTGGGAGTAGTAGAGCTTACCATCGCTCTCCACAAAGTTTTCAACACTCCCGTTGATCGATTCGTGATGGACGTTTCCCACCAGGGTTATGTTCACAAAATGCTGACTGGCCGAGCTGGGCAGATTGACTCCATCCGGCAATACGAAGGCCTCAATGGTTTTTTACTTCGCACTGAATCCGATCATGATTGCTATGGTGCTGGCCATGCTGGCACTGCCTTGTCCGCTGCACTTGGGATGGCCGCGGCGAGAGACCTCAAGGGAGACGATGAGCATGTGGTCGCGATCGCAGGAGATGCCGCATTCACTTGTGGACCGACTTTGGAGGCACTTAACAACATCGCAGAAACTACCAAGAGGTTCATAGTTGTCCTGAATGATAATGAGTGGTCCATCGACAAAAACGTCGGAGCGATCGCGAAATACTTCAACGCCTTGCAGACAAACAAGGCCTACTCTGACGTTCGACAAAAGGCAGCGGAGTTCGTCGAACGAGTTGGAGGGCAAGGAGTACGCCGCCTTGCGATGAAGATTGAGAGTAGCGCGAAAAACCTCCTGTTCCCAAACGTCCTTTTCGAAAAATTTGGTGTTCGCTATTTCGGCCCTATTGACGGCCACAACCTTCCACTTCTGGTTAGGACCTTTGAATATCTGAAGGAGCAGGAAGAACCTGTTATCCTTCACATCATTACCGAAAAAGGCCGCGGCTACAGACCGGCTCTTGAAAAGCCTGGCAAGTTCCATGGACTTGGCCCCTACAATGTTGTCGATGGCTCAACTAGCAGCGGTGGAAACCCCACTTATTCAGAGGTTTTTGGCCGGACCGTAACCAACCTTGCAAAGGAGGATGACAAAATTGTGGCGGTTACAGCAGCAATGCCCGGCGGAACCAAACTCGAGATTTTCAAGGAAGAGATTCCAGATCGATACTTCGATGTCGGCATCGCGGAGGAACATGCCGCTCTGTTTGCCTGTGGCCTCGCGACTCAAGGATTGAAACCCTTTCTGGCGATCTATTCCACCTTCATGCAGCGAGCTTACGACATGATTATTCATGATATGGCGCTGCAAGAACTTCCTGTTCGGCTCTGCATGGACAGGGGTGGACTCTCCGGGGACGATGGCCCTACTCATCACGGCCTGTTTGACATCGGCTACCTGAGGCACATCCCGAATATTGTGCACATGCAACCGGTCGATGAGGATGAATTCGCGGACATGCTCTGGACAATGTCCCAATATGAAGAAGGCCCAATTGCAGTTCGATACCCACGAGGAGTAGGAACCGGAGCCCGACCAAAGGAAAGTCCTCAACTCCTCGAGATCGGAAAGGGAGAGCTGCTCAAAGACGGTAATGAGGTTGCCCTTATAGGTCTTGGGTTTGTTCATGACCTTGCTGTAGAGGCCGCTGAAGAACTCGAAAAGCAGGGCCACTCCGTAGCACTAGTCAACCCTCGCTTCATCAAACCTCTCGACGAGGATCTCATTATTGAAGTCGCTAAGCGCTGCAAGGTTCTTTGCACATTTGAAGACCACGTCTTGAAGAATGGTTTCGGCGCATCTATAATCGAGCTTTTACATGATGCAGGAATCGACACTCCCGTCGAACGAGTGGGATGGCCTGACGAGTTCGTTGAACATGGCAAGGTCGACATTCTCCGCGAAAAGCACGGAATCACAGCAGCAGCCGCGTTAGAGAAGGTTCTCCCATACCTCCCGACAAAAGCCGCCACAGCCTGACTGGCCAGCAGGCTAGCAACAGGCCTCCCGGAAATCGGTTATTTTCGACTAACGCTTAAGGTAATCTGCGACGTTGGATAGCCCTGCGTTTATGCATATCGTCGCGCAGTGCCGAGTACTGTCAAAGTTTTGATCGATGGACCCTCGGAGCTCATTTTTGACTATGTGCTTCCAGAGGGGATTTCTGCCCGCCCCGGATGCAGAGTAAATGTACCGCTCCGTAATACTTCTGCAACCGGAACGATCCTCGACATCATCTCGGAGCGACCATCTGCTTTTGAGCTTAAGCCCGTAACCGCGCTGATTGATCCTGAGCCAGTCGTAACTGAGAAACTGATTCAACTTGCTCGATGGATGGCAGGATATTACGGAACGCCGCTGGAGCAGATCATACGTTCGATGCTTCCCGGGGCTGTCCGGCAGGAAGCTCACTCTGCCAAGACACGTCTGGTCGTAACACTTGTTGGAATGCCGGATCCGGAGGAACTCGCTAAACTCTCACGGCGTGCACCCAGGCAACATACCATCTTGAGCTTGCTTGAGAAATCGGGCCCAATGCCACTCAACGAACTTGGAGGCGCATCAGTTAGGGGTAGTGTCAAATCTCTTGAAGATGCAGGATTCCTCACCATTCAGTCTCAGGTTGTTCGACGTGATCCTGATGCTGGAGACGTCTTTCTTGAAAGTATCCCACACGAGCTTAACCCCGGGCAAAGACACGCCTACGAAAAGATTTGTGCTGCTTTGGATTCATCTCTCGAACGAGAATTAGATTCTGAGACTACCGGTAATTCCACCAAACCCATCCTCCTGCATGGAGTTACCGGATCAGGGAAGACCGAAGTATATCTCCAAGCGGCACAGCACTGCCTCGACCGCGGAAAAAGCGTCCTCGTTCTGGTCCCAGAAATCGCGCTAACACCTCAGACCGTTCAACATTTTAAATCAAGATTTTCCGCGCTTCATGATCAGGTTGCAGTCCTCCACTCCAACCTGTCGCAAGGGGAGCGCTTCGACGAGTGGCACCGAATCCGAAAAGGGGAAGCCTTGATAGTGGTTGGCGCCCGGTCGGCAGTATTTGCCCCTCTCCCCTCGCCCGGCCTGATCATCGTAGACGAGGAACACGAAAACACCTATAAGCAGGAAAATCCACCCAAGTACCAAGGTCGAGACCTTGCGGTGGTCCGTGGAAATCTTGAGCGATGTCAGGTTGTTCTGGGCTCCGCAACCCCTTCCTTGGAATCGTTCCAAAACGCCCAGACAGGCAAATACGATCTCGTCCGACTGACCGAGAGAGCAGACGGTCAGTCTCTGCCCCTCATTAGGGTTGTCGACATGCGTAGCGAGGCTCGAAAACAGAAAGGCGGGCCTGCGATACTTTCTGAACGGCTCAGGACGGACATGGAACAAAAACTGGAAGCTGGCCAGCAGGTGATCCTCTTTCTTAATCGTCGCGGATTCGCCCGATCTCTGCAATGCCCGAGCTGTGGTCATGTCTGTGAGTGCCAGCATTGCACTATCCCTTTAACTTACCACCGGACGGAAGAGAGGTTGATCTGCCACCTTTGCGGCTACCAGTCAATCGTGCCCCATGCATGTCCTAAGTGTCATGATCGGTCAATTCTCCTGCAGGGCTACGGAACTCAGAAAGTGGAAGAGGTTCTCAAAAAGGCATTTCCCTCGGCCCGTCTTGCGCGTCTAGATGCTGATACTGCCCGAAAGAAAAATGCTCTTCGGAACACACTGCGCGACTTTCGAGCTCGAAAAATCGACATCCTGCTGGGAACGCAGATGATTGCGAAGGGCTTGGATTTTCCAAATGTTACCCTCGCAGGAATATTGAACGCTGATCTCTCGCTCCACGCACCGGACTTCCGGGCTGGAGAAAGAACATTCCAGCTCCTCACCCAGGTTGCTGGCCGTTCCGGGCGAGGAGAAATGGAGGGTGAGGTAATCATCCAGACTTTCACCCCTCATTCTCCGTCCGTACAGTTTGCAAGACACCACGATTATGAGGGATTCGCAGATCAGGAGTACGATTTTCGCAAACAGTTCAACTTTCCACCCTTTACTCATGCGGCCCTGCTTACGAGCAAATGCAGTCATGAACGCTTGGCGGAATTCACACTCCAGAATCTCCATCAACGCCTCTCTGCCGATCTCCCGGATGAGATAGAGCTGGGAGTTCCAAATCCTGCCCCCACTCCCAAGGCTCATGGCCTTTTTCGTTTCCAGATGCTTCTGAGATCAGGAAATCCTCGGACGCTTTCACGGCATGTTCAGCAGGTAATCTCCGCAACCACCTTGCCCGAGGAAGTCACTCTCGTCTTTGATATGGACGCCTACGATTTCGGGTAATCCGGGAAAAATTCCCTGAGACTTCTCCCTATCTGCCATCCGTCTCCGTTACTTCATTTCTTGTCTCCCTTAAATTGAGCCCAGCGATAATTTCCGTTCAGGACGCTCATTCACAAACCGTGAAGGCTTCGATCAGATACTTCTAGCGAATACTATGACCGGGACTAAAGTGAGGTTACTTTTATTATGGCAAAAGGTGGAAATTGGCCTGCTACTCGAAAATCTTTCCCGGAGCCTCCCCGGGGATCATTGGACTGGGTCATCTGGGCTGCATGGGCCGATCGCATTACTTTCGAAGAGATTTATCACGTTTCGGGTCTAACCGAGTCCGAAGTGATCAGGATTATGCGAAGAAGTCTTAAACCTAGGAGTTTCCGACGTTGGAGAAAACGGGCCAATTCCCGGAGTATCAAGCACCGAAAGAAATTTCAACGGTACCGGGACTCAGGCATCCGTCAAACTTCCTGCGACCCGGCGCCGGATCTCTAGCCCACCAGAAAGGCTCGAAGATAAGAAAGGCCCGTGAGTTCTCACCTCAAGATTTGGCTGTCATGCTACCACCCACTCTGTAAGCGTCTCCACAGACTCTCTTTTCTGCCTCAGCGCAGGATTGTGACACTATTCTTAAAAATGCATCACACCAGAGCACTTTTATGTGGGCAACTCTTGAGCTCAACCCCTGAAGCAATGGGTCGGATTTCCTGCAGCTCCCAAATCAGAAAACACAAATAAACGTCCGGCATTTTCTTCAACCTCTTCTGCAGGTTGACCTGTGGTTACATAGAGATCCTTGAGACCGACCCCACCGAAGGTTGGAGCTGTCACCTCCCTACACGGAAGAAAAATTCGCTCTAATTCATTTCCCAGCTGATCGAAGCAGACCACACAGCCACCGTGACAAAACGCTATCCATAAATTTCCTTCCGTATCGATTGTCATCCCGTCTGGCACTCCAGGCACCCGGCCCGCAGTTGAGAAAGCTTCCCGCTGATCAAAAAGAGATCCCGTTGTCGCTTCATAGCGGAAGGATTGCACAGATAATCGTGGAGTATCGATATAGAAAAGCGTGCTTCCATCCTTGGTCCAGACAAGGCCGTTGGAATTCGTAATTCCTCCAAGTATTCGCTCTATTCTAAGGCTTGGATCCAGTCGATAGAGAGCGGCATCACCCTTACGTTTTGCCAGACTGATCGTCCCGGCAAAATAGCGCCCATCCGGCGAGCATTTCCCATCGTTGAAACGATTTTCAT
>Ga0160422_10002639_pt1 | contig 11204 bp, 22 predicted proteins | sample Fk160mmetaG_FD_108192 | JGI IMG/M metagenome (GOLD analysis project Ga0160422, IMG submission 108192) | Marine microbial communities from the Central Pacific Ocean - Fk160115 60m metaG | ecosystem: Environmental > Aquatic > Marine > Oceanic > Photic zone | place: The Central Pacific Ocean... | reverse complement strand
CTGCGGCTAAAACTATGCCGACTACCATAATTAGTTGGGTTATTTTCCAACGGTAATCGACTTTTTCTGACATTTCTTCAATTTTTGAGCCGATCAGTTCTCGATCCTCGTCACTTAGGGCTAGTGTAACTCGTAACTTTCCCGCCAAAATATCTGCGAAATCGAATTTTGCTTTGCGTTCTTTCTTTTCTGTCGTTCTACTGCGCTCTTTGAATGTAGGTTGTTCCTTACTTACCATATCATTTCCTCCGTGAAAACTTCTTTTGCGTCTACAAAGATAAAAGACCCGTGCAGTTCTTCGGGATACTTGTCCAACTTTAACTCCGTGAACATTTTGATTGTCTCCGAACACAATACTTCGATCATTGGTTTGACATGTGTTGGACAAACAATGTCAGGAATACACCCGCACTTTAGCCTAACTTCTGTCCAAAAAGGAACTCCCGCAGACATAAGTGCATTACAACACTCAAAGATTGCACGCCTATGTTCTTCGGTATGCCCGGGGTTTAATCTAACTACATTCATAGGGTTCTTGAACATAGAATCGACATAATTTCTAAAGAAATCATTGACTATTTCTTGTTCATGACTCTTTAACTTCATCTAAATCTACTCCTACTGCTTTAGCAAAAGCCGGCAAACTTGCTTGAATTATATTATACATTTGTTCTTTTTCTGCGCCCTCTTTAGTAAAGTAGTCGTTAATTCTAGTAACCAACCATATAATAGACTCTTTATAGTGATTACACCACCATTCAGGTTCTTTCATTTCACCATCTGTAAGATGCCTATATTTTGGCATTACTGTCTCCCTCCTAATGTTCTAAGAATACCATAGATTTGTGCAGTATTTAGATTAACTCTTTTAGCAATCTCCGATACAGACATAGATGCATTATGTAGTCTAACTATCTCTTGAAGAACAGGGTAGTTTTCATTTTGGACTAACTTTCCTTCTACATTATCATAGCCAAAAGGCGCAGCACCAGAAGATTTGTTAGATGCTTTTACACCATGTCTAATCTTTAGAGAAGTAACTCGCTTGTAGTAATGCTTGGCTTGCTTTAGTTTGACCAGTTCAGGAACACCATTCTTTCTAGGATTAGCATAATTCATTCCTTCTAAGATTCCTAGATAAGGTGCCAGAACACAATAAACAGGCAAATTAGCATCAAGAATACCAACTAAATGCTCATTAGTCAATTCTTCTACAGAGTAAAGGGCGATACCTGTTACTTTCTTTTTCAACGCCTTAGCATCTGCTAAAAGGTCATTAATACCATTAGGAACATGTGCCCATCCATCAGCATAGACTTCATCAATTCCCCAATCAATATCTTCTAAAGCGACTTGACAATAGTTTAGAATCGAGTCAAAATCGTATTCTTTATCGGCAGGCTTTGACAAATAAAGTAGTTTCATGCTTAACCCTCGGCAAAGTCGCTAAGTTTTGTTTGTCCGTCTGCTTCTAGATCATCATAGTCAAACTTAACCATTGTTTGAACATATTTTGCATCAAAGACCTTTAAATCTCCACCAAGGGACCAGCCTTTTTGCATATATTCATTGACTTTCTTCTCTAAATTAGTCAAACTTCTATCCATAATATATTTCATTTCCATTATTATTCCTCCTAATAATATCCTCCGTCAAACTGGTTTATCCACCAGATACTAAGGACTAACAACATCGACCCAATGATAAAATATTCTGGATAGGCAGCGACAAAATCTACTATTCCCATCCAAGGGTCTGACCAAGTATAGTTGCTATCTAGTTCAGCAAACATACTAACTAATACGAAAAGCATTAGAAAAGAAAAACAAAGTTGGCGAATGCCATCCCAATCCCAACCGCCTAAAGGGTCTCTAATCATTCTTCCTCACCCCATACGCACTTTTTACACATTCCAAACCGTCTAGCATAATATTGCGACATAACTTTAGAGCATTTAGGACATTTAATCATCATTCTTCTTCACTTCCCTTTCCGCATCCACAACCGATTATTCTGCATCCTGTCATTCTTCTTCATCCCCATAAATCATTCCTACGGCCTCTGCATAATTGACTAGAAGTTTATTTGGCTCAAATATAATCGATTGTCGCTTTTCTCCGTCATGGACATGCTCGTTAATACCGAATATTTGCCAATACACGCCATAGATAATCAACAATCCAATCATAAAATAAAATAACTCTTCAAGATTCATCCTCTTCACCTACAAACTCATCATATAAGTCGCCCCAAGTGCGACCATAGACTATATCACTAATAGTGCCTCTAGCGACACCGTATTCCTCGCTTATCTCACGCATACTATATCCCTCATCGTGATACAAGCACAATATCTCCCATACTTCGTCTTCCTTTAACTTAGAATTGGAGTTTTTCTCTCCCGCCACACGACGAGAGTTATGTAAATCATCCATATTTTCTTGATGGTCGCCCAGCAAGAAATGTTCTGGATTGCAACAAAGCCTATTGTGGCATTGATGCAAAATATATTCTTCTGGCTCAATATAGGCATTTCTTTCTATCATGTAGTTGAGGCGATGAGCGTAGAAATTACGCCCCGTTTTACGCTCACTATGCCTCTTTACATGGATGCGCCCATAACCAGCCCTATCTGTGCCTCCTTGCCATTCAAGGCAGGGAGTCTCGTAATCACGCTGAACAAACTTCATTTTCCTTTGGAACGACGCAACAAAGGATTCGTCTTTGCGAAGTTTATCGGCATGAATACGAGCAGGATCCAAAATCAATCCTCCACAACGCTTGCAGTGTCACCTACTAAAGAAACAGGTCGCTTAAAGTTTTCATTGTAGCACAATTCTTTGTAAGAACACATTTTACCACAAAAGTTTCTCTCGGTCATACCTACTTCTTTCTTGGTCTCACCATTGTATTCTGGAACCGCAGGGAAGAAGCCACCTTCATATTCGTTATGCACTTGAGTGCCATGAACGAAAGCCTCTAGGATATCTATACCTCTTTCAAAGTCACTTTCTGTAACCTCAAAGTCAATACTTCTAACCGTCGGAGAATAAGCACCGCCCCTTCCCTTCTTTTTATCTACAATTACATAACTAAAAGGCCCAGGCGCACCCATCATCATTCGATAAAAGATAGGTTGGATTTCTCCTAATGCTTTGGCAAGTGTCCATACCGACAAGTAGTAATCACTTGCTAACTTAAGATCTCCAATACCTTCATTATCGAATACTAAATCTATATGTCCTCTAATACGAATAGTTACTCCTGCTTTAGGTAGATATACCTCTAGTGGTTCTTTCTCTAATTCCGTTTCTGTTACTTGCGGCATTTCAAATTTATTTCCGTAGTTATCCTTCCCATTTAGGAAAGCCTCGAAAAGTCCTTTTCCCCAAACTTTCAGTTGTTCAACCGCTTCTTCTTTATCCCATTCGCTAACAGGTTCTTGGGATTTATAGTGAACAATTCGCTTTGGGTCTTCATTTTCGAGTGCATCTCGGAAAGTTAATTCCAACAATTCGACTAAAGCAGGAACATCTTGGCTACCGCCACGAAGCATTTCTTCAAGAAAAACATCGTGGAGTGCAGTTCCTTGCATAGCGGCAAGACCCGTAGTGCTTGGAACCCTTCTAACATACTGATACTCGAAGGCTTTTGGACATTTCATCCACTTCAAGACTCTAGATGGTGAAGCATCTAGTTGCTCATACCTTCCATATTTGCTATAGTATGCCATCATAACACCTTGACTTTGCCTACGAGATTCTTTCTACCTAGCAAAAGACCCTTATTGAACGACACGCCATGCCTTTCTATTAGACCGCCTATAGAAACACCTAGGTCAAACATGTTTGAATAGGCCGAATAGTGATCTGCTATAGCATCAAAACCACGACATAGTTTCTCCACATTACGACCCTCTTTGAATCCCGTGACAAAGGCTTCGATTTCCTTTGTTTCTTCGGATTCAAAAAGGTCTTTGTAGAAACCTTCGTTGTTTTCAATAACCACTTTAGGCATCAATAATCCACTCCTCTAGACTTTAGATAAGAAATTGCTGCCTCTTTGTGGTCGGCCAAGTTGTGATTCTTAGCCATCCAAGCAACAGTCTTGGACCCAAGACTAGACTCTTCGTAAAGAGTGTGGATGGTTTTACCAGCGTGCTTACCAGACTGAATAACAAAGTTATCTGCATGGGAAGCGACTTCAGATGGCGGCTCGCCAATCTCTTCCACTTCCGTAGCACTTTCAGTCGGTGGCAGGGTAGCGACCTCTTCGACCTTCTCTGCGATAGCAGCATTGACATCATCATCTTGCAGTCTTAGATGTGATGGTCGCACACTTAGTTGCTCTCCATCAACCTCGACAATTGCCCAGGCTCTCATCTTCTTTGTGCAAACTCCGATTTTGCCATCGTGATCTCCGCCAACAATGAGAACTGTTTGGCCGACCAGACTATTCTCCTGAATAGTTTCTGTCGCCTCTTCAACAGTTTCCATAACTGCGATTTCTTTCACAGGTTCGGGTGCAGGCTTATCCACTACGGGTGCCTTTTCTTTTATCTTTTCAACATCGTCGATAACGCCTTTCGCGGTCTTGACCCACGCTGGCACTTCGGGCAGAGTTTCAATAATCGTTTCCAAATGGTTAGCGATTGCTTGAGACCCGTCGTTGTTTTCTTTCATCTCTTGCAGAATCTTGAGTTGTTCTGATTGAACTTCCAAAATTGCGCTCAAAATTTGTTTTACATCTTTTTCGGTTAAGTCTTCTGACATAATTTTTTCCTCCGTAATCTTAGGTAGTTGTCGTGGGGTTATAATGGTTTCGTCTAAACATAGTTTTGACTAAACTTCCTTTTGACTGAATATCTTCATATGTAGGTGATAATTGGGTTAAATGCGGCCCCTCCTAGTTAATCACCTTCTTCTTCTCGTCTGGTGTTCGGCTCATTTCTCGCTAGGGCGGGTTCGCACCTCTATTATCTACTACGCACACGCGAGTATAGCGGTTTTACATCCAAAAACCCCTACTATACGGGGGTAAGTGCCCTTATAGCAAACCGTGTTTCCTTATCGTATAATGGGCGGTTTGTTTGAGCAAAATAACTTTACCTACGGTTTGCGATAGTAAAGGGGCGGTTTGCTTAAATATAGGAATATCACCCGTCAAGGTATGGCAGAACGAAGCGTATGTAACTATGTTTCGTCGAAACTAGGTTTTGACGAATTGAAGGGGGTAGAAATTTGAATATTTTCTACTTAGATGAAGATCCTGTTATCGCAGCGAAGATGCAGTGCAATAAGCATGTAGTCAAAATGAGTTGTGAAACAGCCCAGTTACTATGCTCTGCGTTCAATCCTGGTGAAGCACCATATCTAAGGTCACATTACAATCATCAACATGCTATATGGGCTAGAGAGTCTAGGGATAACTATAGATGGCTACTTATTCATGGTCTAGCCCTATGTAAGGAATATACCGAGAGGTATGGTAAAATTCATGCCTCGGAGAAAGTAATCAAGTGGTGTTTTAGAAATGCGTATAGGATAGATTTCCCAAAAGAGGGGCTAACTACTCCACCTTACGCTATATCTCCAGACATGAACTGCAGAACCCTTATATCAGAGTTTGATTCTCTTAGTCGTGTGGAGCAATACCATCTCTACTACATAATGGACAAAAGTCATTTTGCGGTGTGGCCCGAAGGAAAGATGCCACAATGGTATATGGAAGGAGCGTTGATTTATCATGAAATGGATATCCAATAAGAAGTTTGCAGAAGCGATGGAAAAGTTAGTCCATGTCGTCGAGGATAGGGCTGGCAAAAAGAAGATTGTCGTTGTAGATTTATTCTGTGGCGGTGGCGGATTCTCTACGGGTGCGGTTCAAGCGGGGGCGGTTCTTGCCCTTGCTATGGATTTGTGGGAACCCGCTATGCTTGTTCACCACGCAAACCATCCACATACGCCATTCATTCAGCACGAATTAGGCGATTTAGATGTAGATCTTGCCTTGATTAGGAAATATGTTCAACCTTACATAGATATGGGTTATCACTTTCACCTTCATGGTTCTCCACCTTGTCAAGCCTTATCTAATGCCTCTAGTAGAGATCCTAGAGAAGGACTACCTATGGTTATGCACTATCTAGACCTAGTAGAGATGCTTCAACCCGATTCGTGGAGTATGGAGAATGTCGTTCCAGTTAGAAGATTCCTTCCAGAAGATATTCCCTCGGTTGTTTTGGACTCTGCCGACTTTGGTGTCGCTCAAAAGAGAAGAAGATGTTTTGCTGGAGAAGGTTGGACTGCAAAGAAATCTAACGACAACAAGAGCCTAAAGAAGCCTAAAAACCCTGAATTACCAGGATATGTGTCAGTTCTAGATGTTTTACCACACCTCCAAGACGAGTATGAAAGTGTTCTCAAAGAAAGAGGGACTCCTGTTGTTGGTGTTTCTCAAGGTCTATGGACTAGAGTTATCGACAAAGCGGAAGAAATGATATCGGCAGTTATGGACTCTGGTCGTTCTAGCGCACCCACATGTGGTATCAACCCCGCTACGGGAAAGAAGAATGGTGGCTCTGGTCCGCTATATCGTGGATTAGATAAGCCTTCATACACTATAATGACGGCACCTAGGAATATTGGCTTAGTTGTCAATAACTCTTCGTGTGCTAACTCTAACTCTAGTCGTGCTAGATCCTCTGATGCAGATGTAAATGGCCCATCGCAAACGGTTACGGGGCGTGCTATTACGCTTAGAACGAATGCTAGGGATGGTCATACATATCGTAAGATTCGCGCTTTAACTATCGAAGAAATGGCTACGCTACAAAACTTCCCTGAAGGGTATAACTTTGATGTTCTAAAGAAGAAAAGCGACAAGCATCTAGTCATAGGCAACGCAGTTTGCCCCGCCGTAGGTAAGGCAGTTATCGAAGGTATTCATTTGGAGGGAGAAGAATGAGGTGCAGATGGTGTCATAGTCTTATACCAGTTCTCCCTTATGCTCACCGAAATGGTGTTTGTATTCCTTGTATGAAGAAGCAAAAGCAAAAGGAGGGGAGAAGATGAAGGAAACTGATTTCAAACTCCTTTGTGTTCTAGTAATGAACCAGATTTACAATGACATTCGTATGATTGTTAGAGAAGAATTAGAGAGGGCTAAAGATGAGTGAAGCATTAGCAATCGATTATGAAGTTCTTTTCGACCCTAGTAAGCGACACAAAGCGAATGCGCTTAGTCAGTTTGCGGCAAGAGACATTCTATACGAGTGCCCTAGTTGTAACGAAGAAAGAGTTGTTACATGGATGTTTCCCGATGTTTCGTTTGAATTTGTGGATAAATGCTGTGGAGTAAAAGTGGTTTTACTTCCAAAGGAGGAAGAATGATGTTGCTTGAAGCCTTAGTTTTGTTTTTGTTGATAATGATTTTCGCTTGGTTTTGGATCATAGAGCCAAGGTTTGGTCAATATATTCCCGAAGATTGGTCTATGGAGGAAGAATGATGGAGGAACATCCAGACTTTCCAATAGAAGAAATAGAAAGGGCTAATCTTGCCTTAGAGAAAGCCAGTTTTATTGCTTGGAGAAGGCATAGCCACAAAGTAGATACATGGAAAGAAATCGAGTTTAAGCAACTAACCATGTTTGGAGAACCTTATACGCAGCACGATGGCGATGTATATTCTATTCTAACTAATGGTAAGTCCGAAATCGAATACCTAATAGAAATGAAGCATCAGTTATCTTTTGAGCCTGTAGGCAATTATTATGAGATTGTAGTTAGCGAAATGTGGTTTGAGCGATCAGGAAACTACCCTAGATTAGCATACATTGTTGGTCTGCCACTTGAAAACTGCCTATACTACTGCCACACTCTCAAGGGCAAAATAGACACTATGATTAGAAAGGGCAAAAAGGTCGGTGCTGGTAAAGTCAAAATCAAGGTTCACAAAGGCAATTTTATTAAAATTGAAAAGCACTATGCCCGTAAAGATATAGCCACCTGGGAGTTTAGAGTTAGGAATGGTGTCATGCTATATGGGCAAAAGCAGAATTACTTCCGAAAGGCTGACCCTACACTATCCGATATTGATAAGTTGATAATGGCAAAGAAAGTCGAAGTAGGTAGATTAGAGTCTGAAATAGCGGAATTATCGGAATACAGACGACTTCAAGAAAAATGGGGAGGAAAACTAAGTGGTGGTGAAGTGTGATTGTGGGTCTCTTCTATTCAATCTTACAAGGTGTGATGATAACCCACCATTCACTCCCCCTAGGTATGTCTACAAGTGTGTTAAGTGTGGGAAGGAGATGGTAAAGTGAGAGCAATAACTTATGCAAGAATATCAACAGACATGCAAAGCGAGACTTCTATTCAGGAGCAAACTCGTAGGTGCAAGCAATATGCTGAAATGAAAGGATGGGATTTCGTAGATTCATTTGAAGATGTGGGCACAGGTATGAATACCGAGCGAGAAGGCTTCCAATCCCTTATGGATAGAATCGAAGAATGGGATGTTGTAGTGGCATTCAAACTAGATAGATTCCATAGATCTTCCTCAAACGCTCAAGCCTGGGCATCAGAGTTAAACACGATTGGTAAAAACTTCGTTGCCTTAGATATTGATGTAGATACTACATCTGCTATGGGCATGGCCGTGTTTAGAATCATTACCGCTTTGAACCAAATGGAGGTCGAAGTGACCCGTGAAAGAACTGTTATGGGGCTAGTCGCTAAACAAAATAGTGGAAAGTGGGTCGGTAAGCCTCCTTACGGCTACGATTCCCTCTATGCAAGTAGTGGAGATGCGGCGGATAAAGGAGTTTTGACCATCAACAAAGCGGAGGCCGATGTTGTCAAAATCATTTTTGACCAAACGGCGGCAGGCAAGACGGCAAGCGAGGTTGTCAATTTTCTAATTGAGAACGGCGTTAGGACTAGAAAAAACAAGTTAAATTGGGCTTCGGCCACGATTAACGGCATTTTGAAGAATAAAGACTTCTACGAAGGTAGATTTTACGATTCAAATAATGATTTAAAGAAATACGAATGGGAGGCTATATTATGACAGAAATGATTGTATTGTTAGAGTTTGATACCGATAAAGGCGAAAGAAGAGGAATGGTCTTAGATTTGGGAACAGATTTGTTCCAGATTGCAGACTACATTAGGATGATGTCTAATCAAATAGACTATCAAGGGGCTTATGTTCTATCTATTGAGAAGACAAAGCCAGAGGAGCCATATATTCCTCCTAATGCTTTCGCCATGTCTTACAACGACGAGAAGGCTATCGAGCATCCACAATGGGGGACAGTCTGGACAAGGCTTGTTGCCGAGTTTTCTGGAGATGCTTTTGATGAAGAAGAGTGAGCGTTTCCCTAAGTTAGAAATGCCTATCGCTTTATCCGAAAGGACACTTGTCGTTTGCCCTATCCCTAGGGAGTATTCTACCCATAGACATATTAGCGATTTTAGAGGTATATACCCCTTAGACTATGCCTATATGTCTAGAGGTATGAAGCCCGATAGGGAATTGACTCCAGAAGATGAAGAAAATATTATTCACGAACTAGGAAGTTATCTTCTAACCGACTTTGGAGACCAAAAAGTCTGCTGGATTTGCGTTCATAATGTCGATCACGCGAAGTATCAAATGTCTGCTATAGAGGACATAATTTGTGCTATGGCCGAAGATAAATTACATCAAGAGTTTGACATGGCTTTTCCTCTCATGGGGTGGTATGAAGAAGATGGTGTGGATGCTTACGATGTCGAATTATTGGTCAAACATCACTTCGCCGACACTACTAAATCTATAGACATTCATACCAAATACTGATCATTTCCAACGCAAAGTTAAATATTCAAACATATATCGTCATACCGTGGAGACAGCACTACTAGAGTCTGACATTACCCGTGAGTTAGACAAATTAGTGTCTCTCACGGTGTCTATGATTAAGGGAAACCCTGCTCAAATGATCGAACTAACCAACATTGTAGAGGGCGATGCAGAGGCAGATGTAGCGACACTTTTGGTCGATGATGAGGTCTTTTACTTTGTAGATTTACAGTCCGACAACCCTATGGAAGATTATATCGAACTAAGGTCGAGTAAGTTCCCACAAATGGCTATTACACTTCCTAGACCGCTATTTACTAGAATAAAAGAAAAGGGTTGGAGAGGCGACTTATGTTAGACTACGAAGAGGATGAGGGCATTTTGTGGCTCTCAACTATGCTTGCTAGTCAAATTAAAGTGTCGGATTCTAAGGATATCGTTGTTTCTATGGATGATTGCGACTGTGAAAAGTGTAGATTAGAGCGAGGAAACATTTCGATTGACCGTAGTGTGTATGTAAATATCCCTTTGCCTGACGGTAAAATCGTTCACCAGCGATTGACGCTAAAAGAGGCAGATATACTAGGTAGGGCTTTAATCGCTTATTCGGAGAACCTATCTGTTATGATGGAGGAAGAATGATGTCTAGCACTAAGAAACAGGCTAGAAGAAGGGATTATTACTATAATCCCCAAAGGGAAGCCCGGTTTGGGGATGGTTCTGATTCGTGGTTTGGCGAGGGTTCTGATCCTTACGAATATTTTAACTCCATCCAGCATGTAATCAAGGCTGAAAACGAGCAAAAGTTGTTTGAGGACTTCAAAGAAAGCCGACCAAAGGCTGCAGCATTCTTAGAAATAGCATTTGGAGACATGGCGAAGAATGTATTCCAATACTTTCCGCCAGACATTAGTGAAGCAAAATGTGTTTTGTTAGCCTCGCAGTTGTCTAAACCGAGGGAAATAGACGAGAGTAGGGCTGTCAATTCGCTCGATTCCCATATTGAAGAACTTTAAGTATCGGATGAAATGTAGTGATTTCATGGCAAAATACTACTCGTATGAGGGAAAGCGTGTCGGCTGGGTCAAGAAAACTCTAGATGAGGTTGTGCTTATTGAAGAAGCATGGTCTAATGAGGTCAATAAATACCTAGCCAAGAATGGATATGATGAACTATTGATGACTGTTGCTAAGATTCTTGATCAAGCAGGTCATCCACCTATTAGTAGAGCGCAGGCTTGGGTTCTACTTCATGACTTAACTAACAAAGGTGTCCCAGAGGCACTTAGAAACACCGAGGCCGATGAGAAAATCGGTCTAGGAAAACTAGTTAGTTCTGCAAAGAAGAGTGCAAT
>Ga0160422_10002638_pt1 | contig 11209 bp, 14 predicted proteins | sample Fk160mmetaG_FD_108192 | JGI IMG/M metagenome (GOLD analysis project Ga0160422, IMG submission 108192) | Marine microbial communities from the Central Pacific Ocean - Fk160115 60m metaG | ecosystem: Environmental > Aquatic > Marine > Oceanic > Photic zone | place: The Central Pacific Ocean... | reverse complement strand
TAGTACATCAAACAGCAGATGAGTTTGAGGTAGGGCTTGGTACAGTATCAGATTCTTCTCCCGACACACTATCAAGAACTACAATCATCAGCAGTTCTAATTCTGACTCAGCAGTAAACTTTTCCGCAGGAACTAAAGATGTATTTTGCACATTACCTGCAAGTAAAGCTGTATTTGAGGATGCTTCTGACAATATAGCATTAGGTGCTGCACCAACTGTTAGTAATGCTTCTGGAGATTTAACCTTAGATGTAGTTGGAAGCATTAATTTAGATGCTGATAATAATGCAGAAGTTTCATTTAGAGATGCAGGAACAGAAATAGGTAAAGTTTTTAATAGTTCTAGTGATTTTGCTTTTGAAGCAGGTGTACAAGATAAGGACATACTTTTTAGGGGTAATGATGGTGGCGGAGCAATAACTGCCCTTACTCTTGATATGTCAGATGCAGGAAGAGCTATGTTTAATGGTGGTATTGATGTTGGTGGCTCTGCGATTACAAAAACAGGAGACTTAACTATAGATGTTTCTGGAGATATTCTTCTTGATGCAGATGGAGAAAACATAAAATTTCTTGACGGTGGTACAGAACGAGGTCAAATAGATTTGGGTTCTGCAAACTTTACACTTCGTGCTTCTACGTCAGACAAAGACATGATATTTAGAGTTAATGACGGTGGGAGTGAAATAGTAGCTTTAACTATAGATGCTTCTGAAGAAGGAGATGCAACTTTTAATAACAATATTAAATTTGGAGATAATGGAAAAGCTCTGTTTGGTGAAGGTTTAGATTTAGCTTTATTTAGTGATGGTACAGATAGCCACATAGAGTCTGGTGGTAATTTAGATTTAGACGTGACAGGAAATATTACTCTTGATGCAAATGGTGGTATCATATCTTTACAAGATAATGGTGTAGAAACAGGTCAGCTAAAACCAGATAGTGCAGGTTTAGTCCTTCAAGCTGTAGGTTCTGATTTAGACATTTTCTTTTCAGGAGATGATGGGGGTTCAGCAATTACAGCAGTTAGAATAGATATGTCAGATGCTGGTCATTTAATTTGTAATGGTAATATCACAGCTTTTGGAAGCACGTCAGATATAAAATTAAAAGAAAATATTGAAGTCATCCCTGATGCTCTTAATAAAGTAAAACAATTAAAGGGAGTCACTTTTAATTACAAAAAAGACGGTGAAGTTAGTACAGGACTCATAGCACAAGATTTAGAAAAAGTTTTACCAGAAGCAGTTTATGAAGCTTCTGCTGTAGATGATGATGAGGATAAACACTTAGCTATTCGTTATGGCAATACAGTAGGTTTGTTAGTAGAAGCTATTAAAGAATTAGAAGCAAGAGTAAAAGAATTAGAGGGTAAATAATGGAATTTATATTTATACCTTTATTAGCTTGTATAGTAATTATGATAGGAGAACTTTCTAATCCCAGAGGTATGAATATTTTTTGGTACAAGGTTAATACTATAAGAAAATATTATTTCAAAGAATTAACGCAATACGACTCAGGAAATAATAAAGGGAATGGTAAACATTCTAGGAATAAATAATGGCTACTCCAAGTTCAGGTGCTATAAGTTTAAATGATATGCACGTAGAAGCAGGTGGTAGTTCTAGCACAACCTGTAGTATAAATGATTCTGATATAAGATTAATTGCAAATAAAAGTTCAGGGGCAACAGCTTCTTGGAATGAGTATTATGATCGTGCAGCAGATTTTACTACAGTTGTGACTGTAGGCGGATCGAATGTCACTGTATCAGGTCAATACTCTTCGACTATTACTAGGTTTAGAGGATATGCGAATAGTTCGCCTTCTGGTGTAAGCAATATAGGGAGTTTAAGCGTAGCTAAAGATGCAGATTATTTTTCTAATAACGATTTTATAGATTTATTCGTTAGTGGAGTACAAGGTTCTGTTTCTAGTAATGTAAGAGTTAGAGTTGATGCATTAAATGTACCTAATACCGATGCTTCTTTTAAAAGTGTTATAATAGGTTCATCTACTTTTAATAGAACTGACGCTACCTATGAAACAAGTAGTGGGAGAAGCCAATGGTTTTGGGGACAAACTGCTGCTCCACCTACTGATGATACATCTGCTTATCCTCCTTTTGCTTCTACAGGGTCCACCACTACAGTAGTTTTTCGTAGGTCACGATGAGTGAAATTAAATTACAAAAATCAATGACAGCAGAGGTTGGCACTAATCCTGATGTAGACCACGAAGACAAACCTTTCAATAAACTCACTTTAAATTTAACCCATCCTGTTAGTAAAGAAAATGTTTATATGGAGTACAGTAAATCAGATAGTCAAAATGTGATAATACAAAAAGAAAACGAAGTTTATATTGAAGAAGAAAATGTTAAATATTTAAAAAACCTTTGGGAAGCACATGAATATAGTTTTTTCTTAGAAACATCAACATTAGTACAGGCAAGTGAAGGAGATTTAGGGGAAGGCATTGAAGAAGATTTTACTGTCCCTAAAAGCACAAAAACTTATGATGAAGTTTATGTAAACAAAAAATTAGTTAGAACTGATTACAATATAGGACTACATCAAGCTAAACCACTTATAGAAGAAGTAGAAAAAGTATTTGGTAAAGACCAAGAATGGAAAGGCAATAGATTTAATATTATTGGTACTTATACAGCTCATGAAGACGCTCCTTTAAGACCTCCTTATACCCATGAAAAAACTTACAGTTGGTATAATGTTTATAATTTACCTTCACAAGAATTATTAGATGAATTTAAAGTGCCTGATGTTGGATATAAATACCATGTTTGGCACTCTATAAAATACAATACAGTGACAGGTAAAAAACAATTAAAACTTGTTATTGAAAATAATGAACATACAAGTAATTATCAAAAACACCCTGATACTTTTATACCTAGACCAGAAGTTCCTGTGTACTCTCCAAAATATCGTTCTTTCTTTTTTGCTAAAATTTTTAATCAAGATGGTACAGAAGCAGATGAGTATGATGTTTTCTTTGTGACCACAAAAGAAATTATGAAAGATTTTTGTAAAGAAAAAGGTTTAGACTTTCCTATGCCAGAAACTAGGGAAGATGATTTTGTCTGGATATATGGTTTAGTGTATGACAAAAATACTTTAGAAATTAAACAAGTTAAGGGGTATGTTCGTTATCCTACAGAGGAAGGTGAATGGCTATAAAATTAAATACAAAAGAAATAGATAAAAAATTCTGTAAAAAAATAGAAGAAGAAAAGAAATTACGCAAAGAATTTAGAAAAAAATTTCATAATTAATTATGTTTGGTATAAGTGCATTTTCAGAAGCCCCATTTTCAGCATTAGCTGTAAGTGACTCTGCCAATGTAAATGTAAATATCACAGGACAAGCTGGTACTGGAGCTGTAGGTACTCTTACTTTCATAGGTAAGGCAAACATAACACCTGCCTCTCAAGTAGGAACTTCAGCTTTAGGCACTATTACAATAGATGCTGAAGCTAACTTAACTTTATCAGGTTTAGCCAGTACAAGTGCACTAGGCACAACTTCACAAGTAGGTGAAGCAAATCAAACTTTGACTGGGCAAACTGGTACTTCTGGCTCACCGACAGCAGGAGTAAACGCTCAGGCGATAGCTTCTCTTCCTGGAGTATCAGGTAGTGTTGGTTCTGTAAGCGTAAGCACAAACGCAGATGCTAATGTTAGCGTCTCAGGTCAAACTAGTACATCAGCAGTTGGCTCACTTTCTTTTATAGGTAAGGCAAATATAACTCCTTCTAGCCAAGTAGGTACAGGTGCAGTAGGCTCAATAACTTCAGACGCAGAAGCTAATGTAAGTGTAAGTGGTCAAACGAGTACATCAGCTTTAGGTACACCTTCAATAACAGCTAAAGCCAATGTGTCTGTAGCAGGACAAACTTTACAAGCTACTTTAAATAATCCTAGCACAACAACACAGAATAAAGTTAGTATTTCTGGTGTATCTAGCACAGCATCACTGGGCTCTTTATCGTTTATTGCTAAAGCGAATGTGATTCCTATAGGACAAGTAGGAACAACAGGTGAACCAAAAATACTGGTTTGGGGTCTGGTAGATGATAGTCAAACACCTAATTATAATGGTGTAGATGATAATCAAACACCTAATTATAGTAATGTGGGCGACAGTCAAACACCTAACTACAGTAGTGTAAATGATAGTCAAACACCTAACTACAGTAATGTAAGTGATAGTCAAACACCTAATTGGGAAGAAGTAGCTTAATTCTGTTAATTAAATTATAATTTTACAATGGCAAGTACATACGTTAATAATCTTAGATTAAATGAGATGGGTACTGGAGACCAATCTGGTACATGGGGAACAGTCACTAACACTAATTTAGAGCTGATAGGAGAAGCATTAGGTTATGGTACAGAAGCCATAGTCACTAATGCAGATACTCATTTATCAACAGTAGCAGACGGTGCAACCGATCAAGCAAGAGCCATGTATGTTAAATACACTGGTGCTCTAGATTCTACCTGCACAGTCACCATAGCACCAAACACCATGAAAAGAGTACAGATTATTGAAAATGCTACTTCTGGCTCCCAATCAATTATAGTTAAACAAGGGTCAGGGGCAACAGTCACTGTGCCTAACGGTACTACTAAAATTTGTGTTTTAGACGGTGCTGGTTCTGGCGCAGCAGTGATAGATGGCTTACAAAATTTAAGTATAAGTGGCGATTTAACCATCGGTGGTGACGATTTAAAAATGGCTACTAATACAAGTGGTCATATATTAGTTGCAGACGGTACGAATTATAACCCTGTGGCTGTAAGTGGAGATGTGACTATAGCGAGTAGTGGTGCAATCACTATAGCAAATGATGCTGTAGAACAAGCTATGATTGCTGATGACGCAGTAGGTGCCGATCAATTAGCTAGTAATGCAGTTGTAAACGCAAGTATCGCATCTGGTGCAGCGATAGCTTTTAGTAAAATGGAAAATTTAACTATCAATAGAGCTGTAACTACAGACAGTAATGGAGATATACAAGTAAGTAATATTACATCAGATGAAATAAATTATTTAGACGGTGTTAGTTCTAATATACAAGGACAATTGAATGACAAATTAAATGCAGCTTTGCCTAATGATGCTTGGATTAGTTCTGCTGATGGTAGGAATAGACTTTATTTTACTTCAAACGCTAATACTGTAATGAAGTTTGATACTCAATGGCGAGTTGATAATAATTCTGGCTCTACTATGTTGACTTGTGATACCAGTGGTAATTTTACAGCTACAGGTAATGTAGGTGCATATTCTGATGTGGCACTTAAAGAAGATATTTACCAAATTGAAAATGCTCTAGATAAAGTAAAAAAATTAAGAGGTGTACACTTCACTAAAAAATCAAACAAGTCAAAAGAAATAGGAGTAGTAGCTAACGAAGTAGAGAAAGTGGTGCCAGAGTTAGTAGATGAACATGAAGACAAAGAACTAGGCACAATAAAGACTATGAAATACGCTAATACAGTTGGCTTACTTATAGAGGCAGTAAAAGACTTGAGTAAACAAGTAGAGGAATTAAAAAATGAGTGATATTCCAACTAGTGGAAATATAACTTTAAATCAAATGCATACCGAAGCAGGTGGTAGTAGTGGTACAGCTTGTACTTTAAATGACTCTGATATCAGGGGATTGATAGGTAAAAGTTCAGGTGTTTCAATGTTTTTTAACGAATGGTATGGTGCAGCTGCAGAATTTCAAATTACTTTTACTCCTGGAGTCTGGACTATTTCATTAGGTCCTGGAGCTTCTCAAGTAAGAGCCACTGGGGTTGATGTTTTTAATGGTGTACAGTATGGAAGTTTTTCGACTGCTACTAGTCAAGCTAGTTTTTTTGGTGGTAATTCTGTTTCAAGTCTTTGGAATAGACACCACAACTTAACAGGTGCGGGAATTTTTTACCTAGAAGTATCGGGTTCTATTTCAAATTCTGATAGTGCTGCCTTCGGTACAATAAATGTTAATGGATCAAGTTTAAGTAGATCTGCAGCAAGCCACTCTCAATCTGGTGGTATAACTACATGGTCTTGGACTTTTTCACAAGGAGGAGGAACTACAAGCAATATTTACCCTATCTATAAGGATTCTTATCCTACTAGTACGGTGACTTTTACAAAATGAGGTAATTATGGAATTTATATTTTGGACAGTTTTAATTTTAATCCTAGGAAAATTTTTACTTAAAGCTATGGCTCCCTACACAAACAGAGCACTAGACAATAAATTAAAAGAATACTGGGAAAATTTAAAAAGTTATTTTTAAAATGGCAACTAGAACGACAGTCGCAGAAGTAGATAAAAGGTTAAGTGCTCATGAAGCACGATGTGACCAACGTTGGAAAGAAAACTACCGACGTTTAGATTCAATTGAGAACGGTATTTCTTCAATTAATAGAACTATTAGGAATGGCTTAATATTTATTGTGACTATTTCTATAACTATTATTGGATTTTTAGTAAAATTCTTATTGTTTTAGGGGAACAAAAATGAAGTTCTCCTCAGAGACTAAATTATCAAAACATTTTAGATTAAGAGAACTTGAAAAATCTCAAGTTGCTTTGCGTAATGATATTGATAATACAGTTCAAGACGAAACAATATTTAATAATTTAAAATCTCTTTGTGGAGAAATACTTGAACCCATACGAAATAATTTCGGCAAACCTTTTAGTCCTAATTCTGGCTATCGCTGTTTGGAGCTCAATAGAAAACTTGGCTCTCGTGACACTAGCCAACACACTCTAGGTCAAGCCGTAGACATAGAACTTCCTGGAATAGATAACGAGGAGCTCTTACATTACATTAAAGAAAAACTTGACTACGATCAAATTATTCTCGAATATTATGACGGTGTAGATCCACACAGTGGTTGGGTACATGTAAGTTATGTATCCCCAGAAGAAAATAGAAGAAATAGTTTTTCTTACGACGGTAAAACATATAGAGTTATAGAATGACAAAACTTACTACTATACAATTTAGACCTGGGATTAACAGAGAAAATACAAATTACTCTAATGAAAATGGTTGGTTTGATGGAAACTTAATTAGGTTTGCTAAAGGTCTACCTGAAAAAATAGGTGGTTGGAGAAAAGATAACAGTAATGCTTTTGCAGGCAAATGTAGGGCTTTACATGGATGGACAAATTTAGTAGGAACTAAATTTCTAGGTTTAGGTACAACTGTAAAATACTACATAGAACAAGGTGGTGAGTTTTATGATGTTACACCTTTAAGACAAACAACTGCTGCAGGAGATGTCACTTTTGCTGCGAGTAATGGATCTAGTACAATAACTGCTACGGACACCAATCATGGATTATCTGCAGGAGACTATGTAAATTTTAGTGGTGCAGCTAGTCTAGGTGGTTTAGTGACTGCCGATGTTTTAAACCAAGAAGGTGCTTCACTTAATCAATCTGGTTTTGTTGTAGATTCTGTGACAGATGTCAACACTTATACATTTACCGTTCCTGTGACAGCAAATGCTTCAGATAGTGGTAATGGTGGAAGTAGTGTGATAGGTTATTATCAATTACAAATAGGTCTTGATGCTTTTGTATCTGGTACAGGTTGGGGGGCAGGAACTTGGGGAGAAAGCACTTGGGGAAGCACAAGCCCTTTAGCTTTTGGTAATCAATTAAGATTATGGTCTCATGATAATTTTGGTGAAGATTTAATAATGAATCCAAGAAATGGTCCAATTTTTTATTGGGACAGTTCTGCAGGAGTAGAGTGGGCAACTAACGCATCAAATAATAGAGGTGTAAATTTAGTAGATTTAGCAGGATCCAACTTAGCTCCAACTGTTGGTTTAATAACTCTAGTTTCTCAAGTAGATAGACATGCTATCGTTATGGGTGCTGACCCTTTAAATGCTGCAGGTACAACAAGAACAGGAGTACAAGATCCACTTTTTATAGCATTTTGTGACCAAGAAAATATATTAGAGTGGGAACCTAAAAGTACCAATACTGCTGGTTCTTTAACTTTATCAGAGGGAAGTATAATTGTTGGTGCTCAAAAATCTAGGCAAGAGATATTAGTTTGGACAGACACTGCTTTATACAGTATGCAGTTTGTTGGTCCACCTTTTACATTCGGTATAAATCTAATAAATAAAGAAACAGGTTTGATTGGACCTAATGCAGCAAAAGTCACCTCTAAAGGTGTTTTTTGGATGGCTATTGATAATTTTTATGTGTATACAGGAACAGTACAAAAGATACCTTGTTCTGTTCTAGGCTATGTATTTGATGATTTGAATATTTCAGAAGCGTATAAATTCCATGCTTTTTTAAATGAAGAGTTTGATGAAGTGGGTTGGTTTTACACTTCTGATGGTGGTAGTGAAATAGATAGATATGTTTCTTACAACTACGCTAATAATGCATGGGCTTATGGTCAATTAAGCAGAACAGCTTGGTTAGATGCAGGCACAGAGCCATACCCTAGAGCTACTGGTGGCAATTATTTATACGAACATGAATTTGGTTATGATGATGACGGTAATCCTATGACTAATGTTTTTATAGAAAGTTCTGATATGGACATGGAAGATGGGGATCAATTTAGTTTTGTTAGCAAACTTATACCAGACGTTAGATTTTTAAATAACGCAGGTGGTGGACAAATAAATTTTGTGTTAAAAACTCGTGATGCTCCAGGAACAACTTTAAGTACAAATAGTACAAATGTAATAACTGGTGATACAGCTAAAGTAGATTTAAGGTCAAGATCAAGACAGATAGCTGTTCGTTTTGAATCTGATGATGACGCTACATATCCAGGAAACACAGACACAGGTTGGAGATTAGGTAATAATAGAATAGAAATAAAACCTAACGGAAGAAGATGAGTAAACTTCTACAAACACAACTACCTATAAGTGTAGATGGTAGTATAGACGGTAATCTATACAACAGATTAGTTCGTATTCTTGAAATTAACTTAGGTCAATTTGACCCAGACAATACTCGTCAAATAACAAGTCAAGAGAAATTAAAAAATAAATTTAATCAAGGGGCAATAGTATTTGACACAACTTTAGATAAATTACAGGTTTATGATGGAAATAAATGGTTAAATATTGATACAACCGATACTTCTTCTTTTAGTGGTCCGCCAGAAAATGGTTTATCGGCTCAAGCAAGTTTAGGTATAGTATCAGTATTGACGAAGGGAGCAACCAGTATTCACTTGTGACAAAAGAGAAAAGATGTCCTTACTGTAATAAATTTACTGATAGGTGGCATAATAATAAACCCCAAGCATGTGGTGCTTGTTTACAAAAAGCTAAAAAACTACATATATCTAGTTCTAGATATAGGTTTATGAAAAATTTGCTCATACAACTAAGATATTCGAGAGAAAAACAAGGACATACATTTACGCTTATACCAGAAGACTTATATGAGCTTTGGGACGAGCAGGAGGGTAGATGTGCTCTATCTGGTATACCTATGACTTTTAATAAAAATGACGGTGGAGAGGACACAAACGTCTCTATAGATAGGATAAAACCGAAAGGTTTATATGTAAGAAAGAATATACAACTAGTTGCAAAAAGAGTAAACTTACTCAAGCATACCCTAGAAGAGAATGAATTAATCGACTGGGTAGATAAGATTTATGGTCATAAGATATTAAATAAATAATATGATAGGTCAAGTAATTGAAGTAGCAGATAAAGTATTAGGTAAATTCATACCTGATAAAAATCTAAAAATGAAGCTACAGAAAGAGATGACTATGGCGTTTCATGACGCTAATCTTGCACAAATACAATTAAATAAACAAGAAGCTGCACATAAAAACATATTTGTAGCTGGTTGGCGACCATTTGTAGGATGGACTTGTGGTATAGCTTTAGCTTATCATTTTATTTTATCACCAATAATAGAGACAATACTTATAGCTTCTGGTCTAAAAATAGACCTTCCGAGCTTTGAGTTTTCACAATTATCTAGTATACTTATGGGTATGCTCGGATTAGGTGGTCTTAGAACTTATGAGAAAATGAAAGGGGTCTCAAGAGAGAAATGAGTTTTTTAGAAAAATTACCTGTTATGGGACAAGTCCAAAGTGGCATAATGCAACTTGGTGGAATATCTAATCTTTTAAATAAAGGTCAAATGGGTTTATTGAAAGATATTCCTCTTTCGCCACTCATGGGAGATGATATGACAGGACAGTTGTCTGCTGTATTACCTGACAGTATTATGGGTGTAGCACCAGTAATGGAAATGGGTCAGCCAGATTTAGAAAAAATATTGGCTGATCAAGGCAGGTATGGTGATCAAATTATAGGGCATTTAGCTCCAGGAGAAATCGTAATACCTAAAAAATTGGCACAAGACCCAGAGCTTTTAAAGACTCTACAAGAAGTGTACAATAAATTCGGTGTTGATATGAATCAATACACCGTAGGCAACGAAGCAAACTCAATCAACCCTAACACAGGAATTATGGAGTTTGGTTTTTTAAGTGATTTATGGAAAGGTATTAAGAAAAATGCTCCGACTATCGGACACATAGTGGGTTTTGCTTTTGGTGGACCTATAGGTGCTACCATCGGTGGAGCTGTGGGTGGTATGGTAAAAGAAGGCGATATAGGGTATGCTGCAAAACAGGCAGCAACAGGTTTTCAATTAGGTAATATGGCAGCAGGTGCAGGGCTACAAGGTGGTACATTTGGTGGTGGTATAGGTAGTGCTGGTTTAGGAATAGGAGAAGCTGGTGCTAGTAATATGTACGCAGGTAAAATGGGTGGTATAGGAGATTTTTATCAAAACTTAGGGGCTAATGCAAGCGATGTGTTTACAGGTGGTAGTGCTGGTACACCTATAGAAGAATCTTTTAAAGATTTAAGTATGTTTGAAAAAGGTGCAGCAGGTCTTATGGGAGTAAGCTCATTGGGAGCATTTGAAGACCCACCGAAACCTGAACGTGAAGAATCGACTATAATACAAAACCCACAAATAATCGATTACATGAATCAAGGCATGGGTACAGGTCAGGCTGGATCATTAGCAGGATACCTTTCTGGTCCAGAAAGAGCAAAAGCAGTGGTATACCAAACCCCAGGATTAGTACCTACCGACACAGGAATAGAAAATTCAGCGTTATTGAATTATTTAGAATCT
>Ga0160422_10002636_pt1 | contig 11217 bp, 10 predicted proteins | sample Fk160mmetaG_FD_108192 | JGI IMG/M metagenome (GOLD analysis project Ga0160422, IMG submission 108192) | Marine microbial communities from the Central Pacific Ocean - Fk160115 60m metaG | ecosystem: Environmental > Aquatic > Marine > Oceanic > Photic zone | place: The Central Pacific Ocean... | reverse complement strand
TTATAAACATTTAGTTCTAGATGTCCTTGACTGCCAGCAAAAGTAACGGTAGTATCATTTCCAATGACTTCAGCACATACCATAGTCATAGCCTCACACTGAGTAGGATTAACCTTTCCAGGCATAATTGAACTTCCTGGCTCATTAGCAGGTAAAATTAGTTCACTAAAACCAGATCTTGGACCACTTCCCAATAATCTGATATCATTTGCTATTTTAAAAAGAGAGACAGCGATCTGCTTTAATGCTCCATGTGTTTCAACAAGTGAATCATTAGATGCAATTGATTCAAATTTATTTTTAGCGACTTTAAAATTAATACCAGTGAGAGATTGAATATTTTTCACTGTTTCTTTATCAAAACCATTAGGGGTATTTAAACCTGTACCAACTGCTGTGCCACCAATGGCTAACTCCTTGATATGATCTAATGTATTTTCAAGAGCTTTGAGTCCATGTTTAATTTGAGATTCATAACCAGAAAACTCTTGAGATAATGTTAAAGGAGTGGCATCCATTAAGTGAGTTCTACCAATTTTAACATCATTCTTAAACTCTTTAATTTTTTTATTTAATGTTTTTAATAGGCCTTCTAATGATGGGATAGTTTTTTCTATTAGTATTTTGGTTACAGCAATATTAATTGCTGTTGGAAAACTATCGTTTGAAGATTGTGACATGTTAACATGATCATTTGCTTTTAAAATCTTTTCATCTGTTAAAGTCTTTCCAGAAATTAAATTAGCTCTGTTTGAAACAACTTCATTAATATTCATGTTTGTTTGAGTTCCAGAGCCCGTTTGCCAAATAACTAAGGGGAATTCTTTATCATGTTGACCATCAACTATCTCATTACAAACAGACACAATCAAATCTGATTTATCTTTTTCGAGAATGTTTAATTTATAATTAGCTAAAGCACATGATTTTTTTAAAACAGCATAAGCATATATAACTTCAATTGGCATAGAAGCAGATTCTCCAATTTTAAAATTTTCAATAGATCTTTGTGTTTGAGGCCCCCAAAGTGCATTTTCTGGGATATTTACCTCTCCAATTGTATCTGACTCTGTTCTGTAGCTCATAATAATCGAATTCAATAACAAAAGTAAGAAATCCTCAATTATTATGTTGATAAAGTATTTTATTCTGTTTCAAAAAATTAATTTAATGTATATCTTTGTGTCATGTTTGAATTCGATCAATATTTAGGATTTTTAATTTTTTTAACCATAGTTACAATGGGATTTTGGTTAATGATCCTTCTTTTAACTTTCATTATCCCATATTGGGTAACAGGATCATTTTTTGAGTGGTTAAAAGAAAGAAAGAAAAAATAATTTTAATTGTTTGACATCAGATAGCTCTTAAGAAATAAATCAATATTTCCATCAAGTACTGCCCCAGAATCTGTGGTTTCTACTTCAGTTCTTACATCTTTAACCATTTTATATGGATGTAAAACATAGTTTCTGATTTGTGATCCCCATTCAATTTTCATCTTGCTGTCTTCTATTTTTTTTCTTGCCTCAAGTTTTTTATTTAATTCAATTTCATAAAGCTGCGACTTTAAAAGAAGGAGAGCTTTTTGCTTATTGTCTAATTGAGACCTTGTTTCAGAGTTTTCAATAACTATTCCCGTCGGAATATGTTTTAACCTTACAGCGGTTTCAATTTTATTTACGCTTTGTCCACCAGCTCCACTAGAACGCATAGTATCCCATTCAATTTCTGAATTATTTATTTCAATTTCAATACTTTCGTCTACTAGAGGGTATACGTATACAGAAGCAAAAGATGTGTGTCTTTTAGCATTACTGTCAAAAGGAGAAATCCTAACAAGTCTATGAACACCATTTTCACCTTTAAGCCATCCAAAACAATATTCTCCTTCAATCTCGATTGTAATCGTTTTAATTCCAGCTACATCACCGTCAACTATATTTAGTTGTCTTGTTTTAAAATTTCTTTTATCACACCACATGAGATACATTCTTGTTAGCATACTAGCCCAGTCACAACTTTCAGTTCCACCAGCACCAGCTGTAATTTGAATTACAGCAGATAATTCATCACCCTCACTAGAAAGCATATTTTTGAATTCTAAATCTTCAATTGATTTATTTGCTTTAGTGTAGCAAATTTTTAATTCTTTTTCCTCAACCTCTCCATTTTTAAAGTAGTCATATGTGATTTCAAGTTCTTCACATAAAGATTCAGCATTATTGTAACCATTAATCCAGTCTTTAACAGACTTTATTTTTTTTAGTACATTTTGTGCTTCTGAATTATTTTTCCAAAAATCAGGATTGATTGTCTTTTCTTCAAGATTTGAAAGTTCAACCTTTTTCTTTTCTAAGTCAAAGATAGCGTCTTAGAGCCCCAAGACGTTGCATTAAATCTTTGATTTGTTCTGAAGTAATCATAATAATCAAAATTAATTTTTTAATTTAAAAAAATGGATTTTAGATTAACATTTTTGGTACTGAGTTTATTATTAATTAATTATTCATCTGCCCAGGACAACATTAAATTTGAAGGATTTTTTGATTTTACTTATGATAATAAAGAAGATAAGATTTATCTCAAAGTTGATGATTTAGATCAATATTTTATATATGTTAACTCTTTAGCCCAAGGAGTAGGGAATAATGATTTGGGACTTGATCGTGGTCAATTAGGAAATACTCGAATTGTCTACTTTACTAAAAACGGAAATAAGCTTGATCTAGTTCAACCTAATATAAAATTCAGATCCTCTAGTAAGAACAAATTAGAAGTTAAATCAGTCGAAGAAGCATTTGCTAAATCTGTCATTTTTTCATTTAAAATTATTGAGATTGTCGATGATGGGTTTTTAGTTGATTTTACAGATTTTTTATTTAGGGATGCTCATTATATTTCAAATAAACTAGACTCTAGTGGTCAAGGATCATATAAACTCTCAAGGGAAAGATCTTCTCTAAACTTAAATAGAACCAAAAGTTTTCCAAATAATTCAGAATTCGAGGCTCTTACTACATTCGTTGGAAATCCAAAATCGGGACTAATTAGATCAGTAACCCCTGATCCAAATAACATCACTGTTTACCAGCATCATTCATTTATAAGACTTCCAGACAATAATTATCAACCTAGAAAATTTGACCCAAGAATGTCTTCAATATCTTTATCTCATAAAGATTATTCAAATCCAATTGATCAAAATATAAATGAGTCTTTTATTCTGAGACATAGACTCGAAAAAAAATATCCAGAAAAAGAAATTAGTGAACCTGTAGAGCCGATTATTTATTATTTAGATAATGGTACCCCTGAGCCAGTAAAAAGTGCCTTAATTGAAGGAGCTCTTTGGTGGAATGAAGCATTTGAAAAAATTGGATACAAAGATGCTTTTCAGGTAAAAATTTTACCAGATGAAGCTGATCCACTTGATGTAAGATATAATGTTATTCAATGGGTTCATAGATCAACCAGAGGATGGAGTTATGGAGCTAGTGTCATAAACCCCTTAACTGGGGAAATTTTAAAAGGACATGTTTCGCTAGGAAGTTTACGTGTAAGACAAGACTACATGATTTTCCAGGGTCTAAGTAAAGAACCATTTAAAGAAAGTAATTCTAATGATAAAATCTTAGAATTATCTTTAGATAGAATAAAACAACTTTCTGCCCATGAGATAGGGCATACACTAGGTTTTGCTCATAATTTTGCTTCAAGCACCAACTCTAGATCATCAGTAATGGATTATCCACATCCACTTCTTTCCTACAAAGATGATAGAATTATTTTCGAGAATGTTTATGATAAAGGCTTAGGAAAATGGGATTTATTGAGTGTCGAATATGCTTATTCTAACAATAGTGATTTAGAAAAAATTGCGTCGAAAGCAAACTCAAAAGATTTGAGATATATTTCTGATAATTATGCACGACCTAAGAATAGTGCTCATCCATATGCTCATCTCTGGGATAATGGGAAAAATCCAGTAATAGAATTGGAAAAAATATTAAAGATTAGAGAGATAGCTATAAATCAATTTAATAACTATAATTTACAAAACAATAGACCTATTTCTGAGCTTGAAGACGTATTCGTACCCATTTACTTGCTTCACAGATATCAAATTGAAGCAGTATCAAAAATCATTGGAGGTGTTGAGTATTATTATCAGATTAACAACTCAGAATTTATTCAAAAAAAATATTTAAATAAAGAATTTCAACTTAGTGCTTTAAATGCCTTACTTAAAACAGTTCATCCTGATGTTTTGGCTGTACCTAAAAATAAACTGAAGTTATTTAATCCCAGATCTTCAATTAATTCCAGAGACAGAGAGTCTTTTATGAGTAATTTGGGTGAAGAGTTTGACCCAATTTCAGTGGCAGCTAATACTTCTAGATTATCTTTTGATTTGATGCTTGATCCATCTCGATTATCTAGAATTTCACTGATTGAGTCAATTCAAGGAGATTCCTTTAAACTAGAAACTATGTTAAAAAAGATTACTGATCATGTTTTTAATTTTAAATCGATTGATAGTTATAAGGCTCAAATTTCAACATCAATTAAAAATGAATTTGTTGAATCTTTATTTAATTCATTTTACTCAGATAAATTGTCAATATCATCGAAGGTAAAAGTTTTTGAAAATTTTCAATATCTTCTTAATAAAATCTTAGACAAAAAAAATATAGTTGATAAGATGTTTATTTCAATGATAGAAAAATCATTGGATGACCCAAGCACGTTTAAAATGAAAAATAACAAAACTAATATTCCTGATGGATCTCCAATTGGATCCTTTTTATGTTATTGATATGAAGGTTAATCTTATAAGCGATACGGTTTCGAAACCAAGTAAGGAAATGCTTGATTTTATGTTAAATGCTCAGGTTGGAGATGATGTTTTTAAGGAAGACCCATCTGTCAATGAGCTTGAACTCATGATAGCTGATATGTTTGGAATGGATACTGCTCTTTTTTTTCCATCTGGTACAATGACTAATCAAACAGCAATTAAACTATTAACTAATCCCGGAGATCAATTAATATGTAGTAAATATGCTCATGTATACAACTATGAGGGTGGCGGAGTAAGTTTTAACTCTGGTGTATCATGCAAATTAATTGATAAAGAAAAGGGTCTTTTTGATCATAAAGATGTTATAAAATCAATCAATCCACCAGATTTTTATCACAGTCCAAAAACAAGTTTAGTTTGTGTTGAAAATACTACAAACAAAGGAGGTGGAGCATGCTGGAATATTGAAGAAATAAATAAAATCAAAAAAGTATGTATCGAGAATAACTTAAACTTTCATCTTGACGGTGCAAGAATTTGGAATGCATATGTTAGTAATGGAATTGACTTTAAAGAATACGGGAAGGTTTTTGATACTATTTCAGTATGCCTTTCAAAAGGTCTCGGATGCCCTGTTGGTTCTGTTTTGTTGTGTTCTAAAGAAAAATATGATGAAGCTTTGAAATTTAGAAAAATTTTTGGTGGAGGTATGAGACAATCTGGATATTTGGCTGCTTGTGGGATTTATGCACTAAAAAATAATATAAATAGATTAGCAGAAGATCATAAAAGAGCATTTGATATTGGAAAAAAACTTAAAACGCTCTCTTTTGTAAGAAAAGTTGAAGATGTAGAATCAAATATTGTAATATTTGAAATTGACGAAAAAATTGAATCTCAAAAATTTTTGGATGAGCTCAATAAAAAGGGAATATCAATTATATCGATGGGTGATAATAAGCTTAGAGTGGTTACTCATATTGATTATACTGAAGATCAACATCAATTTTTTCTAAGTTTATTAGATAAGTTAAATATTTGATTATAATTTCAATTCTTAGAATTTAGTGTATTTTTGTATTGCAATATGTTAATGCTGCATGAAAAATAATATTGATGCTCACGAAAATATCCTAGCATTAATTGGCAATACTCCTCTGATTAAGCTAAATAAGTCTGTTTCAGATTACAAGGGTAAATTTTTTGCTAAATATGAAGCTAATAATCCAGGTCATTCTAATAAAGATCGTATTGCACTACACATAGTAGAAACTGCTGAAAAGGAGGGATTAATAAATGAAAATACAACTATCATTGAAACAAGTTCTGGTAATACAGGATTTAGCCTTTCCATGGTTGCCATGGTTAAAGGATATAAATGTATTGTAGCAGTATCAAATAAATCTTCTAAGGATAAAATTGATATGTTAAAATCTATGGGGGCAAAGGTGTATGTGTGTCCTGCTAATGTTCCTGCTGATGATAAGAGATCATATTATCAGGTTGCAAAAACAATTAATTCTGAAATTCAAGATTCAATTTATATTAATCAGTATTTTAATGAACTTAATATACAAGCACATTATCTTACAACTGGTAAAGAAATTTGGGAACAGACTAATGGGCTAGTTACTCATATTGTAGCAAGCAGTGGCACAGGAGGAACTATTTCAGGTATTGGCAGGTATTTAAAAGAAAAAAATCCTGCTATCAAAATTATTGGAGTTGACGCATATGGCTCTGTACTTAAAAAATTTCATGAGACTGGAGAATTTGATCAAAATGAAATATATCCATACAGAATTGAGGGCCTTGGAAAAAATCTAATACCCTCATCCACCGACTTTGATATAATTGATCACTATGAGAAAGTAACTGATGAAGAAAGTGCGCAGAAATCAAGATTTATTGCTAAATCTGAGGGTATGTTTGTAGGTTATACATCTGGGGCTTGTCTTCAAGCAATTGAACAATTAGATTCAAAAAACTTTTTTGAAAAAGATAGTATTGTAGTTACTGTGTTCTGTGATCATGGGTCAAGGTATATGAGTAAAATATATAGCGATCAATGGATGAATTCTCAAGGCTTTAACACTGAAAATAGTAATAAACAAGATTCACAAATTGAATACATAAAATAATATGGCAGATTTATTTGATAAATTTTTAAAAAATATGGGTCCATTAGGAAAATGGGCTTCTGTTGCTGAAGGATATTTTGTTTTTCCAAAATTGGAAGGTCAAATTTCTAACAGAATGAAATTTAATGGAAAAGAAGTCATAACCTGGAGTGTTAATGACTATTTAGGTCTCTCAAATCATCCTGAAGTTAGAGAAATAGATGCACAAGCCGCAAAAGATTATGGATCAGCCTATCCCATGGGAGCTAGAATGATGTCAGGCCATACAGAAATTCACGAAAAATTAGAAGAAGAACTTGCTGAGTTTGTAAATAAAGAATCTGCATATGTTTTAAATTTTGGTTATCAAGGAATATTGTCTACTGTTGAAACGCTTGTATCTAAAAATGATGTGATTGTATATGATATTGACTCTCATGCATGTATTGTGGATGGTGTTAGATTGCATGTTGGAAAAAGATTTACATTTCAACATAATGATATTGAAAGTCTGGAGAAAAATTTAAAAAGAGCAGAAAAAATCATTGAAAAAACAGGTGGAGGAATTCTTGTTATTTCTGAAGGAGTATTCGGAATGAGAGGCGAACAAGGAAAATTAAAAGAAATTGTTGATCTAAAAAAGAAGTATGATTTCAGACTATTAGTTGATGATGCTCATGGTTTTGGTACACTAGGCGCAACCGGAGCTGGTGCTGGAGAGGAGCAGGGAGTTCAAGATGAAATTGATGTGTATTTCGCAACATTTGCTAAATCAATGGCATCAACTGGTGCATTCATTGCTGGATCACATGATGTTATAAAATTTTTGAAGTATAACATGAGATCTCAAATGTTTGCAAAATCATTGCAAATGCAATTAGTTGTTGGTGCAAGAAAAAGACTACATCTTTTAAAGACAAAACCTGAACTTCGAAAAAAACTTTGGTCTAATGTAAATTTATTACAAAATGGTCTAAAGGATAGAGGATTTGATATTGGTACAACAAAAAGTTGCGTAACCCCAGTGTTCTTGAAAGGTGATGTACCTGAAGCTATGGTTTTAGTTAAGGACTTAAGAGAAAAATTCAATATATTTTGTTCAATAGTTGTATACCCCGTTATACCAAAAGGCCTAATCTTACTCAGGCTGATACCTACTACTACACATACAAAAGATGACATTGAGGAGACATTAAATGCTTTTGAGTCAATTCGTGAAAAGCTACAAAATGGTACCTATAAAAAGCTTTCTGAAAGAATTAAGGTTTAATCAATTTTTTGATATTTATTAAAAATAGTTAGATTTGCACTTTGATGAGCGTAAATTCTAACAAAAAAATCTTAGACGCCTCAAAACTTTCACTAATATTAAGTCGATTAGCTAGTCAAATATTCGAAAATCATCTAGATTTTTCTGATGTTGTTTTGATTGGTATACAACCAAGAGGAAAAATTTTATCACAAAAAATTTGCAGCCTTTTAAATGAAAAATTTGATGTTGGTGAAATTAAATTAGGCTTTCTAGATATAACATTTTTTAGAGATGATTTTGGTAGAGAAGAAAAGATTTTAAATGCTAATGAAACTAATATTGATTTTTTAATAGAGAACAAGACAGTAATACTCATCGATGATGTTTTGTACACTGGAAGAAGTATTAGAGCTGCTTTATCTGCGCTGCAATCTTTTGGAAGACCAAAAAAAGTAGAACTATTAAATCTAATTGATCGTAGATTTTCAAGGCACCTCCCGATTCAGCCAGATTATTGTGGTTGTCAAGTTGATGCTATTAATAACCAAACTGTTTCAGTTAGGTGGATGGAAAATGATGGTGAAGATGCAGTTTATTTACATATAAAAGATGAGTAAAAAACTTTCAGTCTCAAATTTACTCGGAATTAAATATCTTAATGAAAATGATATTAATTTAATTTTTGAAACTGCAAATAATTTTAGTGAAGTAATTAATAGAAAAATAAAAAAGGTTCCAAGTTTAAGAGATATAACCATTGCAAACTTATTTTTTGAAAATAGTACTAGAACAAAAATTTCATTTGAGCTCGCGCAGAAAAGATTAAGTGCTGATGTTGTTAATTTTTCATCCTCTTCCTCATCAATTAGTAAAGGAGAAACGCTAGCTGATACTGTTAATAATATTTTATCTATGAAAGTAGATATGGTCGTTATGAGACATCCAAGCCCAGGTGCAAGTGTCTTTTTATCGAAGAATATAGATACTTGCATAATTAATGCTGGAGATGGGTGTCACGAACATCCAACACAAGCTTTATTAGATTCTTATACGTTAGTACAGAATCTCGGTACATTATCAGGTAAAAAAATTGTTATTGTTGGTGATATATTACATTCAAGAGTTGCACTTTCTAATATTTTCTTATTTAAAAAATTAGGTGCAGAAGTCAAGGTTTGTGGTCCTAAAAGTCTGATACCTAAATACGTAGAAAAATTAGGTGTTACTTATGAATATTCTTTAGAATCAGCTTTAAGATGGTGTGATGTAGCAAGTATGCTTAGAATACAAAATGAAAGAATGAATCAAAGTTTTTTCCCTACAACCAGAGAATATTCAAGAGATTTTGGTTTAGATAGTAGAAAATTAAAGAAGATTGATAAAGAAATAATTATAACTCATCCGGGACCAATTAATCGAGGTGTTGAATTATCATCAGATATTATAGATTCAGGAAAAACAGTTATTTTAGATCAAGTTGAAAATGGAGTTGCAATCAGAATGGCTGTAATGTACCTTCTTGCTTCTAGATTATGAATCTAAAATATAAATTTTACCCTCATTTAACTGATTGGAATAATATTGAATTATTAATTAAAGAAAATATTGATGAAAATCTTATTATCGAACTTAATGACGATTTAAACCTTTTATCGAGACCAAAAAATTTTAAAAAAACTTTACGATCACACACTAAATCAGTTGTGTTTATATCAAGATCTTTAACTATTGAAGAACTTGTGATAGTACCAACCAAACAAGAAGCTATTGATGTTATACAGATTGAAGAAGTTGAAAGATTATTAGATTAAGATGACTTACATTAAAATTTTAGGATGTTTTTCTGCTAGCATGACAACTAATAAATTTCAATCATCTCAAGTATTATTTCATAATAATAAATCGTATTTGATTGACTCTGGAGAGGGAGTTCAAATGCTTCTATCCAAATACGATATTAAGTTAAGTTCCATAGATTATGTTTTTATATCACACCTGCATGGAGATCATTTTTTTGGATTAGCTGGATTATTAACAACCATGAACCGAAGAGGGAGAACTAAAAACTTAACGATTTTCTGTCCAAAGGGGTTAAAAGAAATTATAACATTAACATTGAAAAAAGGTAAATCATGGACTAAATTTGATTTGATTTTTCAAGAGTATAGTCAGAGCTCTGAAACATTATTATCAAATGAAGAATTATCAGTAATATCATTTCCAATTAAACACAGAATTCCATGCAAAGGTTTTAGGTTTAATATTAAATCTAGTGATAATCATATTTCATACGCATATTGTTCTGATACAATGTATGATGAAAAAATTTTAAAATTTATCGATGAGGTTGATTTGTTGTACCATGAGACAACCTTTCTTGAAAAACACAAAGATTTAGCTTTAAAAACAAAACATTCAACAAGTAAAGACGCTGCAAAAATTGCTGCTAAAGCTAAAGTGAAAAAACTCCTGATAGGTCATTTTTCAACTAGGTATAAAGATTTAAATCAATTTTTGTTGGAATCTTGTTCGATTTTTGATAATACTTTTTTAGCCGAACAAGGAAAAAAATATATTTTATAATTTTATTTTATGAATGATTTATCATCTTTTAGGAAAAGTTATGAAAAAGCAACTCTTTCTGATTTACTCAAGAATGAAACACCTTTTACAATTTTCAAGGAATGGTTCAATGATGCGATCAATGATGATTTGATAGTAGAACCTAATGCTATGACTCTTTCTACTGCCTCACAAACTAATAACCTTAGAAATAGAGTTGTTTTATTAAAAAAGTTTGATGAGGATGGCTTTGTATTTTTTTCTAATTATAATAGTGCTAAAGGTGAAGATATAGCATTCAATCCAAATGTTTGTTTATCCTTTTTTTGGCCATCACAAGAAAGACAAATAATAATTCAAGGTTCTGCAAAAAAGATTCCCAGTAAAGAATCTGATGATTATTTTTACTCAAGACCAATTGAAAGTCAATTAGGAGCCATTGTCTCAAACCAAAGTTCAGTAATTCCAAATCGCGAATT
>Ga0160422_10002634_pt1 | contig 11222 bp, 7 predicted proteins | sample Fk160mmetaG_FD_108192 | JGI IMG/M metagenome (GOLD analysis project Ga0160422, IMG submission 108192) | Marine microbial communities from the Central Pacific Ocean - Fk160115 60m metaG | ecosystem: Environmental > Aquatic > Marine > Oceanic > Photic zone | place: The Central Pacific Ocean... | reverse complement strand
TTTGCTAGTCATAGTACTCTTAAATCCAAAAGATTTTTAAGACAAAATTTAATAAAATTTGAGTAATAAAAAATAAGTAAATGAGTCTTGAGAACCAAGAAAAAATATAGGGTTTATTTATTTCATGACTGAAAGAGATTTATTTGGTTATCACTGTGGACCATATGTGAAGATTGGTCTAGTAAAAGGTAATGATGATGGAAGATCATCTTTTGAGAGAAGGAAAGAGCATCAAACAGGTAATCCTAGAGAAATAGTGATTGAAGCAGAAGTTGAAACTCATGCTCAAGTTTCACAGTTAGAATCACTTGTTCACCAAAGATTAGCGAAGTATAGGATTCATGGTGAATGGTTCAATTATGGAAAAGAAGGTATTCTCCCCTACGTTGAATTAACAAAAAAAATCAACAAAGATTTAGAAGATCAAATAAGTAATAATTCATTAATAAGTCAGTATTCATTAATTGAAGATAATGGAGAAGAATTAAAACCATCATCAGAAGCAAAAGATATTCATTTCGAATTACTAAAAGTAAAACAAGAAATTATAAAAATAAAAAATAAAAAAGAAATTTTAAACTTGAAACTTAGAACTTTTGATAAAAAATTTTACCGAGATATAGATGGAATTTGCTTTTATGAAAAAATAAAACCACAAGAAAAATTTGACAAAATTAACTTTCAAAAAGATCATCCAGAAATTTTTAAAAAGTTATCAGTAGAGATTATCAGCGCAAGTTTTATTATTAAAAAAGATTTAAAAAATAAAAAAAGCGAAGAATTTCAAAAATTAGAAAAAATAATTGAAGAACAAAAATTTCCAAAAAAGAATTCATTTGATTTAATAAATAGGAATAAAAATTTAATCAAATTACACTCCAGTTGGCTTGATGCTCATGTTGAACTTCAACCAATTGAATTAAAGAAAAAGTCACTTGAAAATAAATTAAAAGTTTTAGTTGGAGAAAATCAAGGAATCAAAGATATATGTTCATGGAAGAGAAAAACTAAAAAACAAATTAGTAAGAGTTCATTGATTCAATATAATTTAGATTTGGCATTAAAATATATATCCTTAAGAGAATCACAATTAAGATTTAAAATAAATGATTATAGACCATACCATTTTGAATAATAAAAATGATAATTTAACTATTAATATTTCTATGAAATTATGATATTTATTGATTTACTTAATATCAATTATTACTAATAATAAAAGTTTATATGATTGATAAAAATTTAATTTTATTAAATTTCTAAGATTGTATTTAAATTTAATTTATTTAAAAATATCTATTTGTGGAATTGAGTCCATACAAATTTTTAGATTACCACTAATTAACCAAATAGGCGGATTATCCAATGGGAAATCATTAAATTTAGGATTATGAATTTGAATATTATTTAATGTCATACCTTCATCAAAACAATTTTCTGTAAAATTAGATATATCTGAATGCGAAATTAATAAACCTTTTAAAAACTTGTATGCATTATCATTAGGATTTAATTTTGAAATAATTTTTTCGCAAATACTTTTGCATGATATACCATCCTCTTTAGTAAATATAATAACTGAAGATAATAGTGTATTAGGGTTTTTCTGAAAGTACCTTATTTGATGAATACTAATTGTATGAATTCTTTCTTCATTGCTTAAAGTTGACTTAACTTCTATTGCAGGATGTTCTTCAGAAGATGCGATATCAATTATTGCATTTGAGGAGGAACCCCATTGATTAGCGATATCAGGAAAATATTTTAATAAAAATAAAACAGTACATGCTTCAGCAAAAAATGATGGAGCATTAAATTTATTTCTTGCATTATGTGCTTTTTGAAGAATATCTAAAAATTGTGAAAGATTAATTAAATAATCTTTGGATTCTAGTATTAAAATTATTTGAGATAAAAAAGAATGATGATCAATAATATTTTTTCTTTTAAAAATCAAAGGAGAACCTTCTATTAAAATATTTTGATTTTCTGAATAAAATTTTGTTTGATCTTTCAAAGTTAGAAAATCTCTAATTTGGAAACCAGATATTTGATTTTTAATTGGAATAATTATTATTAAAAAACCATTTTTATCTATACCAAAAGTTACATCTCTAATTAATTTTTTTTGATAAATAAAGATGCCATCATTTTCTTTAAAAGTATGAGTATTCGCTTTTTCTAAAAAATTTTGATAATCATTGAAATCTATCATCATGAATTAAAGATTCTCCAATTTGATAACTGAGGGAATTTAACACAAATACACATAGTTTCATTCGTATTTGTAAGTGAATTGATTTTATTATGTATTTCGATACTTTCATTAAAGTAATTTTCATTTGCAATTCCAAATTTCAAAAGAATAAATTGTAAAGTAATTTTCTTTTTTGAAAAAACCATATTGTCAGGGGACCAATTTCTTCCTTTTTTTAAACCAGCACCTCTATGAAGATTAGTTTTTGGCAAATTAATATTTTTCTTGGGATATTTAAAATTTCTTTTGCTATAAATTTTTTCTTTTTTATTTTCAATATACTCCTTTAAATTATTAAAATTTATAAAATCTGCATCTACCATAAAATATGTTTTTATTGGATCATTATCTTTATATTCATCTGGATAACAATCAATAAGATGACTATAAAAATTCTTTGGAGCATTTTCTGCTTCATAAGTTTTATATTCCTTAAGTATGTTCTTTAAATCAATAACTTTGAGTTCATTTGATTCAAAACAACGGAAACTGGAATCAGATGGTTTTTTAAAGGATGATACATATTTTTCATAAAATTTAAAAAAAAGATTCAAATTATTATTTTGGTCATTTTCAGAAAGATATTGACTAAATTTAGGAATAAACCATTCTTTGGCATCTCCAATATTTAATTCTCCATGTACGTTTCTTCTTGTTAATCTAAAAGGCTTGACTATAGCCATCTCATAACCAATCTTTGATTGAGGTTTATATTCATCTACATTTTTTTGTATATTTTTTCTTATGGTTTCTTCAGTGAGAATATAATTCCTAAAGAAATTTATATTATCCGCATCTAACCACAACCTACTAAGAAGGAATTGTTTCCTATCTTTAAAACCACAAAACCTTGCTCTTTGCTGTATTGAATCAGCATTTATTCCAGGATCTCTTGAAATATAAGTAACTATTAATCCTTCAACAGTAAAACCACGCTCAATACAATTTCCCCCAATAATTATATGGTAATTTGATTGATTCCAAAAATCAGAAAGTTTTTCTTCAATAGGATTTCTATCATTTATTACTCTTATTGAAATATTACTTTCTAAAATTTGTCCTATATTATTTCTTACATTTTCGTATAAAATTTTTTCTTTATTTAAATTCTTCATTGCATTATTGAAAGAATTTTCTAAAGCTTTAAATGTAATTTCTAAAGTTTCATCATCAAATAATTCTTCTTTTAAACATTTGATATATTTTGTAATCCAACTTTCATATCTTTTATGTTCCTCCTTCCTCCAATCAGGATGACATAGCATTGTAAAGGGAGGTTTAATAGGCTCTTTAAAGGTTTCACAAATTGCTGAAGAAACAATAAAATAATCTATTGCCTCCTGCAATCTTTTAGGCATTAGGGCAGAGTAGTCATCAGGATCGGGGATATCTTCCTCTTCAATTTTAACTATGAATTCCTTTCTAAGTTTTTTTGTAAGAAAATAATTTCTTATTCCTATATATGCATTTGGCGTCTCAGAAATTGAAATAAAATCTGGGGACATCGGATCAAACTTATCAATTAAAAAAAGAGGATTTGCTGTAGCTGTAACTTGAATATAAGTACAAAATTTTGGATGATTTTGTCTTAATTCGATAATACTTTTATTAATTGTGCTTCTATCATTTCTCCTATCCCGTTCATTACTTCTTCCCAAGGTATTTGGACTGGCTTGATCAGCTTCATCATCAAGGATTAGAGATCTTAATGGAAAATTCATAACTTTAGTATCATCTCTAGTAAAAATTTCTGAAAGTCTGTTAATACTGTTTTGATGCTTAAGCATTGTAAAAACAAACATTTTTTTCTTTTTTATAAATTTATTTTTTTTGACTAAATCAGATAATTGTGTTCTTAATTGCTCACTATCTCTAGGCTCAGAATTATATATAAATTTTTTATTACCTTTATCAATGGCATCTAATACTTCTCTTATACGATCTTGATTTTGCGACTTTAATATATTTTTGGTACCTGTAAGAACAGTTGAGATTAAAAAATCATTATCATATGCAAGAGCGATAACTGAACACATTGCTAATGTTTTACCACTTTGAACTTCTCCGAGATGAAGTGTAGTTCTCTTAGATTTATTTATTGAATTATTTTCTTCGATAATACATTTTTTTATTATATTTATTGCATTATTTTGAATTATTTGTAAGTCATAAGGATCCTTAATCTTCCTTTTCTCTTTTACAAATTCTAAAAATGAAAGAAATGTATCTCCAATATTTGGTTCCCAAAATTTAGTTTTTGCAGGATAAATTTCATTCATTGATTTTTCTCTAAGTTATCTAATATTGATGAAATTAATTCATTAAAAGATTTTCTATATAAGTGTGCAAATCTTGAACCATTTGCAATCATCGTAATTTCTGTTGCAGATAAAGTAATTAACATCGCAGTTAAAACTTCAAATGCTTGTGGATTCTCGGCACAAGTTCTCACAATAAGAGGATGATCTTTAAAAATTAATATTCTTATATTTTTTTCTTTCACATCAGGCCTTTTAGATCTTTCATCGTTATATTGAATCTTATATAAACCTTTATCAGGCAGATCAGTAATTCCAAAATTAATATTCCATGTTATATCTGCTAATTTGAAACTATATTTAGCCTCTCTTTCCAAATCTTGAGATAAATTATTATCCTGAGAAATATTAGAAATTGATCTATTACTATCTATAATTTGAAATTGAGAATTCTGATTGCTAAACAAATTAGTAAATTTCTCAACTAAGTTTTGATTATTATTTTCATTTTTAATTTCATTAGATATTTCTGTTATTTTTGGGCCGATGGAATCTGTAGCGGCTTTAGTTAAATTAATAATCTGATTTGTAGAAGATGGTGTTGATTTCTCAACTCTATATTTAACCGCTTGTTTTGAGATTGGTAAAGGATCAGAATCCATTTTTTCACTAAGTAAATCTAGAAATTCTTCTTCATATTCTCCAAAGTTAAAAGCATCTTTCGTATGAGAAACTTCTATCCCCTCAATATGTAATTCACCGAAAATTCTTAAAGACTGAAATGAGTTTGGCTCTTTAAAAATTTCCTTTGGTTTATATTTTTCTTCATCAGATCCCTCAATTAATCGATCTCTTCTGAATAAACTAAATCCGGCTTGAGGGAAAGAACCCTTTTCCCTAATCCCAACAAAACCAGATACAGATGCTCCATTACTAATAGCAAATGAGATCGGTTTTTTCCATTCAATAATTTTTTCTTTATTACCTTCAGGCCATGCCTCTACTGCTTTTAGTATTTTAGGACCTGTAAAATTTAATTTCTCACCATTGAAAACTATCTCTAATTTATTAGTTCTTAAATAACATCTGTAAATAGAACTTAAATGAGTTTTGATCTTTTTAATAGTACTAGTTCTCAATTTATTATGCATATTTGTAAGCTCAATTATTGTGAAACCTTTTTTAATTTTTGAATCACGAATACTAGGAGTTAACAAACCTTTATTATTTACAACTTCTTTAAGATTAAAAATATATTCATATTCGAGATCTGAATCAATTGATTGAGTAATTACTTTCCAAAAGGGGGAGAACCAAATAGAAGCTGATTTCATCCCCATCCCAAATTCTGATAAACCACTTTTATCAGAGGGTGGTATTCCAGCAGTAAAAGCTCTTTGATGTTCTAAATCAGAAATACCATATGCATTATCTTCTATTTTTAAATAATCTTCATTAGGATCATAAATTATATTTATTTTACAAATAGATCTAGTTTCTCCATACTTACCATTCTTTGAAATAAAACTTTGAAGACTATTATCAATAAATTCTGCTAATGCAAACCAGGGTTTATATTTAAGGTGTTTAAAAACCTCATATACACCCATTCCTGGTAATATTTCAATACTTTTTTGATTCATGCAATTAATATATCAATATCTTTCTTCCTTGTTTGAAGCTCAGTAACATTAGTACCATTTGTATTTCCATAAGTTAACAATTTTTTTGCAATTAATTTTGCAACATCTACATGAACGGCATTCCCTAAAGCTTTAAAACCAGCATTTGAGTTTTCTATTAATTTCATATTATCTGGGAATCCAAAAGCTCTAGCTAGTTCTCTCTTTGTTAAGTGTCTTTTTTGTGGACCATAAATCGGCCTTTGTGATGCATTGATGGATACAATAGTAGGAATATAACTAGGATTACTTACTCTTATACCACTGGGTCTAAGTTGAATAGTATGATCCCAAATATTACTACTTTTAGATAGTTTCCAATTCCACTCTAACTTTCTATAAGTGTAGTCTAGGGATCTAAGTTGATCAATGATATTTGGATCAATAAATTTTTTATATTTGTTAAGCCACTCTCTGTTACTGTCAATAAATTTGATCTTCCATAGAGGAAATCTTGGTTGCTTTTCGCGTGCATAAGGCGGCAATTTTGATAATTCAATTTCTATATCTTTTCTTGAAGTCTTCTTCTCGATAAGTTTTTGAAAAGGTGTTTGAGAGATATATGGATAATTCTTATCTATTTCTTCTAGCCATAATGGGAAAGTTGATCCTAAATCTTTATGTTTATTAGGAAGATATTTTATAAATTCATTCCATAAATCAATAGCTTTTACTGCTTGTTCATATATTGAACAATTATCTAAATCAATTAATTTATCTTTTCTTTTTTTTAAATCTTTTTTAGAAAGTAAAATTTTCTCGAGACATGGCCTCATTTCATTTGGGACTGGGAAAGGATTTCTAGGCAAATATTTCAATGAACCTACAGCAAAAAATCTTTCTCTTTTTTGTGGATAGCCATATTTATCTGGTGAAATATGGTTAGCTGTTTTGGATAAATCCCATATATCAGATGTTGCTCTAACTATATATCCCATACTTAAAAGGGACTCCCTTACCTGATCCCATGTATCACCATTATTATGTTTTGAAAAATTAGGAACATTTTCAAATATAAAATATTTTGGTTTTAACTTTTTTAGAGTATTTAAAACATAAAATATACAATCTCCTCTTTTTTTATCATTAAATCCTAATTGCTTCCCGCTTTTAGAAAATGGCTGACATGGAAATCCAGCGACTAATACGTCATGATCTGGAACTTGAGTCCAACATTCTGAAATATCTCCATAAATTATAGATTTAGAGACTTTATGATTTTTATGATAAAGATCTCTCAAATTATTATCAATTTCACTTACAAATACACATTCACCCCCTAAATCCTTTAAAGCATAATGAAAACCACCTAGACCAGCAAATAAATCTACAAATTTAAAACTTTTCATCAATATTAATAATTCAATTCTTAGCATTAAAAAATCAATATTAATATTGGAAAATTTTAGAAATTTTTAAGACCTTGTCATGAATTACTAATAACTATGCTTAATTTCAATCATAAAACATCAAAACCTATATTTCTAAGATAATTCCAAGTTGGGTCAAATAAATTTGTTGATCTAGTAGGATCTTGTAAATCTCCCTTTGGAACAACTATCACCATTCCTTGTCTTGCTCTAGTAAGTAAAACCCTATAAGCGTTTAATTTATACTTATGTTTTGATTTATCTTCCAAGCACCATTTAGATCCTGCAAGTTTTTGATATATCCATTTATCTTCACCTCTTATAAAATCACCTCCCCAAATGACTCCAGCCCAATCAATTTCTAGACCTTGAACTTTAAATTCTGATATAGCATCTTCAAGATAATTAGAAGATCTAATATCATTCTTATCACGAAGGAACCAATGATGAATCTCTTTTGGAGTAATCAAATTTGGATTTATTCCAATTGCTTTAAGTCTTTTTGCTTGAGATGAGGCTAATAAACCAATTCTTTCTGAACCTCTTGCTTTTTCTCTCAAATATTTTTTTGCCTTTTCCAATGATCTTGTTATTTTAATTTGATAATTTTTAATTTCATTGAGATAATCATTGATATTTTTTATTTCGCCTTCAAGAATCTTAGATATAACAAAAGAAAGTTTCTCAGATCTAAATGATCTATTTGAGAATTTAAGATAAAGTAGATCATCTAGATAAAGTCTTTCTTTTAAAGAATCAAAATTAAATGATGAAATAAAATGTTGATCACCTAAATGATTTGACATTGAAACTTTCCAATTTGGGAATTTCTCTAAAGTTAATAACCATTCCTCTAAACCAGCTTCTCCTCTATTAATCTCTTGACCTCCGCCAATAAGGCATATAATAACAGCCCATCCCTCATGACGATTCATTACATCAATTAGGAATTGTGGTTGTGATTTTTCATCCAAGAAAGCTTTAAAGCCTGCATCTCCTTTACTATTATTTTTTTGCAATTCCTGACTAAATCTCTCTTTATTCCATGCCCTTTGAGCTTCATCAAAAATTATTATCCTTTCAGATGGAGCCTTTAAAGTACTTAAATTATCTATCACAAATTTATTAATAGTTTGTAGAAATGATATGATCTGCAGTTTTGATTTATTTCTATCTAGGTTATCTCTATCTTTAGCATCTTTAATAAGTGATTCAGTTAATACATTTACGAGCGGGAGATTACCAGATAGATATACAGCATTAAGATCTTCATTATGTAAACATCTTCTCTCACAAGCAATATTTAAACCTATAAGTGTTTTACCAGAACCTGGAACTCCTGAAATAAATACTATTCTTTTCTCTTGATATTTTTTTGCGTTATCTATTGTCTTATTTAATAGTTGAGTTGTTTGATATAAATTATTAGACCCGGCTTCATTATGAGTTAATTCAGCAATATTATGATTCCTATATAATGCCTTACTTGCTTCGATAATTGTTGGAGTAGGCTTATAGACTCCATTTAACCAAGATTGTAAATCAATCTTAATACTATTATTTTCTATTTGATCTCCAACAAAACTTATAATTTCAGATAAGTTATTTTTGTTAGCACAAATTAGTTCTGAGATATCATCTTCAAAATAATTTAATTTAAAATCGATTGATTTTGCTTCAGTTGATACCAATATTGGAATTATTTTTTGATTAAAACTAGTCTCATGAAAATTCTTAAGACAAAGAGCATAATCCATTAACTGATCTTTATCCTTACTCTCAAATTTCTTAGAACCTACCTTAAACTCAATAACGAGTATTTTATCTCCAATTATTAGAATATTATCAATTCTTTTATTAATCCTTGGAATCTGAAATTCAAATAATATAAAACCCTCAACTTTTTTATAAAAAGAATCTTTTAGTATATTTATTTGCGTATACCAAGCTTTTTTTTGATTTAATTCATCAGAATAATTACTAGATGAAGATAAATATCCCAAAATTTCTTCGTTAGTTATAACTTTAAAGTTTTCTATTGTATTTTCAAAAGCAGCACTTTTTATAAAATTAATCATGTTTATATTATCTTTAATCAATAAATATTATGCATAGAAATAAATATCAAATTTTATAGTTCTTATTATTTTAAAATTATTAAAGTGATCATAATAAATCAGTCAGGCTTATGGTTATTAGTTGCTATATAAAGAAAATATTTAAGTCTCAAAAAGTTTTGAGATGCAGCAAAGTTATTCAGACATAAGCAAAATCTCACTCAGAGCGAGCTCAGTCTCATCTATCTAAAATAAAGCAGTGAAAAATAGCCTAAGGAAAGCTGCCAAGGAATTGGATTTACCGATTCAAGGCGGCAGTATTAATAATGATTCAGTGTCTTAATAGGATTACTTGGTCTCCATTGCAAAATCCCTTTTAAATATTGATCTAAAGGTTTATATCCTTTTGGATGCAAATCAAGATATTTTTTGCCTTCGATATTTACTTCATAATGCTTTAGCCAACCATCTTTCCTCACTTTATACAGAGTAGAACGACTTTGATATCCAAGTATTCTGGCTGTTTCGCTGTAAGTGCAATAAGGCATGAAATGTAATTTGTAGACAATTTTAAAAAGTAGTTACAAGTTATAAAAGCTTGTTGTTATTACATTTATAACTTTAAAATAGTAATTAAAACGAAAAGATGTCCATACTTTTTATTTGTTAAACCTAGTAGAAATTTGGGGTCCGAAATTGCCCATATACTTACTCTGGAAAGGACCCAATGAAACTCAGTAACTCAGTAACTCACTGGATCCTCTTAAGACCTCTATGTATTCATTTATATTTAAATACATTTATATAAACTATTAATGTGTTTGTGAGTTAAAAGTCTTGAAGACTCTGTTCTAACTGCTTTTTAAAGGAACTCACTGGATTTGATTTACTGAGTTATTTTCTGGCTTGGTCCAGTATCTAGAACGATCACCTTTCTTATTTGACTGCCCAGCCCTATTGCAACCAATCCTTGCGAGTGATTTACCCATAGCGGTTAGATCTATTCTTTTTATCTTTTCTGGATCTCTATAAAACATTTCATAACATAGAACTTCTCTAGCTGTGAATCTTCCAGGGGTACTTGTATTTCTAACGTATTGAATAGCGTAATACTCATATGGATCGTCCTGCTCAAATTGACTATTTCTAAGGTTTGAAAGATCTTCATTCTTTTCACTAAGCATGGGCAAAACACCCTGTCTATAAGCGAGCATTATTCCTTTCCAGATAAAATCTAGATCCTTTTCCAGTTTCTTAGTATCTATTCGTTCATTAACTTCAATTACCCAAAAACGTCTATTTCCAGTTTGATCTTTTAAAAACTGATCATCATTAACAGTTGCACAAAAGACAGAAGCTCTTGGATGGTGATCTGTATTTCTTGCAAAAGGAGCTCTAAAAATATCTTCCCTAATCGTGATTAAATTTTTTAATTCACCACATTCTTTTTTCCCTGTAATTGTTTCCAATTCTTCAAAAGCTTTGAACCAAGTTGTTCCAATTAACATGCTGTGATCTTTCCCTTCTGCCATGGAGTCACAGAAAAAACCTTTACATAGGGTTCTAAAGAAAGTTGATTTTCTTAAGCCTTGGTTACC
>Ga0160422_10002632_pt1 | contig 11230 bp, 10 predicted proteins | sample Fk160mmetaG_FD_108192 | JGI IMG/M metagenome (GOLD analysis project Ga0160422, IMG submission 108192) | Marine microbial communities from the Central Pacific Ocean - Fk160115 60m metaG | ecosystem: Environmental > Aquatic > Marine > Oceanic > Photic zone | place: The Central Pacific Ocean... | reverse complement strand
GTGGCCCTCGGTTGAAGACCAACGGAGACATTTTGAGGCGAAGCCCATTCAAATGACCATGGCCGACGAGTTGACCACCCTCGAAGCGAAACTCATCAAGTGGCTCTCAAAAAGCGATTTTCATATTCAACCGTGGTCGTCCAAAGACGCAGCAAAAGCGTTCAAGGTCTCGGAAGACGAAATCTACGAGGCTGTTGCGGCGCTGACGAAGAAAGTTCCCGAGCGCATACAGGTCTTCTACAAAGACGGGTCCGTTCACATCGCCGCCGATTGATTCAATCCGCTGGTTCGGATGCCTTCTTCTCTCGCATTCGCATGATTGCGCTTAGCCAGGATGGACGACGAACGTCGCCCTGTTCGTTGACGAAGGACCTCGCAATGTAGGACACGAAATCAATGATGATAACCACAACAAAGATCATGATCAACAGCGCAAAAACCCTGTCATAATACATCAGTTTCATGTAATTGTTGATGAAAAAGCCCACACCACCAGCGCCAACAATGCCGATGACGGTGCTGTGCCGAACGTTGTACTCAAACATGAAAATCAGTTGACTCAAGATGTGGTTGCTGTTTTCTGGAATCACGATGTTGTTCGTGATGCTGAAGTTGGACAGGCCCATGGCACGACCCGCCTCTAACGGTCCACTGTTCATGCCTTCGAAGGTTTCGTACTGAAGCTTCCCAAGGTAGCCAATCGTGTAAAGCGTCATGGCCAAGACGCCCGAAAAGGCGCCAAAGCCGACGACGATGACGAAAATAATCGCCCAGATGAGGGCGGGCAGACTTCGTATGGCTGAAAGCAGGATTCGCACAGGCACACCGATCCAGTTCGAGCGCAGGTTGCGAGCGGCGAGCGGGGAGAGAAGAATCGCCCCCATGAAGCCAAAGATCGTGGAAGCGAAGGCGATTTGCAGGGTTTCGTACATGCTGCTGTAGCCAATCGAGCACATGAACTCGAACCTGCTCTTGCAAACAGGGTACGTTACCGGGTCGAAAATAATCCAATTTGGCGGCCACATGCTCTGGTTGAAGAACACAACGAGGTTGTCGAACCCTCCGGCCAATCGGCCCCAATCGCCTCCCGCCAGGTCGTTGACAACAATCACGGCAAGGAAGATCAGCGCTGTCATGGCGCCATAGAGACGAAACATCATGCTTCTTCGCCTCCTTTTGGATTGAATTTTTCCCATTCCTCGGCAGACAAGTCGGTGAACGTCTCATCGTGAAACCACCAGACGCGGCTGGCGTATCGAATGACGTGCTTTGGGTTGTGTTCAACCATGATCAGGCTGCTGCCCTGCGTTACCAGCGGAAGAACCGCTTCCATAACGGCGGAGGCGTTGCCTTCGTCAAGTTCACTCAAAAATTCATCGGCGAGGATGAGTTGAGGCCGCTGAGCCAGGGTTCTTGCCGTGGCCACACGGCGTTTCTGGCCGCCTGAAAGGCGGCGAACGGGTTCGGAGGCCTTCTCCGTCAAACCAACCGCTTTCAACGCCTCCTCGATTCTCTTCCTTCGCTCTGAAAACATGGTCCATTCAAGCCGCACACCGGCGCCGAGGCCGACGTTGTTTGCAACGGAAGCGTGCCGTACAAGGCCGAGATTTTGAGGGATGTAGCCAAGGCCGCCTTTCTTGTCAACCCTCAGTCGGCACGAGCCCTTGATCGGCGGCACCAAACCGGCAATGGTGCGCAGCAGCGTTGTTTTACCGATACCAGAGATGCCGAGAATGGCGATGACTTCGCCGTTCTGAACCTCAAGCGAAATGGGGCCTGCGAGGGGTTCGTTGTAGCCAATGATGAGGTTTGAGAGCGAGAGAATGGAATTGGCCACCATCTTCCTCTCCAATTGATTGATGATTGCTCACCCTAAGATTGCTAATCCTCTGCGTTCTCACGGCTTTGTGAAGAGAGCATCTTTCGTGCTTTTTTCACCATGCGAACAAGTTCTACGCGAGCTTCGTCGGGTGTTGTCGCTTCTTTTTCGAACGCGAGGCGAATGGGGTAGGTGCCGTCCGGTAGGGTAGCGTGCATCTCAAACCCGTAACGGTCGATGGCCGTCATCGTTGCTGATTCCACCGCCGTCGCATCGCTCATGGTTTTGCAGTACAGGACCATAGCATCGGCGTGGTCCTCGTTCATGTGGGTGATGATGTCTTCTGCGTGAGGGCCGAGCGGATCGGCTTCGGCTGAAATCCAGTCTTCTTCCTCAAACCAAGACATCTTGCCAAAGCCGCCGATGTAGCGTATGGAGGCAACGTTCAGTCCGTAGAAGGAAAAATCTCGGAAATCAACATAGTCGGCAGCGCTGGGGTGCTTCTTGAGGTAAGTTTCACGGGCGCCTGCCACTTCACTGTCGGCCAATTTGCGACACTCGCCAAGCAAGGTGACCCTCGCCGCAGCCAGCGGGTTTTCACCGTCGCTGTCGGAAATGAGTAACGAAGCTTTCGGGTTTTTCCTGAGGTTTTTGGTGTGCTCTGCGAGGCCGCTGATGAGGAAAATCGGTTTGCCGTTGTGAATGGCGTAGGTCACGAAGGAACCGTAGGGGTAGGCATCGTGGCGTTTTGAAACGCTGCACAGCGTACCGGTTATCTGGCGAGCAGCGAGTGTCCTCGCTTCTTCTGCGTGCGACGAACGTTGAACATTGATGTCATACAGCACCGCTTTGGGCACCATTTTCGTTCCATCCGCCAAGACGTGCCCGGCGTTTTGTGGTTGTTCCTTGATCGCCATGCCTACAGCTCCAGACTTCAATCCAGAGCCTGCATTGCATCCAATGAAGTTTTTGTCCAGAACTCTGCGTCGTCCTCGAAATCGGTATCGCAGTCCATGCGTTCAGCGATACGCTTGGCGCCTTTCTCTTCGAGTATGGCGTCCCACTCCTTACCGGATTCGCAAAACAAGTCGAACGCCGTATCGCCCAGCGCCAAGACGCCGTAGCTCATGCCGGCGAAGGCATCTGCGTCGGCTTCTGAAACCGCATCGAAGAGGTCTTGTGCGTTGTCCGGTTGTTCACCGTCGCCCCACGTGCTGCAGTAGATGAGCAGTCGCTCAACTTCGCACATCTCGTCGACATCGATTTCATCCATGCCTCGCACTTCTACCTCAAAACCGGCATCGGTTGCCGACGAACCGGCATCCTCAGCCAACATTTCCGCGTTTCCTGTTTCTGTTCCAAAAAGTATCATCAACTTCTTTCCCATTTTATTCACCTCGTTTCTTTTTCCAATGCACCATGGATCATGATGCGAAGGGAACCTGATTTGTTGAGGATCTCGGCTTCCACGCCAAAGACCTCGGCTATGTTTTCTGGCGTCAACACCTCTTCGGGTGTTCCGTAGGCCATGATGCCGCCATCGTGCATGAGCAATATTTTGTCGGAGAACCGCGCAGCGATGTCGATGTCGTGAATGGCGATGAGGGCGGAAGAGTTCCGGTCGGTGTCCTTGACCAGTTCACGCATTTTCTTCATGATGACCACCTGATTCTTCAGGTCAAGGTCGCTTGTGGGCTCATCTAAGAGGTACAGGTTGGGCTTCTGAGCAAGGGCTTTCGCAAGAACCACGCGCTGTCGCTCCCCGCCTGAGAGACGATCGTATCGTCGAAACGCAAAGTCCTCCAAATCCAAGAACTCAAGACTCTCGCTCACGATTTCCCGGTCTTCATCGCGAACGAACCAGCTGATGTACGGTCGGCGTCCAAGCAACACGACGTCGTAGACCTCCATGGGGAAATTTGTGCTAACGCTTTGGGGCACGTAGGCGATGCGCTGAGCAACATCAATGGTTTGCATGGTGCTCAAATCTTGCGCCAACAATGAAACACGCCCCGCCGATGGTTTGAGGATGCGGTTGACACATTTCAACAATGTTGTTTTGCCCGCTCCGTTGACTCCCAAAATGGATACCAATTCGTTGGATTTTATCTCAATATTCAGGTTTTGGAGGACCTCTCTGTTCGGCCAACTGAAGGAAAGATTCTCCACGGACAACAACGTGCTCATCACCGCACCCCCTTCGACTGCAACAGCAGGTACATGAACACGGGTCCGCCGATGACTGCGAGCATGATACCAACCGGAATCACCACGGGAGCGAACAGCGTTCTGCCGATGGTGTCCGCCACAAGCATCAGGAAGGCCCCGCAGATGGCGGAAGCAGGCAAGAGTTTGCGGTAGTCGTTGCCGATGAGGATGCGGCTCATGTGAGGCGCAGCGAGGCCCACGAAGCCGATCATCCCGGTAAAGGCAATGATGAGGGAGGTGAGCAGAGCGGAGAGAATGAGGATGTTTCGGCGAATGGAGGAGGGGTCAACACCGGTTGAGACGGCAAAATCGTCCCCGCCCATCGACAGCGCGTTGAGGTCCCATGACCATTTCATCGCTGTTGGGAACAACGTGAACGTGGAGGTCGCCACCAACGCCACCACCACCATGTTGGGCCGTGCGAGGCTGCCAAAGGACCAGTGAGCGAGTTGGGAGAGTTGGGCATCCGTTGCGAAATAGGTCAGCGTTGAAACGATGGCTCCAGCAATGAAGGTGATCGCAATGCCGACCAAAATGTAGGATTCGGCGCTGACCGAACGGTACCTGCCGAGCTGAATGATGATGAACACCACGATGAGGGAAAACACAAACGCATTGCCAGCGATGGCCAGGGAACCAACGGTGGTGAGGCTGAAACCGACGATGATGGCCAACGCAGCCCCCAGCGAGGCGCCAGAAGCGACCCCAAGGGTCAGCGGTGATACGAGCGGGTTGCCCAAGCAACCTTGCATCAACGCACCTGCCGTTGCAAGAGCAACGCCACCAAGAATGGCCATGAGGACCCTTGGTAAGCGCAGGCGCCAAATGATCTGCGATTGCAGGTCTTCAGCGTTCGTGCACGTCTGTCCGGCATTCCAAGCAACGCCGTCAAAATAGCCGCACGCTCGTAGGGTGTCGGGCAAGCCAACAAAGGCTCTGATGTCCCTAAGGATGGTTTGCGTGGTTGTCCACATGTCGAGGTTGGAAGAGGAGCCTTGACCGAGCGCAAAGATGCTAACAAGCACAGTCACTGCGGACATGAGCCCCATTTTCATCAGTTGAGACTTGCCTTGTTTCTGATGCAGGGCCGACAAAGACAACAACGGAACACCGCCTACGCAAAGCAGAGGAAGGTCCCCTTGCGGTCGATGTTAAAGTATGTGGTGAAGAAATCATCGAGATAAGCGTCTGAATCCACGTCCTCAAAGACGCTTGGCTGGAGTTGCTTGGCCAGTGTTGGCAGGCCGTAAATCATCATGGGACCTGCAAATTCACCGGCCATGACAAACATTCGGTCGTTTTCCACTGCTTGCATTTCTGTAAAGCCGGGACGTTCGCTGATGGCTTGCATGTGGGTGGTGCACTTGTCTCGGTCGTCATAGGAGTCAAATCCGAGGTCAAACGTGATGCCGTCAAACATCAAAACGTCCGGGTTTTCCTCAAGAATGGCCTCCATGTCGACATGGGTGGTGTGGCCGGGGAGGTGGGAGAACACGTTCTTTCCTCCGGCAAGTTCGATGAGGTCGGTCCACTGGGATGTACCGGTCAGCACGACCGGATCTCTCGTCAGCGAAGCGTGGTGTTCCATCACGACCGTCGGACGGTCTTCTTCGCTGACCAGGTCGATTCGTTGGTTGACCTCTGCCTCTATTCTGTCAAATTCTTCAAACAGTTGTTGAGCGTTGTCTTCCCTGTCAAAGAGCGTGGCGAGCACACCAATTTCATAGCGCAGCGTATCGTATTTATAGAAATCGAGCGCAAGCACGTGGATGCCGACGGGGTCCAGTTTTTCGCGAATGGCTTCGGTATCAACCATGCCGTTGGTGGCGAAAACGATGTACAACTCTGGTCGAGTGTCGAGGAGCGCTTCAAAATCAATCTCGGAGTGAGCGGAATTTTGGACAATGTCCGTGCCGTCAAGTTCTGGCCAGAGTTCGTTGCTCTGGAAGTCTTTTGATGCCCCAACGATGACCGACAAGTCCACGTCGAGCATTTTCATGACCGTGGCAGCGTACGTGTTGGTGAGAGCAACCCGGGTTGGGGTCTCATCAAACGAATAAGCGACGCCGTTTGAATCAACGACGGTTTTGGTGCCGTCCTCAACGGGTTCGTCGGCGCTGAAGTGGTAAATCCCCCATCCGCCTATGATGAGAATGACGACTTGAAGGATCCCAAGCATCTTGCCAGTGGCCATCAGAGGTCCCTCCTTCGCCCGGCAAGGAAGGCAACACTGAGAACCACGAAGAGGACGGAAACGAACGACAGGCTTGGTAGCGGGGAGGAGTAGGCGTCCGGTGAAGGCGATGGCGGTGCTTCATCCACCGTCACGAACACGGAGTCGGAGGGTTCCGAGAGTTTGCCGTTGACCATGGCGCTGACTCGAATACGGTTCAGCCCCGGTTCCAACTCGCCGATTTCGACAAAGTCCGAGGAACCGTTGTACATCTCGGTGGTCGTGCCGTCGGGTGACTGAACCGTTAGGGCGTACCACTCGACTTCAAACGGATAGGACCAAGAAACGGTCACTTCGCCGTCGTGGGCGATTGTCCCGGGGTTTATTGAGACCTCGGGTAGCGGTGGAACGAAGTCAACGTTGACCTCAATTTGCGTGCCGGGGAGGACGTAATCAAGGCCCATGATGGCGTTTATCTGGTAGAGGTAATCGCCGTCGGCGCGATTGCGGGCGTTGAAGGTTGTCGAATCACCGCGGTAGACTTCAACCCCGTTTTCCATCAACTGATAGGCTTGTGCGCCAGGGAATTCAGCCCATTGCAGTTCAAACGACGAAGCGGACTGTTTCCCGGCCTCGGTCAAAAACTGAGGGGTGCTCGGGCGGTCGTAGCCGGTGAGTTCGTACACGACGCTGTCGGAGTGAGAGCCGGGGAGCCTGTCCACGATTTTGACATAGTTTTGAACGGTCTCGTTGTACCACAACTCCCACGAGTGAACGCCGTCTTTTTCGTCCGTTATGACGATGTAAGTGCAGGTGAACGTGCCGGCGGCGGTGGTCATAACGACTCCCTCTTCGAAGGTCACCGTGTTGAAGGTGTCGTCGTAGCCGTTGGGGTGTCCGGGTACACCGATGATGTTGGTTCTGTTGAAGTGCATCGACATGCCTGAGGAGCCACCGTGCAAACTTGCCTCCTCGCCTTCGGTGTTGAAATTCCAGCCCATGGTGGCCTCGGTGTAGTAGCTGGAGGATGAAGGGGCGTCGACCCAATACGTCTTGACAGGGAGGTAGGTTTCTGTGTCAATCCATCGGAACGCTTTCTCGCCCTCTTCGTAGTTGTCGTCGGTCACCCGAATCAGGTAGGTGGAGCGTTCCCTTCCAAAGGCGTCCGTGATGGTCTCCGTACCGATGGCAGTGAAGGTTTTGTTTTGGTGATACTCCGGGTTGTGAAGCAACGAATAGTTCCAGTGCATGCCAGACGACCAGCCGTCTGCTGAGGCTTGTTGGTTGCCAAGAACGAGGATCAGAACGCTGGCGGAAGCAGGGCTGGTGCCGTTGGTGTTGAACGCCATCAAGTGGAACTCGTAGGTCCCCGACTCGGTGGCGTCGTATTCAAACGAAGTTTGGTAGCCTCTGTAGAGCAAGTTCTCCTCGGTCATCTCTCCCACATAGAGTTCGTAGTGGTCCGTGTAGGCCCCGCCTTCCCACTCCAACATGACCGGCCCGATGGGGACGGATGTGGCCGTGGTGATGAACGAGGCGTTCTCCGGGAAGTTGAGTTCCACGGTCGACGTTTGATTGACCCACATCGCACCGTAGTCAACGCTGTGGGTGATGTTTGGGGCAACGCTTTGTCCGGCTTGTGAAAACGTAATGGTGGCGTCCTCGCCGATGGTGAGCCCGTTGAGCGCGTAAAAGCCATCGGCGTTGGTCGTTGTTTCCACATCGCCTGCAGCGACCAGAATCTCCGTAGCGGGGTTGCCGACGCTGTCGTTGAGGAAACCAAACACGCTGTTCTTGCCGTCTTGGAAGGTCAGGTGGTTCACGTACGGGAAACTCGCCGAGCCCGCCTGCAGTTTTAGGTGGGAAACAAGGTCCATGCCCTCGCCGCCGTTGAGGTTGGTCGAGACCGTATGGTACTGACCGGTGGCATAGGGGCCAAATTCAACTCGCCCGTTGGTCGAGGACAGCGTTTCGCCCGCTTCGTGCAGATGCACGGTGAAGTCACCGTCGCCGGTGTGCTTCACGCCGTTGGCGTCGAGAGCGTCGGCCGTGATCCAGTTGTGCCCTTCGTGCCAGTCGACGGTCATGTCGCCCGACACGAAGATGGTTCGGTAGGCAACCGTGTGGCCGTCGTTCATGAAGTAGGCTCGAGCGACGTGTTCGCCGGCGGTGACACCGGGAAAACTGTAGGTGCCGTCGCTCGAAATCACCGATTCCATCCCAGCGACCTTGACGTAGGTTGTCCCAGCGGGGTCTCCTGTGGACGTGTAAACGTGGCCGGAGATCGTGTACGTTGGGTCCTCTGTTGCGCTGCTAACAGCCGACATCGGCAGCAGCGATGCGCACAGGATGAGCATCAAGAGCCAAGGCTTCTGCATGTTGTGTTGTCGCATGTTTCGCTCTCCTAAGGTTGTACCGGAGCCATGGGAACGATTGGCCAACAGGGTGAGACGTTGGCCAACCGCTCCGCTGTACTGCCGTCAGGCAGTTGGGGGTTGGGGACTACTTCAAGCCATTGAGCCAATGTCATCCGATGTGATGCCGTAGTGGTACCACACTCTTTCGAGGTGAGGCGCAATGTCGTACGACGTTCCCAGTTGCGTGGCGTCTTGGAGGTTCAAGATCTCGTTGATCTTCTCTGCGCCGTACATGTCCATGAAGGTGGCGTTGGAATATCCATCGCACTCTCCTTCGGTGGTTACATCTGTTGAGACTTGGTGGGTGACGGTGTTGTAGCACATGAAGTCGCCTTCACCGTTGTGCTGCGTCCACATGAACGAGTCGCAGGCGGAGGCGTTGATGTCGCCCATGATCATGACCTTGTGGACTTCGATGTTGTAGCAGCCGTCGGTGTATGGAGCAGCGTAAGCTTCCATGGCCTTCCAGAAGGCGTAGCCCTCTGCCTGGTACTTAGCACCAGACTCGTTGTTGTCCATCTTGTAGGTGTACTTGATGGTGGCTTGGGAATAGGTGATGATGATGTTCTTGAACACCTCGTTGGTGGCCGCTTCGTAGCCGGCTTGGTCGCCTGCTTGAAGTGCAGCGAGTCCGTCGACCATGGCCTTCTCGGTGGCCTTGGAAGTGGCAGCAACGCCATCGGCGTCGGCCGTGCCGAAGTCGGCAGCTCGCTTCTCCATGACCTTGGCTGGGGAGCAGCTGTAGTGCTCATCCGGTCCGTGGAAGAAGGCCCAGCCTTCGTCCCAGTTGTGGGGTGCGCCGGAGTCGTTGTCGAGGTTGTTGTCGCCTGCCTTGGCGAGAGCGGCGTTGAGTTCGTGGATGGTGTAGCCAATCATGCCCATGTTGGCGGTCAGCTTGGCGATGCCTTGGTATCGAACGGTGTCGGAGACGCCGGCGAAATCACCGGTGCCGTCCATGGCAGCCATGATGTGGTTACCGATAGCACCATCCTCGCCGTAGAAGGCGTCGTAGTTGTGCTTCTTGCCGGCTGCACCAGCAAAGCCAGCGAGCGTTCGGTAGGAGCCGTCGTCTTTCTGGGCGTTCTTGCCGTTTTGGTAGATGTTCTTGGCTTCGTCCCAGTTGTTCTCACTGGCGGCCGTCTTGATGTCGCAGAGATCCTGCATCAACGAACGGTGGTTGTCCACGTCCGACGCGTAGGTGTACCCGGCGTCGGAGGCATCCAAGAACGCCGGCTTATCGTCGGCCGTCGACTCGGATTCTTCTGTGTCATCTTCTGTACCGAGGCACCCCGCCATGGCGGCGATAAGCATCAGTAGAGCAAGCGTCATTCCTTTCAGTTGTTTGGTCTTAAGTTCCATGTATAACCCTCTGGTTTAGGGCAACCGAAATGACGGCCAGTTATAATATTTAGGTCGCCCGAAAAAAACAAACTGGTGCTTGCAATGCGGCGCAGTACGCCGATGAGTTGGTAGTCCCTCCCGGATTCGAACCGAGGTCGGAGGAACCAGAATCCTCCATGATGGACCGCTACACTAAGGGACTCTGGTCGGCCCACTCCCGTTGCCTTCTTCAATTGAGCGGTGTCGAATCACGTTTAGACAGTGGCGAAGCGAAACATGACTTTTGAGACCCACGAGAGCATCATGATGATCATGAACGACGCCAGGGCGTACTTCGCCCACGGACGGGCTGGCTTTGTCTCCGGCCACAAATCCACACCCATGGCCTCGGCTTTGGACACCAACTCCGCCAGCTCGGCGAGATGGTCTTCAACCGAATCGTGGGTCATGGAGGCACCTCAGCCAGCGATTTATTTGAAACCGACGCTCAGTGTGTCCCGGCTACATCGATTGCTGATGTCGTGGCTTCCCTTGCCTCATCGGCCCGCTGTGGAGGTGACGACCGCCGCTGCCGAATTGAGCGGGACGCCCTTCACAACACTTTGAAAGTGCAACGCTTGAGGCCTCTCCATGGATGAGGTCCCGGAAGGCGTGAAGTTCGCCCCGAAGACCAGAGGCGCACCGCGTCCAACCGCCACGATGACCCTCACGAGGGACGGTCCTCATGGTGTAGAAGTTCTCCTCGGCCTTCGTTCGGTCACCATGCGCGCCTTCCCAAACTACTGGGCGTTTCCCGGTGGTGGTGTCTCGTCAGTGGACCGTAAAGCGGTGGAGTCCCATCCGTCTCTGGCGGGCCAGGAAGCCGCCGCTGTCGCCTGCATCATGCGGGAGATGAGCGAGGAACTCGGGCTTGCCGCCAAAGGGGCAGGCGTTGTCGCCCTTGACAAGGTGGACCGCGAGGCCATCGTTCAGGACAAAGCGCAGTGGCTACCCCGGAGCCTTCAGGGCAACTTCCCTGTTGACCGAGACCGAATCCGAGTGTTGAGCCATCGAATCACGCCGCCGTTTGGTCCTGTTCAGTTCGACAATGCCTTCCTCCACCTGCATGTCGGGCATTGGGCCGACGTACCGATCATTGACCTTGAACCACAAACCGAATTCACCGAGGTGATGTGGGCACAACCCAGCGATGTTTTGGACCGATGGAAAGCTCATGAAATCAAGGTCGCTCCGCCGGTCGTCACCCTCCTGATGGAAATTGAGCGCACGCTC
>Ga0160422_10002631_pt1 | contig 11236 bp, 12 predicted proteins | sample Fk160mmetaG_FD_108192 | JGI IMG/M metagenome (GOLD analysis project Ga0160422, IMG submission 108192) | Marine microbial communities from the Central Pacific Ocean - Fk160115 60m metaG | ecosystem: Environmental > Aquatic > Marine > Oceanic > Photic zone | place: The Central Pacific Ocean... | reverse complement strand
CGACTGCTTTGGAAATGCGATATTTTGCTTATGTGGCAGAACGTTACCCGCGCAGCCTTTGGTCCTTCCATGCTTACCCTGGTATCGCAAGCAACGTTGAGGTGAATACGACTCGCTTTGCTAGGTTTGTTGCGAATGCTCTAGACGCGACAAACGGCCACACTCAATGCGGAAGTTGAGGTGTAATGTCATTTTAAAACTCTCGATTTTGTCTAATTGAGGCGTCACATGCCTGTTTTTTAATTTTTTTCACTCTTTCAAAAATTGAATGTTCCATGTCCCTGATATAGAAAATGCTCAACTTCCAAATGCCAAAAATGCGTGTGGTATTTACGCATGTGCAGTCCTTATTAAAGAACGATTTTCGTATACTGAACAATGGTTTATTCAACATTTCAACAAAAAAGAATGTGTCAAACTTAGTGAAATCGAAGAATGCTTACATAAACATGGTTGCTCTTTGGAATCTGTTGCGGGATTTAGTAACTTACAATTGAAGAAATGTGTGAAGAAAACAGAAAGATTGAGCGATCTCTATTTATTCATAACTCCTAGTCATGCAAGTGTTGCCATGAATGGTATGTTAAATGAGCGTAATTTTAATGGCTGGATACATTCTACACAGTACAATAAAAAGAAGCGTGTGGATTTGGCGTTTAGAATAAATACTAGATCAAAAAAAGATGCTTGTTCTGCAATGCAAGTTAATAATCAACATACACGAAAAGTACAATAAATGAAATCAAATTACAGTGTGTCATTACATCTCATACAGAAATACATGTAGTCAACATGAGAAAATTATTTCATGCAGTTGCAACAACGGTCTTTTTTGCGATCGTAGTTTTTGTAAATGTCGCAGCTTCATCTAAGCTTGTCATAAAGTATGTTGTTCTTTTCCCCTTGCAGCCATTTTTGCGCAAAACATTCTGTAGTTGCTGACGAATATAGTGATTCTTTGTCTCCACAGGACAAACCAAAAACATGATCAATGGACACTTTTTCAGTCGCTCGGTTGCCGTATGTCTTAACGCCCTCTTCGGTACATGACTTGGATTTGCATGGTCCATGATGCAAGCTGACGCAAGTATGTATAATGTCTTAAAGTTTTGAACTTGAAGAATATCAGTCTCCTCAAAGCGATAAGCGATACACATTGTCTTGTTATTTTGGGGAGAGTTGCTGATTGTGTGATAAGAATAATGAATGTATCTGTGTTGCAAAGAAGACAACTCAAAACTTTGTAGATTGGGTAGATCGGCACACTTTCCAAACAAGATGGAATTGTCTTCTGGTACGCTGATTGAGGTTGTCGTAGGAGAAAACCATTCAACAACATGCGACTCAATCGTATTGTGACTCATTTGTTCGAAAAAAAAATTTAATCCAAAAAAATGAAGCAATTCGACTTGATGCGGACACTCATTCAGAAAACAGCACCAGCTGAAAGCTTTTGCTTTTCATATGATGTCTCCCCCAAAGAAGATGGTACATTTGAGAATTATATGATCGTACAAAACAATGACAAGAAATTCAGGTTTTCAGTTCTCGAAACCTCGGTATGGACTGATGTGAAACGGGTTCTTACAAAGAAAATGACAGGCGTTAAAGGCGAATGGACATGCGGCATATGTTGCGAAATATCTTCAAAACGCGTCAATTGCAATAGGTGTTCCAACGACACATGCGGTGAGTGTTACATTCGCTCATTTGTGGAAGGTCAGGGTGTGATAGTATGCCCATGGTGTCGAAGCCGGACGGGACAGCGTTTTCCACCGCATATGATCATGGGTATGGTAGATACCATCCGATCAAAATTATCGGCATCAATATAAGGACAAACTATTTGGAAAGTTTTAATTTTTCATTCATGTCATTGCTTCACATTTTAATGTATGAAGCAATTCGACTTGATGCGGGCACTCATTCAGAAAACAGCACCAGCTGTTTAATTTTCGATACTTAGCCACATATTATTTATTTACGAGCAAAAAAAGTGGGAGAAAATTTTGACGCATGTCTCCCGACCGGTGCCTTCTTCGCAAGGGTTTTAGCTGGTCGCACCTTATCCAATTGTTAGTTTACAAATTGTCTTCGTACAGAAGACATTTGTCACTCCAATAAACAGATAATTACTCACGTCCTGCATTTTCGGAATACATGTGAGGCTTCGCTTCATTTTTTCTGATTATAATAGAAACAGAAATGGAGTTGAATCCTAAATTGATTCAAAGCGCATTTGACAGATTTAAGAAAAACGATTGTGGCCTCACGCCACCTGGTCCTCAAAATAGATACAAACAAGCAAGCATTGATTGCTTCGACATCGACATTCCCTTGCGGCAACCAGCCCTTCTGTGCTTGGTACGTAAACAGTTGAAAAAAATAAAAATTCAATATCGTCCGTCAAACACTTACGGTGTACTTGTTGACGATGTGTCCTCACAATGTGCTACACAATCAGTCACTGAAATATTGGCGGATGGCAACTTAGGAGACGATGGGATAATCAAGTTTTCAGACGTTCTACTTACTGGATCTTTCATGCAGTGCATGTATATCGATTTCTCATCGAACATGATTGGAGACGCTGGATTCTCACGCTTAGTTGATGTATGTACAGAAGGAGTTTTGAGTAATCTTGTAGTGCTTGAACTCAAGGACAATGAGATCGGCAATGTTGGTATCACGAATTTTGCAAATGTGTGTATTCGAGGTTATTTTAGAAATCTTGCACGAATAGATCTTGAAAAAAACAATATTGGAAACGATGGCATTATTAGATTTGCTGAAGCCCTCGCTACACAGACAACACCTGCTGTTTTACCTTCTATTCAATACATTGGTCTAGGAGAAAATAATTTAGATACAAAAAGCATAAAATCATTATTAGATGTTTTCGAAATTCGCAAACCAGTTCCGCTGATATTAATTTCATAAAAATGATGGATGTCCATGATAAGGTTTTTCTAGTATTTCAAGAAGAGGTGGAACTTGTCACAAAAGAATTAATGTCATTGCTTCACATTTTAATGTAGATGAAATCACAATTCACAAGTCCCGCATTAAAATCTGTGCAGGATGTCTTCTTCATTTTCGCTTCAAGTGTGCATGAAGATCGATTATGTGGACTAAAGTCACAAAAAGAATCTGAATTGAACATTGTTACGGGAATCATCTTTGACCAAGCATTCCACCATCTTGACACAAATTGATTATAGGATTCATTTTTATGACTCTTCACTTTCCAGAAAACAGGTCCAATACCAGCGCGACATGCATCCGAATCCGCAAGCGCCCATCTTGATATGCGCGAATTGCATGTTGCGGCGGCGATCTGGTGTCCGCATTGTTCGCTTCCAATAAGAACAGATACCAGTTGATACACATGACCTCGAAATTTAATTTTCAATTCCGGTTTCCATCTTGTGCGAAAACATCGCACAAACAACAATAATGGGGTCGAGTTATTTAATACGATTTTTTTCTTTTTTTGATCGATTACATCGAATTGAATGGGACTTAAGTTTGGAGCGACTAAACAGATGAATGGAATATTCAATTTCGCAAGAAGAATCAAAAGTTGTGACAGTCCATTTTGACCGTCATTTTCTGGATTTTGTGATGGATCGTCGCCCAATGAATACTTGTAATATAGATGACGGCGTAACTTTTCGGCATCATTGGAATTATATAGACATGTTTCAATATACTTATTCAGTAAATTATCTTTGCTGTTTTGTATAAAGATGTTCTTCAGATCATATGTAAAAAAAGCAGCGAAGCACATAGCCGAATACCAACATAATCCCGAATAACGAGTTCGTTGTGGGATGCCAGGAACATATATATCTGTGATGCTCTGTATGACATCAGCGTGCGAACCTCGCCATTCTTTTCGATTACAAATGCCGAATGACCCACTTTTATAATTGACGCATTCTGAATCATCCATATAACCGTATTTGGTCACAAAATCGAAAATTGTATCTTTATTTTTCAAACAAACAAACCTATCAGGCAAGTTGGACGCAAATATTCCCCACCATTGACCATATGTATTTATTTGAAGAAGTTTGCAGTATAATTTTTTATTTGGGCATGAATCAAATTGAATCTCACATATGAAATCGGTAGGTGTTTGCTTTCCAAATGGAACATACTTAGTCATTATATTTATCAAAATAAATTATTTGTGCATACGGATTGTTAATTCGTTTCACATCTGAACATCAATCCACTTATCAGTGGTTGGCATAGGACGAGCACGTACAAATCGGATATGTTGCGATCGACGTTTTACTAAAAGTAATACTAGAAATGCAACTGAAGAATACCACAATGACAAATCAAAAAGTGGCACACGACACAGAGCTGAAACTGCATCATCACAAGCAAAAACACACGAATCCGTAAAGTAAGAATTACACATATTATGTTGAAAATAAGCGACGACATTGAGCAATATCACAAATGTGCAAAGTATCACGCATTGAACATTGTACATGTGCACATGAACGAAAATTTGAAAAGCAGAGAATCCAAGTAATACACTCACCACATATATTGTTGGTCGCCATGAAACGATCCCTTCTGTTGCTCGATGTAAATTTTGTCGATAATCCAACTGTGTACAATTGGAAATGCATAAACTGCTGTTGTTTTGAAAATGACACAATGATTTTCCGATTAAATCAAGCGCATGCCAAGCTTCTAAAGCAATAACAGAACACAATATAATGCTTACAGTGCCAACCAAATACACCCAGCTTTTCGTTCGAATCACAACTACATCAGTGATTTTGCGCTTATGAAGAGTTGATATCGTAAACAATATAAAAATTGAAATCAGAAAAATACTCGGAATAATATTTAACAAAGCAGAAATATTGACATCCAAAACAGTATGAACCGTGTTGTAGTGTTTGTCCACAAATAATCTCGATAACGATAATTTATCGTCGCACATTTATTAAAGACATGAAAAAAAAATCGTCTAAGGTATGAAGCATAAAAAGACACTTGACATATTACAATGTTTTGTATATATTAAATGGATAATTGTGCGATTTGCTTGGAAGAAATAAACGAGTATCGTGCAACATTACCATGTAGTCATGTATTTCACACTTTATGTTTGATAAAACATGCACATCGATCCAATGTATGCCCATTGTGTAGACATATCATCATACCATCTCTCAAACGAAACGTGTCCATACAGTTTATCAGGATTTCAAACTCCATGTTACAGCAAATCGAACCAAGTACACAAGAAGAAAGTGGTATCTGAAACCAAATAAAGTGTTGCTTTAATTTGATCTTACAGAGAGACTTCCGGTCCAATCTTCTTTCACATACATCAGAAATGATTTATAGTTTACGATGCTCAAATCAGAACCTGGATATGTAAATATTTGATTATTTATGTATGCATCAAATTCAACCGAAGTATTTGTCCAGTTTGCAATTGGAGAAGTCTGATATCCTTTCGACAAATTCAATGTAACGGTAGTTACATTTCTAGTAATGAAATGCACGGAATGTTGTGTGTACAGTTTACATGTTTTAAAACTTGGATTCAATAATGAGAATTCATTCACTGATGTCACTAATTTGGAACTATTTATTGGCGTTGCACGAACGATAAAACTGTCTATCAGATTCTGATCTAATAGCGATTCACATGTGTCTATGCTTGTATATTTCCAGGAATAATAAGCACTATGTGGTGGCGGAGGTGGAGAAAACATTTGTCGTTCGTTTGCAACGAATGAACATTGCTTATACCATTCGTTTTGTCCTAATATACATGTAAAGTTCAATGGAGCGAAATTAGCGTACACAGATGTATATGAAATTCTATAGGATCCAGTATTGTTCAGTGTTATGTGACAATTATTTCCAACTAATGAGGAGCAGTTTGTGTAAGAACACACGTCACTCGTAAATGACGCATGAGCATTTGCAATGATCAGATTTGAATCACACTGCAAATTCATTAGCACATTTTCGTCTTCTGAGGAGACTCGAAGCATATATGCTTCATTTGAGAGAGGACTTGGTGGAGGTTGTGGCATATTTGGGAGAAGGGGCGGGATTGATATTTCAGGCGGAAACGGAGGTAATGGAGGATTGAATGATGTATTCGATGATATAAACGATGTTTGCGAACATCGACAACATTGTATCTGTGAGATAGTATTGTTTACTTTTGCAACATATCCATACTCTATTAAATCACACACATCGAATGGTGCTCCACCATATAAAATATTCGTATCCATACATGCAAAATTTGATAATGTCGGACCAAATGCGATAAAATCGGAATTCACCAAAGTGCCAAATTGAACATTTTGCATTTGCATCGTGTTATTCATGCAATTCATAGAAGCATTGCTGTGTACTGAAGCGTTTAGTACTAATTCAGGAATGTCAACTGATATAAATTGTTTCGATTCTTGCGTCTTACACTTGCATAAGTAACGTGATCGGATCGGATCATCTGTCAGTATACAGTCACTACTAGGACACTTTGCTTCTTTTGATATAAGAAATGTCATGGCTTCATATCTATTGTGTCGGTGTATTTGCAACGACACATTTGACGTGTCATTCGTATTCATTTCGACACCAAACAAAAACATTTGTGTAGATGCGGGTCCCAAAGCTTTTAAAGAGGCGGGAATTTTGAAATAAATGGCTTCACCGTGACTTCCATTGAATTGAAGATTAATCAATCTATGAGATTCGCGACTTGTCCACACACAAAGATTTCCTACATCTGTTTTACGTCGCAAAGGTTCATCGTGAAGTGAACTTAAGATCCGCGAACAGAATGAACGATAATTGTCATCATTTTCGACCGGATTCATGTTAAATATAGTAAATTCAAATCCATACATTTCAAGCAAATAAAGTGATTGTGTTTCGATGTAAAATTCGACATGTATTCGATTTGTTGCAATTTCTTTAAATTTTGTTGTGATGAATCCCGACTGTGTTTTTTCTATTTTTTTCGATACTGGCACAAATTGTGGATATGACGGAGGTTTCATCATTATAGCATCAGTCACTTCATTGTAATGTAAATCATATATTCGACTGAATGACGAATTCAGCACACAATTTTCTGAAATTGAATACATTGCATGTGTTATCGGAACACATTGTAAATGGTGATATGGGATATATACGATATCATCATATAATGTCTTCATACGAGCTACATCTTTGTCAAACTTTATGTCATGCAAAGAAAGCTGATTACTTATGAAATTTTTAAACAAATAAAAGGTTGCTTCGTCTCCATTTTGATCGGTGATATTCAATTCAGTTTGGTAATTTGTCGTAGATACATATATGCTCTCATTTGCATACCATTCATTGTATGCCGGAACAAGTCGTGTTGCGCCGTTTTGATCTGTCACATAAATCTCGTTATTAGCTGTAAATTTAAATTCTAATTCCCTAGAATCTTTCGTGACTGTAAGACGACACGCCTCAGAAATGTTGCCGAAGCTCATCAATGTCACCAAATTTCGATTGTATGGATTAAGCTTATTTTCTTGTGAGGTGTAACAAAACGTTCCATCCATCACTGTATTATATAAACCATCGTCTAAATCTATATTGTTGTCATTGTAAGAAGAACACACCATAGAATCGTATGGATAATTGCCTCTAGGACCACAATCGGCACAATCTGTACCAAAAGAGCAATTTGACGGAGTATCAGCAAAGTGAGACACATCATCACATACGCCGTCGTTTGCCGTTGCACATTCATTTGAACACAATACTATGTTTTCCAAACGACTCCTTAGTGACGGAACAATTTGAAGTTCGTTGTTTTGAAAAAGCACATTATTTGTGTTTGGAAACGAAAACATGTATGCATTGTTTTTATAACTCATACAATATGGTCGACCAACAAACATTATAGAAATCGTAAGTATCATTTGTTCATATAAAGGATTTATTTTCATACTGCATAAAAAAATGCACTATCATAGTATTACAGAGCAATGTAATTTTTGCTCTATGTATTGTGACTCAAGCACAATATATTATATAACAAGTGCATGTGAATTGCTAATATTCACACAAATCAAAAACTTTTCTACACAATTGACTGATTGCGAATATTTTGAATGCCTTGATTGTCGAGTTTCTTCGTTTGATCTCGGGTGCGAAAATTCTGAAAGTGCAAAAAAATTTGTGGAACCAATACAACCACCGTCTCCTTCAAAAATTATATCCGATGATGAATCAGATGAATATGAGTATCATCACGATTGTTTCGTACTGCTTCACGATGATTCACTAAATACAATTCATAGACATATTACAGAATATACATATAATTGCAGAAATATTCGAGGACACGATTGCTTTTTCTTTTATTCAGATTTCCAAAACATTCCGTATCATTGTACTTTGAACACTATTGGTATTTGCGACTTAGATTACACGATGCCGTGTTATTCTCATCATGTATTGTCTCCGCCTTTACCATTTCCACCCGCGGCTGTATTGCCATCTCGACCACCGCCGCTTAAAATCACATTCCAACCGCCTTCAGCTTTGCCATATCCACCACCGTTGTCATTTCCACCTTCATCGTCTCCACCACCTTTGCCATCCCCACCACCTTTGCCATCCCCACCACCTTTGCCATCCCCACCACCTTTGCCATCCCCACCACCTCCTCCCTGTCCATATCAACCTTCCGCTTCGTATCTGCATCCACCACCTCCATACTATTACTATGAATATCCCGTACCTCCACCAAGCCACCCGATAAAACAATTTTCATGCATGAAAACGAATGACATATTGATCACTTCTTCGACAAATCATACCCAAATTTCATGTTGTTCTTTATCAAATTCAGTTATAATACATTGCAATGGCGCGCAGTCTTGCATTTACACTTGCAAATATGTTCCCCCATTACAATCCAATCTCTTTTACATAGTAATTGCGTTATCAATACTTTTATTTATTATTATCCCAGTCACAATCATTATACTGTGCAAGTTTAGGAAAAAAATAAAAGAGTGGTGCAGACAAAAAATATGTCTGTCACGACCGCAGCAGCAAGCCGTTGTTCAAATTGAATTACAGACCATTAAAATTTGAGCGAAATTCTTGTAGTAAAGAGGTATTCAATCTATTCGCGATAAGTTCACATGCCATCATTGCCGCAGTGGTCTTATGATTTTCATCAATTGGTCCATTCACAGTGTCAAAAATAAAATTGTAAATTTCTAAGGCAGATTTAGGAAAAGATTCGTTTGATGGGTAAACCTCTTCTTCGATCCATAATACCTTTCCATTTTCCCAAACTGGAAATATTTCCGATACAACATCTTTGTACAGCATTCGTCTGAATTTTCTAGTAGCCATGTGCATGCTTTCCGATTTACTTCTCTCTGCTGATGGGTATGCTGTTCCACGTATGTAAATTCCATTGTCCACAATTTTGAACAAATCAGAACATTTTGTTGCAAATATTGGAAAATACATACGAATAGTTGACAGTGGCGAGCGGGAATGTCCTTTTTTTTGCAACTTGTACACTTCTTTATTCATATCGATGTAAAATATTCTATCGTGAAGTACTTCATCATCATAACGAAAGTAGTCCATATCTCTAGAAAGAATCACATTTTTTGGATGCATAACGGCAATTGTTGCAATTATGTCATCAGCATTATAGCGTTTATCGAATACGAGATTTTGACGTAGTTCTAGCAAAAGTTCACATACTATTGTGTCCGCGCAATACGGAATTTTGCGTACACATCTTTCAACTTCTCGTTCTCGACGAATCTTCCACTTCAAAACAACCTCGTCCGTGGTATACCCAGCGTCACAGACAAATAGTGGACTAAGTTTCATTTTATACGCAATATGCAAAACAAGTCGAATTCGTTTTTTTACGCGCATGATCCATGAAGCAATTGATTCGTCGATTAATTTGGGTAAAATGATTTGATTAGCTAAGTCTATTACAAGATGCATAGTATCATTATAACAATCTAAAAAAATCTGACTTCACTGAACGCCCACTTCTCGTCTAACTTTTCATGAAAAAGAGCAAAACATGTGTTTGACCTGTTTACGAAGGACCCCTGCTCAAGAAAAGCTCGATTAATCAACTTCAAACATAACATCTAATTTTGAAAAAGCATGCAAAAGGTGTTTTTCGGATGCATGTAAATCCATATGATACCGAAAATTTGCACGGTATTCTTTAGATTGATTGCAATACGGAATATGATTTCTTTTTGGGTGTTCTTGCAAAATATGATTCATGAGTTCTTTTATTACTATAGTAAAGGCGTCCTTTTTTTTCCTGGATGTTTTCACATACTTTATATATTCATCAACACGATCATCTTCACGAAATGTAGCTATCAAATCCACAAGCTCTAATGAACTTTTGATACTGAAAATATACTTTACCAAATCCATAGGCAATTCGAAAAGCATTCGAAAAAAATAAATCGTTGACGAAAAAATGCGAGGCGGACCACTCCTTAAAAACTATTTATTAAAAAAACATATAGGCGTTTACCACTTTGACACGCCCATACTAAGAGATAGCATACGGTCGTCTTGTAATAAAAATGTCGAAGAATACGACCGTACAGCACGAGACGCTCTACTGAAAATACTGAAAATTACGTAACTGACGATAAAAAAAAACATCTAGGCGTTTGCCACTTGACGACACATAGCTGCGTGAGTACAAGAAGGGAATATTTCTCAAATATTCTCTCAATAACGACATACTGAGCGAGAAATCGACCGGCAGTTTGTAAAATTTGCGTATATAGCTCATAATTTCTGAAAGTGTTCCTTTTTGAGTTTGAGCAAAGAACATGTATATCGCTTCTAGAGTATGATGACTTTGTGGTGCCTGTTTCGAATTGAGTCTAAGCTGGAGAATAACAAAGCGATCCATTTTTTTCCGAAAAAAAAGTGTACACAAAACAACCGGTACATGTGTCATTGGGATTCATTAATTTTTCCTAAAGTTCATCTATAATTTGCATCATATCTTTTAGTGTTTTTTTTGCTAGTGCTTTCTTTGATAGCTTCTTTTTTGCTGGTAGAGCTTTTTTCTTTGCTTTTAAAATTTTATCTAGGGTTACCGGTTTCTTTGCTGCGGGTGTCTTCTTTGCTGCCGGTGTCTTCTTTGCTGCCGGTGTCTTCTTTGCTG